>Ga0209636_10002764_pt1 | contig 17909 bp, 17 predicted proteins | sample DeeMarSWOR152_54_FD_187464 | JGI IMG/M metagenome (GOLD analysis project Ga0209636, IMG submission 187464) | Marine sediment microbial communities from White Oak River estuary, North Carolina - WOR-1-52-54 (SPAdes) (version 2) | ecosystem: Environmental > Aquatic > Marine > Intertidal zone >... | reverse complement strand
CTACTCCACTTCCGACAATAACTACGTGCATTGCAGTACTTCCAAGTTGTATTATAACTCGCCAAAAGCGTATTTATCAATAACGTAATTTGCAATTTCGATATTTACGTGGCGCACCATTCATTTCTCCCACACTTTCGTCTCCTTGCTGTCCTCACTTTATCTCTAATCTTCCTGCAATATTGCTCTGGGTCACGCTTATTTAAATTCTTCATTATACAATCCGCAAGGTTTTCATAGTCGGCGAACGGCTCATCCTTTAGTCTGTAGTCCTCTATCCACAATTGTATGCCTTGACAAATAAGGAAGATTGCGAGTAGTAGTTGGGCGATTAAACTCACAATCCTCCCATTATCAGACATCGCTATCCAGCCAGCCTGTAAACGTATTGCTTGCGTTTTCCAAACTCCTTCTTCTCGATGACAACCTTGCCTTGCTTCTCTAAGCGTCTCATTACTTGTCTGATGACACCTCTGTTCTTCGTTCCCAACTTATCCCGAAGGACAGTTGAGGTTGTTTCTGTGACACCGTTTTTCCGCAAGGCTTCCATGATGGCTAAAACCTTAGCGCCGAGTTCGTTGTTCTTCTTCGGGCGTCCCTTCGGCTTCTCAACTTCTTTCTTTGCCACACTATCAACCTCCTTTCTTTTTGTGGGGGTTATATCTACTCGTCTGGTCTTCGCTGTCGCCCATATCTCGTAAGCCAACGGAATGTCGTCTTTACCGAATTCTTCAACGACTTCCTTAAACGTCATCCAATGTTCTCTGCCGTGAGTCACAATCTTGCGTTTTTCTGCCTTTTTCTGTCTCCTTTTCGTGTGAACACCCCATTTTAACCGTCTTTTGCACTTTATTTAAACGTTTGGCGGTGCACCTACTAAAAATCGGCTACATGAAATCGGATACACAAATTGTTGACATTATGACGCTATTCTCCCAAATTAATCGTCTGGAGTCTTTGGAATTCGTTTTCCTCCGCCATTTAAAAGCCTCGACGGGAACGTGGACATGATAAAAACTGTGGGAGGTGAGAACAACATGGGAGGAAAAAATTCGCCGTTAAACGTTGACGTAATCAAGAACAAAATCGAGAAAGGGCAAGTGAAGGTCAGAGGGAAAAGCACAGAGAAGCAAAACAAGGCACACAGCGTTACAGGCGTTAACGGGAAAATCAGCGATGCGAAAATCGTAGCCTGGCTTAAAAGTCGAGACGAGCCGATAACAAGCACACAACTGCGAGACGGCTTGGGTTTCAAGAGTAGGACACAAGGACGTCGAGTGATGAGGCGATTGGCAAAGGCTGGCGTCGTAAGAATCACAACAAAGCAGGTTACAGAAAAACGACGCATCTTCATGTTTCAGATAGCGTAGAGTCAGCGTAGCAGTCGCAAGACCTACGATACGTCGCCGACGCGCGCACGCGGGCGCGGACAAAGCGTGATCGATCGATTTATCTCTGACAAGGTGTAGAAAATAGTTGGTGACAATATGCCTTTCGTTGCTTTCTGCAAAATGTGTGAAGAGCATCTTAAAAGAGAAAAACCATCAAATGATGATAATTCAATTGCTTATATGATCGCTCCAGCACCGTTACATAATATTGAATCGAAAATTGTAGATCACTTTAAAAGGTTACATGATATCGATCCAAAACCAGATCCTTATTCTTTGTCTTGGAAGGATGATTTCAAGAAAGTATTGTTTGAACTACCGCAATATGGTGATGTTGAACATGAGCTTATACTCCCATTTCGTGGTCCTAGTGTTCGCCACTTTAAAGGTAATAATTATAATATATCGGTGATAACACGTCACGATTATGACGAGTGCATGCGCGCGCGTGCAGAAGGGAGAAGAATAGATATAACACTTTTTTATTATAACTATCCGCATATTAATTATCTATAGTAGTGCAACATTCCTTTGATTGAAAATCACTCACTCTAATCGTTTTTGGGGTTTGAGAACATTTTGATAGGTGTTTTGGTAGCTTTTTCCATAGTTTGCGCGCGTGCATACGACAAGGCTCAACTCCCATATTTTTTTCTACGTTCTCGAAAAATCTTGACGGTTCGGAGCGAAGATTCGACCTGCCACTGCAAGTCAGCTGGCGCTTCGTCTTCTTCTTGATACATTTCTGCGCTTTCAACTGCATTGCATTTGACAGACAAGGAATGGGCGTGTAGAAGAAGAACTTAACGTACTTTTTGGATCGCAACTTCCATCTTCGATAACATGTGTCTTCTAGTGAACAGCGGAACAGCGGTGACGCAAAATGCGTTTTAAAAAAAGTAGAAGTGAAAAAATTTAAAACGTGTTTTCGGGCACCGCTGTAACGCTGTTTCGACGTATTTCTTCGACCTTAAAATATCTCTTCTCAAATGTTTTGGGATATCGTTGTATGTATCTGTTATCTCCCTTCCGTTACGCTTCCAAAAACTGTCAAGTGAATTAATCCATAATCTAACGATGTTGATTACTACAATCCTTTTTTGTCCTTTACAAACTTCTCCTTTAAACGTTCTGTTATGATGCCTCTCATTCTATCTATGTCTTTATAACCTGCTATTTGATCAGGGGTTAGATTTGACAGTTCGCACCATAGCCTCAAATGTTTGATGTAATCCTTCTTTGTTGTCAGGCCTTGTTAAGGAACCATTTCCTAACAGACTCGTATTCCTCTATCTTTGTGTCGCTCATTCACATCCCCACAAACGAAAGACAGAATAGAGAGAGGGGGTAAGGAAGAGAAAAACGTTCTTACCAAATTAAATTCATTCCTACATCTCTGGCTTCGCATGCATGCATGTCTTAGATGGCATTAGGCAAGTGTGCCACCTTGAAAGAGGCAATAGACCCAGAGAATGGCAATGCAAGGTCCAATGTGACTACTGGTATGCTTATGATATGGTCAGTCCAGAATTTGCCAGCTTCTGTAAGAAGTTCAAACCGTTGACTGAACCAAGATATCCTATTATCGTCTGAACTGTGGTCATTGGCTCAAAGCGAAGCAAGAAAAACAAGGGTGGCCCAGACTGCATGCATGACAATCCTTGAAACTATGAAGGAAACGCCTCACAATATCTATTCTTCAATGTGTTATGGTTTTCTTCTTTCTCCAAATATTGATCTTGCACAAGAAGAGAGACTATCTTGCTTTCGCAATACGGCAGTAAGTATATAGATCCTTTGCTATCAATTCCTATTGCATCATCAAACAAGGACAAGTGATCTCTAAAATAAGCGTATTGATTGTACACTGTAGTCTTCTTTTTCCATATGTCTTTGGACTCAAAACTGGTTCCAAAATGCTCGTTCAGCTCGCTGAGAACTCGCGCCTTGTTAGCCTCATTCAACACTTCAATATTTGGGTACTTCTCTTTGATGTGTTTTATGTCTAGTATTGCTTGATCGATTGATTCCTTTCGCGAGTCTGGCAATAAATATAGACTGAAAGCAAATTCAGCCAGATTTATGGACTTTACTTTTGCTAGCACTTTCAGCCAAACTCTATATGGAAATGAAATTCTGGTTTGGCCTTTTTCAGTGACTGTGCGAAAATAGCGAAGTGTTTGTCTTTTGAATATCTTATTGAAACTCACCTTGGACTCGAAGAATTGCCGTCCTAACGGTGTCAGTTTGTATCCTCCCTTAACTTTTGCAATTAGACCTAATCTTCTTGTATGAGAAACGTTGTTATGATTGATCTTAATTTTTTCCATCTGCAATACATCATCCTTGTTTCTGAATTTGTCCATAGTGGGGAGTACTAAGTTGTCTCGGTAACTCCTAAACGAGTAATCACCAATTGTTATGAAAACTCTCTTGTAGTGACTTTTTCTTTCAGTCTTGCCATACACGTTTGTCTTGTAACGATACCTAGTCGGTTCTGAATTCACTTCCGCTATTCGAAGAAATAGACCTTCCGCGAATTTTGTAATGTCAAATTCTTTGGGGATATCTAATACAATTGGAGGCTCTGTACCTTTAGAAAAATCCTTTATTTTTCCCTGAGAAGCTTGAAGATTAATCTCATCAATCCATTCAGCAAGACGCTCATCCTGATCTCTTAAAGATTGGATCAAATTGTGAAGCATTTCAAAATCTGTCTCATTTATCACCTCCACTTCACTTTCGGCTTCAGGAAAAAGTATGGGCACAATAAAGTAGGCAATCTTCTCTGGTTTGCTTTTGGGTTTTCTTAGGGCCCTACCACAAGCCTGGACAATATCGATCAGAGAGTTCTTGGGATTTACAAAATATATGCTATCAACAATCGGTACATCTACACCTTCCGTCAAACATCTCGCGTTTGAAACTACACCATAATTCTCCTCTTCAAATTGATCTAATCGTTCCTTTCGTTCCCCGGAACTCATACTACCATTAATATGGTCTAAGTAAACACTATCAAGTTCAAGTCCAGGCCATGTTTTTTCAAAGACCTGGCTGAGATTTAGGTCGCTCTCGGATAGCCCATCTATGAAAGCTTTAGCGTTCTTTATAGTAGAATGAAATGTTATCACTTTTCTGATAGGGGACTCCTTCATTGCCTTTGTCAGCATAATTTGGCGAAAGATGTTTTGAGCAGTTGTGAAGTATTCTCTACTATCTTCTTCTACATTCACAAGAAGTCGATTTCTATCTATTAAATCATATATTTCCTTTTCCTTTACTCCTGCAACAAGAATTCGATAATCAGATATGACTTCGTTTTTTATTGCTTCTCCAAAGTTAAACCGATAGAAGAGAGGCCCATATTCTTCTTCGTTGTCCATAGAAAACACTATCCTATCCAATTCTTCTGCTCGTTTCACGATCCATGGGCGCACCAGTCGCTCGGTAGCTGTCATGAAGAGTCTTTTCTCGGCTCGAATATTCTGGTCATCAAGACCTAGGGAGAAGAGACCTGAGATTTTTGTGCCTGCCGTCCTGTGGGCCTCGTCAAAAACTGCTATATCAAAACAATAATCTGGCAGGTCACGTAATGCCTCTGCAAGGACGTCTAATGATTGATATGTACAGAATAAGATACGTTTGTTCACTCCTTGTTCCTGCGACAAGTAATCTGAGACTAAATCAGCAGAGGTAGTTACGGGAACATTGAGATCCACCAGAGAGATGTCTCCACTGTCGACTTCCTCAGCCACGCTTGGGTCACTGCAGATGCACAAATAAGAAAAGGCTTCTTTCGATTGATCTGCCCACGATTCTAGTGTTTGCTTAATCAGAGCCAAACTTGGAGCTATAAATAGAACTTCTTGGGATTTCATCTCTTCAGTAACCCAAAGAGCTACAAGAGTCTTGCCAGTTCCACAAGCCGCTATAAGCTTCCCTCTATCATGTTTTCTGAATCCTTCGAGAACTCCACCAATCATTTTTGTTTGAAATTCGTAGGGTTTGAAGAACTTCCTTGTGATTCTTTTTTTGGTGACAAAATCATGGAAGGAGTCAAAAAAATCTTCACTAAGCCGATCAAATTCGTCTACAAGGATACTTAGATGTTTCTTGTTCTTTGCACACAGTTTTGATAGAGAATAACAATTTGCAATAGTATAGTGATAATTGGCGAGCCTTGCTTCTGCCCAAAACTTCGACAGCTCAGCGTATGATGGCCTTTCACGATTCTGTCTGAATTTCGCTTGATATGCCAAGTACGTTTCATTCTTCAAAACTGCCAGACCATCTACTCCGCAATCAATCATTTCTAGTTCAAGTTTTTTTCGATATTTCAGAGGTATTTGTTTCTCTATATATATCTCTGAAATTTGGTACAATGTTTTATTAAGACTCAAATAAACAAAGACAAACTGCTCGAAAACTTCTCCTCTTTCTTTGGTTGTTGGAAGCTTTTCTATACTCTTTTCTAGTTCTCTCCAAGATCTTATTTTTTCTTTCAGAAGGGGGTGGAACTTCAACTTTTCTCTAATACTAATATACTCTCTCTCATTAAATTTTCGTATCTTTCATGTAGATCAGTCATTTGTTGAGACGATGCCCTGATCTTTCGGGCATAGCATATTTCCTTAGACTTAAGTCCAAAAGTATCTGCTATTTCAACAAGTAGTAAATCCGTTGGAACTATTATTCCCTTGTACCCAGAATTAGCTACTACGATAAAGCACTTTGAGTTGGGAATCATTACTTCATACAGCTTTCTGAAGAGTTCAGTCATGTCATCAAAATATCCTCTTATCATATCCGGTATGTTTCTGTTCCAAATGTTAAAACATGAAATGATATCTGAGATCAAATCTACTGAAGCGTTTGGATTCTTGATTGTATGGTCAAATTTTGAATTCACATGTGAGCGGATGGCCATTGATCGATATTTCCTGAAATCTTTATATCTCGAAACAAACTCGCCCATCCAAAGCTCAAGTTTGTAAACCTCACAATAATCAAAGCAATTTGCATATGGAGGAGAGAAGATTACAACTCCAACTTCTTTGTCCTTGACTAGATTGAAGTCTTCGTCCCTTAGCATTGAGCCTGTTATTATAGTTGCTTCACTCACACGATTTACTTCTTCGATATCCTTCAACATTAGCGCAATTCTTTCAATGTAATATGAATAGGCATCAAGTATCTCTTGCTTATTTCTCACAATTTTTATACCGTTTCCGTCTTTTACCCTATTTGAACAATCTTCCACTATTGATATGTAAGCCAACTTCAGCAGAGATTGAATTTTCAGGTTTTCTATATCTTCATAAAACCCTTTGATTGACATTAGCTGATCAAACATTCTTTTTGAAAACGAACTCCCCAAAAGAGGAGAATTGGGGGTGCTAGTGGGTTTTTTTGGGGAAAAGCTTTTAATGAGCTGCTTTGCCTCACGTTTCTCATCATCGGAATAATAAGCAGTCTTAACATTGGCAGCAAAAGTTGCCACAGGATTTATGTCAAAACCTATACTTTTGTAGCCAAGTGCTTGCGCAACAACATTTGTTGTTCCCACCCCAGCAAAGGGATCTAGAACATAACACTCCTTACATGGAGCCTCCTTTTCCAGGATTGACTCAACCAACTCCGCGGAATAACCTTGTTTATAGTCAAACCATCTATGCCTTGGAATATTTTTGTTTGTCTTGAAATTCACAAGCTCTGAAAACCGCGGGTTTCTAACTACTCTATGCCGCGAATCTAACGACTCCAGCATTTCTTTATACTTAGATAGCAATCGAGTGTATTTGGACCTGTTTACTATGAGTTTCGGTTGGCTCTTCCTAGGCATGGGAATACAACTTCTTCAAGTAATTGTTGGCATATTTCTCATATATATTATGACTTGTCTGATCAATCACTCTTGATCGCGCAAAGGCTTCGATTCTTGGCATAACCTCCAAGATCATTCGTCTAATTGCCTCGTTCTTATCGTAGCTTGCTTTTCGGAACTCCGTCAAATGCTCCACAAAAACTTTCTCCAGTTTATCTATGAACTCATGTTCACTTTTTATTGTTTCCTTGACAACATGTTCGGGGTTTTTTTGAAATATATATATGAAGTCCCCATAAGGAGAACCCTTATACTTCGTATGTGCTGTCTGTTTGTAGTTTTCTATACCGCTTTGATAAAACAACCCATTCTCCACTAGACTAAAACCAGCCCTGAAGATCGAGATTAGTAACGCCAGCCAAGCACCAATATCTCTATTGTTGAAAGTCAAAACCATATACCTCGCTGGTTTTAGCACGTCATAACATCGATCGAATACTGCATACAGATTAGTCTCATAATCCTTTAGCGTCTTTGCACCCTGGAAACTTCTTTTTCTATTCGATACAGCTTCCCTTGCAAAGTCTGGCTTCTTGTTACTATACATATCCTTGTTCCATGGATACCAGAAATGAGAAAGCTCAAGATATTGTACATTGCTCCCATAGGGAGGATCGGTGATAATCGCATCGATCGAATTGTGCGGAATATTTGTTCTGTCTAAGGAAACACTCTCCAATAGGATATTGCAATTTTGCAAAATGTCACGAAAATCTTTGGCTAAGACAGGTTGGTAATCGAACTGGTCGTTGAACTCAAGCGCCCTCTTGACTCTATTAAAAGCTCTTTGAAAAGCGGAGTAAACATTTGCTTCACAAAATTGACTAGGAATCCAATACGCATGTTTCGACCAGGTTATTGGCTTTCCTGATTGCCATCCTTTGTTAGTAAACGCCATAATATTCGTATCTCTTAAGGAACTACTGAAGATTAATCTCAAAATTTCATAAGTTTCTCGCTTCACTTTCAAATTTTTTATAAAATTCAATAGAAGCAAATTGATAAGGAGATTTCTTTCTGTGAAAAGATCCTGGAAAGTCTTAATGCTCTTTCTCAGAAGGAGATCTTCGTGTTGGCGATCCCAGTTCAATGGTATCTCGTCTCTGGGGATTGAAAGATTATTCTTTCTCATTAGATTCCTTAGGTGCTTTATGTGTTCACGAACCTTGTTTTTCCTTTTATGAGCAAAAACAACATGGACCCTTTTGTTATCAACAGGTGAAGTGATCACTGAGTATAGATATTCATAGCCAACTCTTTGACAATTCTTTGGTTCTATGCGCCCGCCATTAGCTTCACTACCCGGGCAGCTGGGGTTGTGGCATAAATATTTTCCATTTGAGAATTTATTGTCGTTTGAAAGTAGTATCTCACTGCTACAATAATTACATTTTATCACCCAAGCTAGTTCATTCCATTCTACTGGAACCAGAACTTCACCCAAAATTAGCTGCTTCGAAGTAAACTTGGTCTTCTCATAATCCAAATAAAGCTTCTCAAGATATCGCTTGATCCTCTGATAAGCGAAATCCAGTTCGTGCAAATCGTTTATTTTTCTTATCATATTCTTAACAATGAATATGGAGAGCGGGTTTAGATCCAACCCTATTACCTTTCTACCTAGTCTTAAGCCCTCATATATCGTAACTCCTCCACCACAGAATGGGTCAAGTACAATATTCCCCCTCTCGCTATAGAGCTCAATTAACTGCTTGAATACATTCCATGGTCTTCTGGCAAAATACCTGTGTATTTTGTAAGGGGGAGTATGTGCTTTTGCTCTTACAGGAATATAAACGCTCATTCTTTCGTCTCTTTCCTAAGCTGTTTCTCCATCATAATCTCAAATTGTCTGGAAACGATCAACCCTCTTGTCTTACAGTATCTCCGATACTCTTCGTATAAGTCTGAATCTACCTTCAATGTTACATTTTTCGAGTTTCCGATATTCTGTTACCCTCCATAGTTACAAATATTCGCAAATGTTTATAAATGTTATATCAACAAATATGTAAAACATGCAGAGATGCTTGATTATTGATTTGGTATGTATGATTTAGAAAGTATTATACAACATCCTGATCTGATTGAATTTCGTGCGAAGGAACCAGAAGTCCAAAAGCCCTCTTATGGGCATTTCGATGAAATCAATACCAGCACCGAATAACAGGTTGATTCAGTTATGACAAAGTGACTTCGCATGGTTCAACCATTGGGAGATGGGCAGTTAGTTCTCTATAGAGTTTGAGCACTGCGAATCCTCTTTCCGTAACTGCGTAAACAACTCCTTTTTTCCCCAAAGTTTGCTCTTCAACGAGATTTCGCTGGATTAAAGAATCCAAGCATCGTTTGAGAACGGCCCACCATACATTGGCTTTGTACATGATATGAGTTAGCTTCAGAGGTTCATGATGAGCCAGAACTCTAAGGATGTCAATGTACATTTCCAGCTTTGTCCTTCGCACTATACCAAACCTCTTTTAATTTGTCTGATTTTGATTCGCACATAAATCATTTTGGGATCTTGACTAAGAATTTTGAGTATGCGCGCGCGCATGATGAGAAAGGTATAGTCAAGTGCTTCAATTGACTAAGGTTAATTCACCAAACATAAGTTTTGTCGATGTCGATTCCAAATTCTTCGAGCAATAAGCTTTGAATTTCTTTAGCTATCTTTTTGCAATCGAAAGCAGTTTGATGTTTTAGTTTTCTAACAAGTCGTACATACTGTGCCAAAGTACCAATGATAATCATATCTGTTTTCTCAGCCTCAAAACTGCCAACATCTCTGGAAACAGCAACATCTCCCCCACGACTAAGCATCTCCTGTTTTACTATATTTGCAGTTTTGGAGTCAACACTCTTGAATTTAACAGAAACCTGAATGGCTTTAAGGGCCATAATCTTGACGCCAATGGGATTAACATTAATTTTTGCTATTTCCTTTTCCGCTTCCTTCAAGGTTCTAATTATAAGAATCTCAGGATTCATAACTAACATATTCATTCTTCCAAGATTTAGCGGTTATGGTGCGCGTGCGCATGTGCATAACATAAATGAACTGGTGTCAGATTATTACTCTAGGTGTTCAGTTGAGTCTATATTAAAGAGTAATCGGTTTGAAACCTTGCAAAAGTTGTATTCGAGCCTCTACTCAATTGTTTCTATCATCACTAATGCGCGCGCGCTCGATGGAATTCTTCCCATAAACTTCAAAAATTCCCACATTATACAAAAATCGATTTACTAGAATCCCATAGCTTGGAGAATAAATCTATAGCCCTTTTTGGATTTCGTAATTCTATTATCGACAGTGGTTTATTACCAGCATCTTTTATTGATTGTCCTAAAATCCATGCTCTATTGTCAACCATTAAGAACCTATCATGAATTCCTCTTGCTAGTCTAACTTCAAAATTACTATTTTGTTTCTTAAATTTCTCAGCAACTTCCTTGAATTTTCCCTTCATCTTTTCGGTTATGATTTTTATTCTTACCTCAGAGCCAACATCTGCAAAATACAATGGAAACAACCTTTGATCAACATAAGGATCTAGAATTCTGACTTCATTTTTTGCAGATAACATAATCTTTTCTATGTCTTTATATGCGTCAAAGGGTCTAGGTTCGTCATAAACAATCTCCTTTCTGTCAGTGACTTTTACTTTGCCGCTAACGACGTTATAACCTAAAATTAGTAATAACTGATTAAGTGCGAAAATATCTTCTCTTTCTAAGTTATGGTGCTCAACTAAAACATTCAGGAATACTGCAAAATCCTCTTTGTCTGACTGGAACAATTCTTTTAGAGCACAGGATATTCTGTAACTCTTATTACCCTCTGGAACATGTTGGAGCCCTAAAGAAGCCAATAATGAATGCACATTTGTTATTCCCATTCTACGACCGAAAAAGTTTGCTATGGCTCCAATCGTTAGTGTCTCTTTAATTTTCATTTTTATTGCCTTCAGACATACTGTCTATGCGCGCACATAAAGAGTTTAAGAGTCTTTCTGTAATCTTCCAGCTTTGTACCATCTGTCATCTATCTTTGTCCCTTCGAAATCAAGAAATAAACCCAGAGAATATTTGTAATCTTCTTGTGGGGAGGTGAATAGTTCTAATTTCTTGTTATCACATTTAGGATCCAGTTTATTTTTCTTCATTTCTACAACTAGTAAGTTTTTCGTTGATCCTCGTTTATGGATTATTATATCGGGAAAAACTCTATCAGTTGTTTTTCGTTCATCACATTCACTTATCCTGTGTAATACTTTCCCTTCATCAACATTGAGGTTATATTCACAATCTACATTCCAGCATGGAAATAAGGTCTGTAAATATTCTGCCAATTTGTGAGAAATGCTTCTTTCACTTGCATTTTTTTCCAACAAATAAGAATCGCGAATAATAAGAAGATTGATAGCTAATTTGACCCTTTTTTTAATGTCTTCATCAGAAATTTCTAGATTCAAGTCTTCATGCATGCATGCAATAATAGAAATTTCTTATAGAAAAATCTTCCGTTTCTATATACAAAAAACAAAAGGAGATGTTAACTCCCTTCTGCTAACTCCTTCTTTGTCTTTGAAGTCATCTTACCAACAGCCATTAGCAACTCGTCTAATGACATCTTCTTTCGAAGAAGAACCTTCTTGAACTCTCCACTCTTTCTGAGTCTCTGCATTGCTTTTTTCATTATTTCTTCTCCGTAAATCTCCTGCATCCCCTTCATAACAAGTTTCATCTGCCTCAACTCCTCCCTCAATTTTTCTATCTCGCTCTCCTTGTTCCTCGTTTGATAAGCTAAAATCGAAAGGTGTTCTGCGTAAGCTTTCGGATATTGTTCTTCGATTTCCTGTTGTAGCGTTTGTAGATATGTCATCTCAGTTATGGGAATTGTCTTTCCAATGAGATATTTGATTTGAAACTCGTTAAACTTTGCTCTACTCAATTTAGACATCAACCACTTCCGCAGATTATGCCATCTTACATCTCCTGTTAAAGCTATGTTCGCTTCCCTCGCTAAGCGTGCAAGCAGTTTGTTCGCTCCATGTGAAGTCATCGGAAAAAGTTTTTCCGTCTTCTCCTTGTTCACTGATTTGCTGACTGCAAAATAGGTTTCTAACGCTTCCAATGCTAACGGATTTAAGATGCCGAAACGCTTAGCTCCTGTCTTTTCTCTTTGACTCTCAAAGCTGAAAAACTCTTTGCCTTGCTCCCTTGCTCTCTTAACAAACCTCTCAAACTCTTCTCGGTCTATGTCTAAAATCGCTGAAATTTCCCATCCCAGCGAAACGCCAACGGCTAACATAGCCTTGTCGAAAGCGTTCCCACAATTATACATCCGACCTAAATCGCCGTTGCTGAACTTGTGATAGCCTGTTGCCATACGTTGAGAAACTAATTGTCCACGCCTAAATTTTATCGGCTTATCCAAATATGCAAAAAAGCTCCTGACAGCTGTTATATCTGCAAGAATTGTGTTGTTAGGAGTTTTGCGCTTTTTCATGTCAGCTTGGAATTGGAGTAGCAGATGCCTCATTTCTTTCACTGAAAGCTTGCTTAGTTCTTCTCCCGTCTTTTTGCTCCACGTTGCAAATTCTCTAAATCTTCTTTTTAAATGACTTCTTGTTCTTGGATTTTGATATTCGGATAGCCATTCACTTACTATGTCGTTTTCCATGCGTCTTCTCACCTCCTTTTTTGTTGTTGTCATGTATGTTATTCTCATCACCCTCATTTAAATATTGTGATTTAAAATTGTCTTATTTATCAGTATGCTTGGTTATGGTGCTGTCCAGAACAGCGTCTTATCTTTTCCGAGTGGACATCCTGCCGACTAGAAATGTAAAAACGAGAACTAAGAAGATTCCTGCTAGACCGCTTGCCAGCGCGGAAAAATAGGGGCTTTCTATAGCTGGGAGGCTATAGTCAGGCATTAGTCCATGCCAAAGTCCTTCAGCTTCCTCGACACCCGCGTTTTCAGCTACAGTTTCAAGACCATCTGGGTAAGCTGAGGCGAAGGGCAGGAGTATAGCTAGGCCAACGATTACCGCAAGCAACACTTTTGCTGAGTTCTTCATCGGATATCCCAACCTAGAATGGCGAGTCCATTGAGAACCGCGGGTCGAACGCGGACAAGTTGTGAAATTAGGGAAGTTGTTATAGCAGCTTCGCCGACGCCTATTATTATGTGCCAAAAGAGCATTGCTGGCACGGTTACAAGTAAGCCTCCCGACGACGCGAAAATTGGAGAGACGCCGATTTGGAGGCCGCACAGTAGCGCTCCTATGACTACGGAGAGCCATGAAGCAGCGAAAACGCTTGCCAAGAATCGCTTTCGACTTGTGGATGAACCCGAGATGATTTTAATAAAGTAGAAGGATAAGGCTCCTATGATGGCCATGTTGAGAATGTTGGCTCCGAAGGTGGATATTCCTCCGTCTGCAAAGAAGATGGCTTGTATGAGAAGGACGATGGTCATGCTTAGCATAGCTGCGTGGGGACCAAGCAAGGTTGCGAGGAAGGTTCCGCCGACGAGATGTCCGCTTGTGCCGTATGCTATGGGAAAGTTTAGCATCTGAGCGGCGAAAACGAATGCACTTGAGATGGCAAGAAGAGGAACGACGGCGCGGGGATAAGTTGCTTTCATTTTTTTCCACGCCCAGACAAGAAAAATTGCGGATACGATGTACGTTGAGGCGCAAACGTAGGGATCGAGGAAACCGTCAGGTATGTGCATAAGGGTCAACTCTGAATGGTAACACTGTTTTCAGTAAAAGTGTTACCGAAATTTAAAGTTTTCGAAGAATCGTTTAGCGAGATCACTTCCACAAAGAATGTTTGAATTTCGGGGCATGTGGTAGGTTTTCTCCCATAAAAACTTCAACTGTCGGCAAGGGAAATGAATCGAAATTGCCGGGAAGATTAGTTAAGTTTAAGTAAATTTCGTAGGTGAAAGTTATGTTTGTAGATGCAGGGAAAATCATTGGAAAGCATAAAAACTGATAAAATGTTTTTTCAGCAAATTTTCTGATGTATGATTTTTGAGGATGTTTTCTTATGCTCGTTTTATATCTATGAGAGTTGTTCTTAGTCGGATTCGAAATATAGATGAGAAAGTCGTAGTTGAATTTTTAGGTGTTAAGCCATAAAAAGAATCTTGAATCATACGACATAATGTACTTATATGGTGAGCCCCTTACTTTTTGTCTGAATATAATTGGTGGAGAGTCGCGATGTTCCAAAGCAAGGATAAAAACAAACCTCACCGTCAAGGCATAAAGAAGGCGCAATCCCACTTCAATTCATTTAATTCCTTAACAGTGAGCCCCTCATTTCTCTCTCCGTTCACTCATCAAACTCAAAACCCAAACCCAGCTAAGGAGGTGAAAAATTAAATGCGGAGATTTCTGAAAAGTCGGTTGGCTTTGAGTATTGTAGTAACGACTTTGATTATCTTAGTGGTTTCGGTTCTATTGGCAACGGTCGTCACCTACTACGCCATAAACATGACCACCACCAGAGTGCAGGAAGAAAACCTGAGAGTCATCAAGGCGCACATATGGGCAAACAGTTCAGACCAGCTAGCCGCCTTTGTTATTGCCAACATCGGCGGAAGGGACACTCTCATCGACAAGATTCAGGTACGTGGACAAGTCATGCCGTGGACAAGCTGCTACTACAACAGAACAACCGCAGCACCTACCGGAGTTTTATCCTTCCTTGACCCTAATGCTACCGGTTGGCTAACCGCTGCCGCAGATGATCTATCTCTGAAATCAGGCAACTACATGATCATGTACATTGATTCGCCAGGAACAATATCCGTGAACGACGTAGGTGTTACGTGCAGCTTAACCGTTTTCACCGCCAGCGCCCAGTACAAGGTAGAAGTCAACGTCGAATCCGCTAGCTAACCAACCCCTCCTTTCTTTTTTCCTTACCTCTCATGTCACACAATAAATAAATGCTTTAAGCGGTTGCGGGTTTTCCTTCGATTCACATGGAAACTATGTTGACAAACCTTCAGATGCTTCTGAGTGTAGTACACAACTACGCGCAAACTATCTTATTTCTATCAGCAGACCCTTCTGTCGGGGAAAACAAAAATGAAAAGCCTTTTGAAGAGTAAGAAAGGGCTTAGCACAGTGATTTCGACATTGATTATTCTAGTGGTTTCGGTTCTATTGGCAACGGTCGTCACCTACTACGCCATAAACATGACTACAACCAGAGTACAGGAAGAAAACCTGAGAGTCGTCAAGGCGCACGTATGGGCGAACAGCTCAGATCAGCTAGCCGGCTTTGTTATTGCTAACATCGGCGGAAGGGACACCCTCATCGACAAGATTCAGGTACGTGGACAAGTCATGGCGTGGGCAAGCTGTTACTATAACAGATCAGCCACAGCAACTACCGGAGACTTATCCTTCCTTGACCCTACTACTACCGCTTGGCTAACCGTGGCCGCAGATGATTTATCTCTGAAATCAGGCGAATACATGGTCATGTACATTGATTCGCCAGGAACAATATCCGTGGACGACGTAGGTGTTACGTGCAGCTTAACCGTCTTCACCGCCAGCGCCCAGTACAAGATAGAAGTCAACGTCGAATCCGCTAGCTAACCAACCCCCCTTTCTTTTTTTCTTTTTTAGCTACACACATAAACAGATCCAAGAAGCAACCACAGCACTTTTGGTGTGTAGTTTTGTTCTACACACAAATCATCTTATCAATTCAAACAAAGACAAAGCTTTCAAAATAATAAGCCACGGAGGAGGGAAGACCGAAAATTGAATGTTAATAAGGCGAACCAGTCTTCCCGTGCCAAGTTTAGGGCGACTAAAGTGAAAAAATTGGTTTCAAAAATGTTCAAACGAAAATTCACAAGATTTCGCCTTTCAAACAAAGCCCTAGCTGTTCCTGTTACTTTTCTTATGCTATTCGTTTCCCTATTCGCCATAGTGTCAATTACATACTACTTTGCAGTTTCGAAAGTTAACGTTAAAAGCCAAACCCTCAAGGTTTCAGTTGCAAAACAAGACATGGATCTTCTTGAAGAAAGCTTACAGTTTGTTGTTTGGAAGCCAGGTTCTTCCAAAACTTTCGAGTTTGACGATTGCGGTGGAACATTAAGAACTGAGCCTTCTGCGAACCGTTTGTTCATAAACATTACAGATAACACGTTTTACGATGTTATTTTTGACGAATCAGTTGGCGGAGTCATATATGAACTGCCTTATTCTGAATCACCTGATATTGGGCTGTTCTTGAAAGGCGACAACCGAGTTGTTGTGAACAAAAGCGGCTCAGTTATGACGCAACTTTACATAGAAAACGGCGAGGAACACCCTGAAATCATGCTTCGCTACCGCCCTATGGTCTCTTCGGTTGAAGTGGGAACTGAGAATGGCAAGCCAGTCAATAATGTGCGCATATACATTGTGAATCTGAATTCTTCGCAAAACCTCGAGTTGATGGGAAAAATTCCATTGAAAACTTCGTGTTTAAGCGTCGAAACCAGCATTAACACTTACAATGTCTCATATTCACTGAACTCCCTAACTTTGAAAGTAAGTCTCAGCGAACTGCAGGGACAAGTCTCTGTTCCCATCTCAAGCAACGCTGACGGCGCAATAATCAACGTGGAATTGGTTGTATGCAACATCAAAATTGAATGGTGGGAGAGGTAAAGCTGTGCCTTCAATAACTTCAAGCTACATTTACACGTTTTTCGCCCTAGCGATTGTAGGCACGTTACTAATTTGTACTTTCAACGCTTTCACCGTTTTTCTAAAGGAGGATGTCAAAAAAGAACAGCTTAAGAACTTATTGGAGCATGTAGCTGCGGAAAGCTGCGAACTTATCTCAACGGCCATGACAAACAATTCAACAATAACTGTTACACTGAATATACCTTCTCTTGTCGGTAACCAGAGATACTGGATTCAGCTCAGAAACGATTCTTCGCTGGCTTGGGTCGAAGGCGACTTCGGAACCAGCCCTGTCCAAACTGGACTATACATATTCATACCAGGAATAGTCTCTGCTTCAGGTCAATACATCAGCGGTTACGGTGTTGCCGTGCTGGAATGCCAAGTCAACGGAACAACAACCCGTTTAAATCTTTCCGGAGGCAGATGAAAATTGAATATTTCTGAAAGCAAACGTAAGAAGAAAAACGAAGAAAAAGAAGGAATTTCTGAAGAGGATCTAATCGGTTATTTAAAGCTTCGCCGCCGCGGAATACCTGAAGGCTACGCAGAGATAGAAACTTACCCATTAAAACCGCCATTCTCGTACGCTTGCACAATTCAAAACAAAGACACGGCAGAATATCTCTACATTGTTGACGAGCTACCTTTAACAAAAGAGGAAAGGGAAGCCTACAAAAAGTTAAGAAACATCCTAGAATACGAGTTAAAGACCCCCGAACCCGAAGAAACCCTCGCTGAATCTTTCCATGAGCAAGTTCCTGAAATATTAGCAAATCATCAGAAAGCATTTGAAGGAATTTCCAAAATTGGAATTCGAAAAATTCAATATTATGTTGAAAGGGACCTGATAGGCTACGGTAAAATAGACGCTTTCATGTTTGACCCTGACGTTGAGGACATAAGCTG
>Ga0209636_10002763_pt1 | contig 17924 bp, 12 predicted proteins | sample DeeMarSWOR152_54_FD_187464 | JGI IMG/M metagenome (GOLD analysis project Ga0209636, IMG submission 187464) | Marine sediment microbial communities from White Oak River estuary, North Carolina - WOR-1-52-54 (SPAdes) (version 2) | ecosystem: Environmental > Aquatic > Marine > Intertidal zone >... | reverse complement strand
GGATTTTTTTTTGTTCTCTTCCAGGAGGGCAGAACAGACCCTGCAGAAGTTCCTTGATTTGAAATCGATTTCTTCAGCATAGGTGGTGGAGTACATTATACACTCCGGTTCCCGACAATGAATTATGCCGAAAGTGTGTCCCAGCTCGTGGATTGCCTCTTTTTCCAGACGTTCTTTCAACTTCTCCGGATTTTTGGGCAGGCCGTACAGCTCGTCTCTCAAACGGTAGGTAGAAACAACGGCCGCTTTACCAGTTAGCTGTGCCTCGCCGAAAACATAGGTTAAAACAGGAACGTAAAGATCCACCGCGGCCACCCCCAGAATTTTGCAGTCCTCATCCGGGGCTATTTCCAGAATCCGGGACAGAATCCAGGTGGAATTGTACTGGTTTCTGATGGGATCCCTTCCCCCTTCCAGGGAAAAGGATCGGTTAAGGATCATGACTGGAAGACCGAAGGCGTCTCTCAAAGCAGCTAAGAGACTGCTCAAAAGGTTTTTGTCCGTGAATTCTATGGGAAGTATATAGATGCGCACATTTATTTTCGCAGGCCGTATTTTTCGATCTTCTTATACAGGGTTGCTCTATCGATGCCCAGGACTTCAGCCGTTCGGGTTATGTTCCATCCCATCTGCTCCAGGATGCTCTTTATGTGGACTTTTTCCATCGCCTCCAGGCTCTGGTCATCTGGGATCCCTTCGGGGCAAGGCGGAATGGGAAGATCACTCACGCCGATGCAAGACTCCTTAGCCACGACTATGGCTCTTTCCACGGCATTCCTCAGCTCCCGTACGTTTCCAGGCCAATGATATGCTTCGAGTTTTTCCATAGCTTCGGAGGAGAAGCCGGTTATTGATTTGTTTATACTGTCGGCTAGTTTCTTCAGAAAATAATTGCACAGAAGCGGTATGTCAGATCGCCTCTCTCTCAAGGGCGGAATTGAAATGGAGAAAACATTCAGCCGGTAATAGAGATCTTCTCTGAAGGTCCCTTCTTTAACCGCCAGTTCCAAATCCCTATTAGTTGCGCATATTAGCCGGAAATCGACCTTGATGAATTCATCTCCCCCCACCCGGGTGAACTGTTTGGTTTCGATGACCCGGAGAAGATCGGTCTGAGCCTTGGCGCCAATATTCCCCACCTCGTCCAGAAATATCGTTCCCCCATCAGCCATCTCGAATTTCCCTTTGCGCCGATAGAGTGCTCCGGTGAAGGCCCCTTTCTCATGGCCAAAGAACTCGCTTTCCGTAAGCCCCTCAGTTAAACCTCCACAGTTTACCGTGATTATCGGGAAGAACCTTCTTGAGCTTTTCGAGTGAATAGCTCGGGCAATGAGCTCCTTGCCGGTTCCGCTCTCTCCTTTGATCATCACCGTAGTATCCGTGGGAGCCACCGTCTCGATCAGATCAAAGACCTTGAGCATGGCCGGGTTTTTCCCAACAATCTGGTCTATCTCATAAAGCTCCTGGATCTGTTCCCTGAGCTGAATGTTCTCGGAAAGAAGGCGCTTCTGCTTCACAACATTAGCCACCATGTGAGACAGGTAATCAGGATCCACGGGCTTGGTCACGTAATCGTAGGCCCCCTCTTTCAAGGATTTGACTGCGGTGTCTACGGACGCATAGGCAGTGATCATGATAATGGTGGCATTAGGGTCGATTGCCTTGATTCTCTGCTGCAGCTCCATTCCGTCCATACCCGGGAGTTTTATGTCCAAGAAGATGATGTCCCAAAGTCCCGGCTTCAGCTTTTTCAGAGCCTCAGTTGCGTCGGCGGCCGAATCTGCCTGGTATCCATCCTCGACAAACCATTTCGTCATGGAATCCCGCACGCTGAGTTCATCGTCCACAACCAGAATGCTGACCTGTCTGCTATCTTTTTTGGGATTCATGGCCTTTGCCTCCTAACTTTAGCCTTTTCTGGAGATCGTTTCACCTCAAATTAGAGTATTTTGCCTCAGCTCGCCCCCTGTCGCAGGGGAAGTTCGATAATGAAATTCGACCCCTGGCCCACGCGTGTTTTAACAGCGATTTCTCCGTTATGCCTTTCTATAATGCCGTAGCACACCGATAGACCCAAGCCTACCCCTTTGCCTTCCTTCTTGGTGGTGTAGAACGGTTCAAATATGTGCGGCAGGTCGGCATCAGATATTCCCGAGCCCGTGTCGTGAATCTCTACTTTTATCTTCCTTCTGTCCTGGTCGGCGGTGGTTTGGATGGTTAAGGTGCCGCCCTCCGGCATGGCTTCCACTGCATTATCCAGAACGGCCAGAAAACACTGCTGTATCTGGTCTTTATCACAGATCACTTCCGCCTTTCCCTGCTGGTAGTCTTTGACCAACTCCACGTTGTTCAATTTCAAATGATGCTCCACCAGCTGAGTACAGCGGTCCAAAATCCCGTGCAGGTCGACCGAAGCGAACTCTCCTATTTCCTTTTTGGAGAAGAGCAGAAGGTTTTTCACTATGTTCCCGCAGCGCATGGTTTCATCACCCACAATGGATAGGTCCCGCTGAATCGAGGAGAGCCTGTCAGGGGTCAGATTTCCGGAGTTCAACTTCTTTTGCAGAAGCCTGGCATAGGTCAATATCCCGCTCAGCGGGTTATTCAGCTCATGCGCCACGCTGGCTGAGAGTTTTCCCAGGGAAGCCATTTTTTCCATGTGGATCAGGTGGGCCTGAATGCGTTCCAGCTCCTCACGGGCCCTTTTCAGCTCCGAGGTCATGGTGTTGAAGGAATTGGACAGCTCCCCGATTTCGTCCTTTCGCTGAAGCGGAATCTTATAGTCCAGATTCCCCTGAGCGATGGCTCTGGTGCCGGCGGTCAGCTTACGCACGGGAGCACGAATCAAAGTGTAGATCAGAAATCCGGTCACCGAAAGAACGCTGAGCACTAATATGACAGACGCCAGGATGGTCTGGTGACGGCTGCGGGCAATATCGGCGTCCACGGTCGCCAAAGACATCTGCACGTCCAGGACCCCGAGAATGAATTTCTGATCGGGGTGCAAATGACAGCCGGAGCCGTGGCAGGCCATTTCGTTTTCGATGGGATTGATCAATGCCAGAATCCTGTGCCCGTTTGAGGACTTTATGATCCGGTGGCGTTCCTCAGTGGCCAAAGCCTTGAGCGGCTCGGGATACCGGTGGCACACCTGACAGGCCTCCGAGATGATGGAAACTTTGTTCAACCTTTCCTCGGGATTGGTGGTGAAGATTATCTCACCGTCTTTATCGTAGATCCGGATGGCCTCAAACCCGGGCATGTGGCTTAAGTTTTTGAATATTTGATGAATATCCTCCTTCCGGTTTATGAGCATACTGTAGTGAGTAGATTGTTTGATCAGATCGGTGGTCCGGAGCGCGGCCAGCTCGACCTGCTCCAGAAGGTCATCAGCTTCGCTTCTTACGTTTATATAGGTAAAAGCAGCCAGTCCGACGAACATCACCAAAAAGAGCGCGACGAAAAACTTAAGCCCTAAAGGCATGACTTGACCTCACGGCGAAACAGAGACCGCCAGGAAAATCCTAACGCAACGGGTAGTCTCTTTCCACACTAATATACTTATCTCCAGACTGAATCAAAAGACTTTTTTACTCTTGGCGACCAGAGTTGGAAGGAAGCCGACTGTTAACCAGAGGCGGGGGAAATGCAAGTGTCTGGTAATCTGGATCCCTTTCCCCTCCTCGAACAGAACAGACTCACCAGGCCTGTTTCCCCGTCACCATAAGCTCCACTGCTAACCTTAAGCACACTTCGGCAGGCAGCACTTGATGAAGATATCTAATGTTGACTCCACCGTCAGGAAGGGTCTGTCCTATATGGTCAACCTCCACACCTCTATGCTTAAGCAGGAATTTCAGATGCTGAGCTTCTTCCTCTAGGAATCTTCTACCCCCGCTGCCGGTGTAGAATTTCTGCAGTTCAGACGGATCTTGAGTCCAGTCTATCGTTACCAGCCAGCCCTCCCCATAAGGATCCCGTTGTGCCAGCTCCGGATCCTGGGCTAATCTGGGATTAGCTTTAACCAGAGACCCGGAAAAGGGGGCAGTCAGCAAAACCGGTCCGGCTTGGGTCGATATTCTTCCAAACATATGATCCTGCACAAGCTCAGAATCCAAATCCGAGAATTGATACTTCACCGGCGCTGGCAGGATATATGCCAGAAGCTCATCCACCCCTATTCTCCACTCGCGGCCTTTTGTCTGCCGGGCCCATAAGTGAGCAGGATGAAGATAGATCCCCTCCTTGATCTCACTTGCGGAGAAGGTGAAAAAGGGCCCAGGTGCCTTAGATACCCTGGTTGACATTCGCAGTTCATCCGGCGGCACGGGAATCTCAGATTCTTCTGGCTTGGCTTTCGATCTTATTTTTCTCAGCTTGACCTGGGATCGCATGGCCTTATCCAGATCGCAGTGTTCACAATCGTAGTCAATGGGACACAGTTTGAAGGATATCACCCCTGCGGTCATCCAGATGCAGCGGTTTTCTGCTTTGGCTGATTCGGTACTCTTCTTTTTTGAAACCCTTTTTTTCATAGAATCGCCTTACTGGTTTGAAAACTCTCCTCGAATTCCGACTCCCGGTAACCCGGGTGTTCCCTGTAAACCGGCAGCCGGTTGACAATCCAGCGGTAAACCAGGATCTCTATGGTTATTATGGCAATAACCACGATAAATTCCTTCCAGTAGAAAAATACGCGGTGGGGCAGTTTCCAGTTAAGAGCGAACAGCGACACGTTCAACCGATTCACAGCAATGCCCAGGATAGTAAAAAAGGCCGTAAAGCGCACCAGCCCCACACTTCTGCTTCTTACTCCCCATGCGAAGAGGAACGAAGGAAGCAGAACAAATCCAAGAAGCTCCACCAGGAACCATCGGCCGTATGTGGTGCTCAGCAAATCCCACTGGTGGCCGTGAGCCAGACCGACGATCTTCAGGCCAAAATAGGTAAAAAGGACAAAGGAGGCCGCTTTGCCCAGTCCCAGGGTGAGATCGGGTAGTCTTGCCAGATAGCCCGGGCTGTACCTGTGCTTTAGAAAACGAGAGGTAAGGGTACTCTCGGCAATTATCATTGACAGCCCGGCGAATATGCTGGAGACAAAGAAAAACAACGGGATGAACTCTGAATACCAGAGGGGATGCAGCTTTCCCGGTGCAAGAAGAAACAGTGCACCTAAAGCTGACTGATGGAGAGTGGATAGAATAACTCCAAAGATAGTAGCTCCTACAGTCACGGCTATGGCCCATCTGCGAAACCTGTTAGCTCCCAGCCACTCAAAGACGGCAGGGCAAAACTCGACGAACTGGGTGGAAAGGTAAAGGGCCACATGCCAGGCTACCAGGAACAGTACCGAAGCTGTCCCAAATGAGCTGATCATAGGATAGGGAAGGCGCCAGGGACGGCCCAAATCCACCAAAAGAAACATTACAGCGAAGAAGTAACCGATGAATCCGGTAAGCACGGCCGGCCGAACCATAGGGTGGTACTGCTTTTGCCCGAAAATATAGACCGCCGACGCCATTATATAACCGGTGGCTGCCAGCGGGACACCGGTGAAAAGACCCCAGCTAAGAAACAGGCTCCAGGGCTGATCCTGAGAAGCATGGGTTACGGCCCCAAGGCCCTGGGCATAGCGCATCACGATAAAAGGAAGCCCCACCAGGACGATTATTCCAGCCACAATGTTGAAAGGCTTTATCAGGTTTTTTAAGTAAGCTTTCAGATTCATTCCCAAGAATAGCTTCTCCCTGACCCATGACTGGAAAACCTTTTGTTTTCCCACAAATTCAGTCATGACCATTCCTCCTTTTCCTCTGGAATCACTTCCTCCTCTTCAGTCTCCTGCTCACGATTCTTAGTGAACATGTAGAACCCTCCTAAAAGGGCAGGCCAGACTACAAGAACCGCTGGAACCATGGAGAGGAATCCCCTGGTGAATTCCGGATAGGGCTTGGTGCCGACATCGGTCGGAAGACCCACCTCTTCGAATGGGACTCCGGAGATGTACAACCAGCAAGTTCCTCCTACCTCGTGTTCGCCGTAGATGTGGTCTGTGTATTTGTCGGGACGATCCATGATCCTCTTCCTGGCAACCTTGATCAGATCCTTGCGCTTGCCGAAGGTCATGGCCTCCATGGGGCAGGCTTCCACGCAAGCCGGAATGCCCCCTTTGGAGGTCCGAGTATCATAGCACATGGTGCATTTCACTAAGTTGGGGCTGAAGGCGTTGGAATATTCGTATGCCGGAACGTAGAAAGGGCAAGCTGTCATGCAATACCGACACCCTATGCACACTTTTTCGTTCCAGATCACGGGTCCTTCTGGGGTCTTGGTCAGAGCTTTTACCAAACAGGCAGAAGCACAGGCAGGCTCGTCACAGTGGTTGCACTGAGCCTTTCTGTATACCCATTGGCCCTTGTTCTTGGGGTCAGCGTACCGATTCACGTAGGTATAATATTCGGCGCTGGCCCGCCTCTCCTTTTCCAGCACGGACCGGTCTTCAAAAGGAACTTTTGGCTGGGGCAGCTTGTTGATTTCGTTACACGCCGCTTCGCAGCTGCGACATCCCACGCACCGAGTCAAATCGGTCAGCACGCCGAAACGATCGGGCCAGCCGGTGAACTGCTCCACCCCCCGGGCGGGCTTGGATTTGCCCAAGATGCCCGCACCTCCGGCCGCCGCGGCGATCTTAAAGAATCTTCTTCGGCTTATTTTCATTTGCGGTCCTCCGCTTTCTTTCTTGAATCATCATTTTGCTTTTGCCTTTTCTGTTTTTTCTACCTTCTTGGCGTGACACTCAGTACAGCCAGTGGGACCGGTCTCCATCTCCTTATGACAGTCCATGCACTGGAGATGGTATGCCCCTTTGAGGCCCGGCATGTTCAGATTATCAGGGTCAAAGGGTGCACCGTGACAGGTGCTACAGGAAGGAGTCTGACCGGCAGCACTGTGATGGTGGCATACCGCGCAGTCCTCCGCCAAAAGCGTATGCATTTCATGAGCGAATGAGACCGGTTCGTATATCTGCTCCAGCTGGCTCAGAGTGAGAGTCTGCGGTCCGGCCCGGGGTGTTTTACTCTTACCCGGGGCCGATTGGGTGACCTGCTTTGCGTGGCAGTCGGTACAACCAGTGGGGCCCGTCTCCATCTTCTTGTGACAGCCCATGCACAGGCCATGGTATGCCTCCTTGAGGCCAGCTATCCCCATATCCTTGGCAGAAGCGGCTCCGTGGCACTCACTGCAGGGGATCGGCTCTCCTTCGGTATGATGGTGACAGGATGAGCAATCCTCTGTGAGAAGGGTGTGCATATCATGGGAGAATCTGGCAGGCTGGTATACCTTTGCCAAGGTTCCCAGAGTCAAAGTCTCCGACTCACCTTCAGAAGAGAAAACGTCTCCGTTCTCAAAAGCGTACAAAAGAGCCAACAGGCAAATGACCGAACAAACCATGACCGACACGAAATTTCTGCTAAACATCCGATATCCTTTTGTATTTGCGTTCATTTATTCCTACCTCACGTTGAAAAACTCACGAGCTACCTTTTCCCACTGCTGGGACGTCAACTCATCTCCTAAATCAGGCTTGATCTCCCCTCCCTCTTGGAGGACCGGATAATCGGTGGGCACTAAACTGGAAACCAGCTGTTCTTTTACTGCTTGATTCCACCGAGCCAGCATCTCTCCAGAGAGAAGATTTCTTACCTCCCGGACAAGATTGGTCGGCTCGATTTTCAGAATCCAGTTCTTCTCAGGGTTTTTCCGGTTCAAGAGATCCGGATTCTGAATGAACTCCTTGTTGATCTCCACGACCCTGCCGCTAACCGGGGAGGCCTGAACTAATTCTCTTTGGCCTCTTTTTATTCTCCAGGCCTTGCCACCCTGATAGATTCTATTACCCTCTTTTGGCACTTGAATCTCCTGTATCGTGCCAAAGACCGAAGATGTGAATCTGTCCATTCCCACATTCACCAGGTTGGGCTGCACAACTTCAGCCCAGGTGTGAGTGGGATGGCTGAAAATCCCCTTGACCGCCCTGGCTACCCTGGCAATCGATTCTCTGACCGGGCGGTATGGGGTGACGCTCAACAGCCTCCAGAAGAGAATAAAGGTTAAAAGAAAGAGGACAGCTATTATGTACTCATTTCCCTTGGTTGTAAGTAAGAACTCTTGAAGATTCTGCATGTGAACTTCCTTTCTGTTATACAGTTATTTCCCGTGGTCCATCCTTTTTGTCTTCTTCCCTATTTCCTTTTAGCCGGCGCAAAAAACTCCCCAGCTACCTTCTCCCACTGCTCAGAAGTCAATTCATTTCCCAGATCAGGCTTGATCTCTCCCCCTTCCTGCAGAACCGGAAACTGGGCCGTGGTCAACGTGGCCACCAGCTGGTCCTTGACCGCCTGATTCCATCTGCTAAGCATCTTCCCGTGAAGCAGATTCTGCAGTTCCGTTTTGAGCTTAATCGGCTTGACTTTCAATATCCAGCTTCTGCCGGTATCCTTCTGGCTCAAAAGCTGGGGATCGCTCTTCAGCTGTCTGTTTATTTCCACCACCCTACCGGTGATGGGCGAAGTCTGAACCAGCTCCCTTTTCCCCCTGCTTAAGGTCCAGGCTCTGCCGCCCTGCTGAATCAGAGTTCCCTGTTCGGGAAGGGTCAATTTGTCTACTGAGCCGAAAACAGAATTTGTGAAATCATCCGCTCCAACGGTAACCAAAGAGGGCTGAAGCACCTCCACCCAAGCGTGTCCCGGATGAACAAAGATTCCTTTCAAAAAGGGTGGAGGTTTAGCCTTGACGAGTTCCTCTTCAGGAACCCGGACAGCCTTTCTCATGCGCCAGACACCTATCCCTATAACCACCACCAAGAAAAGCAGGCCAATGAAAACCGACATCTTGCTCACCTCCTGTTCTTTCTGATTTCTGATGCCCTGTGGCAAGTCTCCAAGCTCCCGCCGACTACCACAAGGATTCTTAGAAAAAGCAAACCCAAAAGCGCTGACATTGTATCCTCTCCTCCTTACCTCAATTGCAGAACTACACTTTTCTGATCTATCCGGGAAAGGGGGAGTTGCGCAATTGCCAGCACCTTAGGTCTGCCCTGGGTGCGACTTGCCAGCATTATCGCCGTAAAAATTAAACTACAAAACACAGACATTTCCATCACCTCCGGTTGTTTTTCCGCTAAGGTTAAATGCAAATATAGTACCAACAAACAGCTCCAGCGTAGCCCTGCGACGTAAGTTCAAGGATCCCTTGCAATTATGAGATCGATTTTCAGGAGAAGCTCTTGTTTTTGTTTAAAAATATCACGCCGAACCGTAGAGAAATCCTACGTTTTTCTTGACTGAGTTGCAGCCTTTGTGTCTAACTTATTTACACTTAAGATGAAGCGAGGTGTTGCGAAACACAACGGTCGGCGTCGAGAAACTCAGCAATTCAGTGACCTCTCAGGAATGAATGTACAGATTAGGTGGAGAGATCCGATCTGCACATAGTGTCCCTGGTTGTTTTTCTGCAGTGCCCTAGTGGTCTGATGAATAGAAAAAGCGCCAGCCTCCTCTCGTCCCCGAACCTCTGTGAGGCTCTTATCAGAGGAGGCTGGCGATTTTCACCTAAGGCCAGTTCCAGACAGTGACTTTAGCTAGAAGGCCAAAACCGCACTGAACCGATGCGCGTTCTCCAGTCTTCCCAGATCTGCCCAGGCATAGCTAATGCCCAGAGCTCCAAATCCAGGAATATCGAAATCATATCCGCCGCCGACTGCTATTCCTTCTTCATCCGTTTGCAGCTTATATCCGACTCTCAGGAATACCTTGTTCTGCCAGCTGTATTCCAGTCCAGCGCTTCCCTGCTGGCCCCGGTCGCGGGTATTGTACCCATCCAGAGCCGCCATAACTTTGCTGTCCGGACCAAACTCAAAATCGTAGGCCACGCCCACTCGGAAGGTCAGGGGAAGGGGATGATATTCCGTGTTCAATCTTACCTCGACCGGGAGGGTAGTGGGGTCGTTGTCCTGGTCCAGGGTGGTTTCCAGCTCCGTGCCCTGATAGTGAGTATCCGACCCGAAGTTTCGGGTGGACATTGCTATCCGGAGTGTCCTGAAGCCGGTGTAGTATAACGTGCCAAGGTCGAAAGCGATCGAAGTGGACGTCAGCTCAGATATCTTCTCCCTTATAAATTTGGCAGTTACTCCGAAGGAGAAGCGATCGGTCAGCTGGTAAGCATTACTTATTCCCACAACCCAGCTGTTGGCGCCGAACATCTCTCCGGTCCCGTCGGGCTGCTCCAGGGTTGTTCTTTCCATGTCGTCCATGGTCAGAACCGCCACGTGAACTCCGATGTTTCCGAAGGTGGGCACCGACCTGGCATAGGCCAGGTAGTTGTACCTGATGTCGGCGATCCAGTCGGTGTAGCTGAAAGCCACACTATTCCCCTCCAGGCCAGCTATTCCTGCGGGATTGTAGTAGAGGGACATAGCTCCCTGGCTGAAAGCCGCGTTCGCTCCCCCCAAGCCTACCACGCGGGCATCCACATCCAGCTTTAGAAACTGAGCGCCGGATGTGCCCACGTTGTCGAACTCCTGGGCCCAGACTTCACCTGCAAAGCACGCCACGTGGGCCACCAGCAAAAATACGAGCAACTTTCTCATCGCAATTTACCTCCTAAACCATTTCATACGTTATCGGACCACGGCGAACTTCCCGATCTTCTCCCCGTACGGCGAGTCCACATGGTAAATGTAGATCCCGGCGGCGATCTTCTGGTTGTTCTTGGTCATCAGATCCCAGTTCTCGTTGCCGTCGAACTCATCGCTTTCATGTATCAGAGTCTCCAAATGATCGCCGGAAAGACTGTATATCCTGATGGTGCACTTGTCGGGAAGGTGAGTGAAAGCAAGCCGAGAATAGTCCCGGCTGGGCTCCCAGTTGTTACGGACAATGTAAGGATTGGGGACCACCCTGATATCGTCCAGGTTAACCAGATCAGCTTCAACTGTCGCCTTCAGGGTCTGGAAGGTGAATACATCCGTAGAGGCGTTGGGCTTGTTGGTTATGAATCTGACGATAGTTCCAGCTGCCGGTTCTCCTGCATTAAATATTATCCTTCCGATATGGAAATCAGCAGGAAAAGAGTACTCAGCGACATCCGGCAGAGGTTCGTAGTACTCTCCTTCCCAGGGATATATTCTGTCTCCAGCGCTATAGCCTCCTGATCCATCATCGTCAATGATGGCGAATTGAATTCTCAGATCATCCGATGGGTCACCCGGGGTTCCCGGCCCGATGTTCCATACCTCAAAGGGCGCTTTGTCAGGCCATTTCTCATCGGTGTTCCAATCGTAATACTCGCTGCCTGTCTCGGTGAATCTGATCTCCCAGTCATCTATTCCTATCAGGCCTCTCCAGTTCATTCGGCTGAAGTCAGAACCAGATACATCGGTGGAGACATAGAACTCATGGGTGGAGTTCCAGGACCAACCCACATTATCCGGGGGGTCCACCGGACCTTCCGCATTCTGAGTCTCGACGATGGACTTGATATTGAAATCAGGTCCGGAAACTTTGACCAGGATTCCATCCACCACCAGATAGTTATCATTTCCTAGCTGGTTGGTCTGATCCTTCAGTATTGTATCCTCTGGAGTTACGCTAATATCAATAAGATGCCAGACAATATTACTGGGATCTGAGTCATCGAACACCACCTTATACTCGTGTCCGGTAATTGCCAGTGGGTCTACCACCTCCGCGGTTACAGAACCGTCGCTCTGCCCTGAAGCATGTTCAACATCAAGGACAGCAGCTGGCGAAAGACCGGTAACCCTGGAGTGCGGGCTGACCGCGACTCCCCTGATACCGTTCTCCAGACTGCGAGGCGAGGAGAAAGGCTGAAAATCATAGGCGATCACGTCGTAGTAGTAGACCACCCCGTTGATCAATCCCGTATCCAGATAAGCGTGCGCCAACTCTTGGTTTTCACCTTCCGGTGCTTCGGCAAAGCCGGTGATTCTGAAAATGATGTCCTCCGTCGGAACATACGTGGTATCGTCTCCTGTGAAATTGATCACCATTCCACCCACTAGAAGATTGCATCCGTCAAAATAATCATCATAGGTTCCATCAGCTATGTTGTCGGGGATACTCCGGCTGTAGAACTCATCATCAAAAAGCTCAAATACGTAGGGCGGCTCTCCATGATAGTACCAGTGATCCTCCTCCTCGCTGGCGGGAATCGGAACGCCCAGTGTCAGGTCCGTGACAGAAAAGGACTTGTCAGACTTAACCTGGACCAGATATTCATGGCCGGCGAATAGCGCTGTTCCACCAAGGGCCAGTATGTACTCCTCGGTGTTCAGCTGATCATAGCTGACAGTACCTTCAAAGGGAGGTCCGGATAGCTGCTCGATCTCCACATTCCGCGGGGTAGCGCTGGTTTTATCCCAGGAGCCAAGAAGGTCAAAGGTTCCGGGAAGGCCGCTGGTGCTCCGGTAGAGCTTGTATCCCTCAAAATCCATCTGCACATATCTAGGGTCATACAGCGGGTGAAGAGGATCGCTGGTAAAACCGTAGTAGGGATCCGCAGAATGCTCGGCCACATCGTCCCAGGTGATATAGACCTTCCTGTCATCCGGCACGATAGTAACGATAGGATGATCCGGAGGTCTGGGAAGGACAAATCCGATGTCATAGATGGACTGGGCTATGTCCGCAATCACGGGAAGCTGTTCCAGATTGGGAGCCATCATCACTGCTACCACCACTCTGACTGTATCTCCTGCGACGGTGTCGACGCTGGCGGGTATCAGTTCTTCAGTGAGTTCATCCCAGGCCCAAACAGTGTCGATTACCGTTTCGCCCGGAGGAGCCAGAAGGAAGGGCCCGGTGCTCTGGAAAAATCTCTGATCAACAGGGGTGGTTCCGGTTCCCAGATCAAAGGGCGCATAGCGCTGGTCTCCCACGTCCGGGTAATTATGGCCAGCCATGATAATGTACTTCTCAGGCTCGGTATCCGGGTCGCCCGACTGAAGATTTGAGGTTTTGAATGATGTCAGGCCCAAAGACTCTCCCTTTCTAATGTCCTTTACCCAGACATCATTTATGAGTATGGAATCGTCGCTGATCTGGTCATCCCCATTCAGGTCCACATCGAAATTGGCAGCCGGGCTCTCCAGAAACTTATAGGCCAGAAATCCCGGGATTCTGGCAAAACCCTGCTCTGCAAAGTCACTGTCATAACAATATCCCAGATTCCGGCTGTAATCAAAACCGACCAGATCATCGTTGGCAGTGGGGCCCACATCAGCATCGCACATCACCGAAATGAAGCAATTCCTTATGGGCAACTTGTCCTGTCTGATATTAATTATGTCGAACAGGAAGAAGTGAACTGTTTTGTTGCTCTCGTAGTTCCAGGAGTGCGTGCGCTGAATGACCTTGACTCCCACGCCATACTGGGCGATGTCCTCTCCGTCTCCGGCATTGGAGTTGGTGCCCGTATCCCATCTTTGAATATCCTGATCATCAAACTCGCAGTAGCTGTCCTCGATACCAACGATGATCGGGTTTCCGTCATCATCCCTCAGAGGCCAGAAATCCGGATCAGCATAATCTTCCGGGTGATCGCTGATAAATATGTCAGTCAGACCCGAGAATTCCTCCGCACCTCCGCTGGGATTGTATCCCACCACCACTCTGGGATCAGTTATGGCCCCGAAAAGAACACTGTCCCTTTTGGTGCCTGCATTGGCATAATCGAAGGTCTGCAGAGAGCGATCGTTTATGGTTCCGCCAACCCACACGCCGGCACCATAGATATAGAACTCGTTGGAACCTTTGGGCCATTCACCCCCTGCGGCTCCCAGCTCGATAAACTGCCCGAAAATGGCATAGTTGGTCAGGGGCACTCTGAAATCGTTCACATCAAGACCGTGCCTGACGTAACGAGTCCCAAAGTGCTCAGACTGAGCCGCCTTGGCTAAGGTGGGTAAGGCCTTGTGGGCCGGCCGTCGAGCCTCACTGGACATAGGTGAGAGAATGAAAAGAATCAGGCACAGCAGGACAAACCCACCTATGAATACAAGTTTCTTTTCGAACTTCTCCATGTTATATCTCCTCTTAAGAATTCATTCTCAGAATGAATCTTTGCTTGATATTATGAAACAAAGATTCATTTTCGAAAATGAATCTTTGTTTCATATCAGATTGACCCTTAGAAGGCGACATAAAAACCGACCTTGATCTGTCTGGGGGCTCCGTAATTCATGGGATCCTTGGCATATGCCCTGTAAGCATTGGTATATGCTGCAGCCTGTTCCTCCGCACTGATATGACCATCTTCGTCGGTATCCTTTACCTGTATCCAATCCCAGTATTCGTGACTATCATCCTCTCCGGGATCCACCACCGAGGCCGGATCCAGGCGGAAGCCATCGTCATCAGGACGGCCCGTGGCCGGGTAGACGTTTAGCACGTTGATCTGGTCGAACAGGTTGAACACCTGGACGAAGAAGTTGAATTCCAGGCCCGCGAGATCGAAGCCTTTGTCCAGGGTCAGGTCGGTATTATAAGTCCAGGGCTTGCGATACTGGTTGGTGGTACCCACTCTGTTACCCCGGTAGTCTCTTTTAGTGTAAGGAAGTCCGCTGCTGGCCTCTGAGATGACGTTGATACCGAAGTTCCGTAAGGCTATCACCTTGAAGTCGCGCGGGAATCTGAAATCGGCCTGCAAAACAAAACTGTGCCTTCGATCAAAGTCCAAGGGATTGACCCTCTGAGGGAACGCCCGGGTCAGACCGGTCACCGGATCGGAAGGATCACGGGAGTGGTATTCATAGCGGTCGGTGTAATCGGAATTAGTACCCTGGGCCCACTGCAAAACGTAGCTCAGGTTGAAGGACACGTATCCTCTGGGCCGCTGGGACAGAGTTGCTTCCATTCCTTTAATGTTGGAGTAATCCAGGTTCTTATAGACGTCGTAAGGCTGGGGTATGATGAAGATCCTTTCCGACTGGGTCAGATTGTAAACATCCTTATAGTAGGCCGTGATGTTGAATCGCATATCCTCGGTGATGGCGCGGTTGAGTCCCAGCTCGTACTGAATATTCCTGGCTGCCTTCAACTCAGGGTTCCCTACCCGTTGATTTGCCCTCTGCAGGTTCGGGGCCAGACTCTCGTACAGTTCCAGGAAACGAGGCTGCTGCACAAAGTGACCGTAGTTGAAGAAGATGGTCATCTTGTCGGAGATAGGATGGGAGATTCCCAGTCTGGGACTGAAGCTGATATTAGCGTCAACTTCCTTGGTCCTTCCGCCCATAGAGTCGGGCTCCAAATCGGGTCTGGTCGGAGGCTGTCTCTCGCTTTCCCAGGCCTTGGCATCCTTGCTCAGATAATCGACTCTTCCCCCCACATTGATTATCAGTCCCGAGAACTCGATCTTGTCCTGAACGTAGAAGGCACCGCCCAAAGGCTTATACTCATAGATATCTATGAAGGGTTGAGCATCCCAGGGGAGGCTGTTGTAGTGCCTGGTGATCTTGTAGGAGTTGACCTCCACCCCTGACTTGATCTGGTTGTTGAAATCCACCTGGCTGGTGAAATCGATCTTTCCGGTAATGACGTCGCTTCCCCTGGTCTGGTAATTCCTGGTATCGTAATGCGACCAGAACAGGTTATCCACAGCCAGAGGATAGTTCTGTTCTTGTCTGCGCTCCCGGTATCTTCTCCATTCATCAGGATTGGGCGTCGGTTCAGCAAACTTGTAGTCATCCCACCAATCACCACTCCAGACCTCATCTTGGTGTGCATCGATGAAGGCCTGTGCAGCTTGGGGATCGTCAGGATACATATCGTTAGCGGTCCGCTCCAAGAAGTTTTTATCCAGACGTCTGCCTATAGTCCAGTCATTTGTGAAATAGCCAATCCTCAGGTCATAAAGGGTGCTCTTGGAAAGCATGTGGGTCATGGTCAAGTAAACCTGTCGGGCTTTCTCCAGGGTAACGTCGAAACCGTCAAGATTGTAAAGCCAGCTGTGGTTATACCTTTCGTATTGCCTGCGGTTGTTGAATCCACCAAGGCGAAGAGTAAGTGACGGGCTGGGCTTGAAGGTCAGCTTGCCTTGAGTTCGGTAGGTCTGCTGGCCGTGGTGAGGAAGCTTGTGCAGGCGGGGGGCCCAATCGTCAGTCAAGTACAGGTTCCCGCTCAGATAGTAAGTTAACTGTCCGCCTGCGGCCGGCACGGGGCCAAGCAAATTCAGGAAATGCTCGTTGGTTCCCAGATCATAGTCGTCACCCAGAACGGCGTCAGTAGAATACTGGTATCTTCCGGAGTGCTTGGATCCACCCTCCTGAGTGACATAGTTGACAATACCGGACAGAGCATTGCCGTACTCCGCATTGAAACCGCTGGTAATAAGCTGTACCTCCGAGAGGACGATATGATTCAAGTTGGTGGCCTGGCCTGAAAGGATGGGATCGGTTATGGAGAACCCATCCACCATGTACACTGTCTCCTGAGGCCGACCTCCCCTCAAAGTAATCCCTGGGTTAGCGGTGTCGGTTATTCTGTTTCCTTCATTTCCGAGCACTGTTCCCTGGGTGCCCTGATTGATGGGACCGGCAATCGGATCGAAGACAACTCCCGGAGTGCGGTAAATAATCCCATCCGTATTGATCACCGGACGGTGAATTATGTCCGCAGTAGTGATTATGTGGGCCGTGGAAGTCAGGTCCTCCTCAATCAGCGGCTTCTCAGCGGTTACCGTGATGCCTGTTACCTCCACCGCCTCGGAAACCAGGTTGAAATCCATGGTGGTGGTCAGGTCAATGGATACTGCCACATTTTCGAACTCCATGGGAGCGTAGCCTATGAGGCTGGCTCTCAGGGCATAGAGTCCAGGGGCAACATTCAGAATGAAATACTCCCCTTTCAGATTTGTTGCGGCTCCCATGGTAGTGCCCACGACCATGACGCTTACCCCTGGCAAGGGTTCTCCGGTTTCTCTGTCCGTAATCACCCCGGCGATCTTGCCAGTAGTGCCAGCGTAAATCAGCGGCACCATCAGAAAGACCAGCACCAAACCTGACGAGATTAGCTTGAAAAATAGTTTCTTAGACACTTTACATCCCTCCTTTAGAGGATGTTAGGTTGACTTTTCATTACAGAAAGAATACAACAATACCTTATACTCCCACCTCCTTTCAAGAGTTTAATTTTGTCTGAGTCTTTGTTTCTTTTTAAAATTTTCTTGTCCAAAGCATCCCCCTGCTTTGGAGTTAACACATCATCCTGATTCAGAGGCGCACTGTACTACATTTGAACATATCGGTAGGAACTCCTTTTTTCCGCACTGTTTACCCTGCAAAAAACCCAGTCTGTTTGTTTCTATCAACTTACATACGAAATTATAAAGTGACACCTTAAAGCTTGTCAAGAAAAATCTTCAAAAAACACAGATTGTGTTTACTCCTTGAAATAACGATTTTTTGTAGCAAGACAAAGAGGTTATCAAAACTTCAGATAAGACGTAGTCCCGAAAGGCCAAAAGTAGAGCCTAGCAAGCTGAGCCTTCTTTTCGCTAACTTCCTTACGGTGAGGCAGATGTACCGGACCATCACTTTCTGATTTTGGACTTGCCAACTTAGTAAAATTGTGTATAATCGGAACAGTCGAGGTTGTCAGGTCGAATCTTATTCTCGTATTACTCAGAATTCAGAGAGAATAATATGCCGAATGAGAAGAAGGTACCCGCAGAGAAGATAACTTTCACCCGGAATTTGAGGACATTTGATGCCACCATGATAGGGGTGGGGGCTTTGATCGGTGCCGGCGTCTTTGTCTTGACCGGAATGGCTGCAGGTGTGGCTGGCCCTGCGTCTATTTTGGCTTTCGCCCTGAACGGGGTGGTAACACTCTTCACCGCATTAAGCTATG
>Ga0209636_10002761_pt1 | contig 17927 bp, 19 predicted proteins | sample DeeMarSWOR152_54_FD_187464 | JGI IMG/M metagenome (GOLD analysis project Ga0209636, IMG submission 187464) | Marine sediment microbial communities from White Oak River estuary, North Carolina - WOR-1-52-54 (SPAdes) (version 2) | ecosystem: Environmental > Aquatic > Marine > Intertidal zone >... | reverse complement strand
AGCGGGTTACGACGTTGTTTTTCACAGTTACCTCTACGTCGTCGCATAGGGCACCGCAGACTGGGCAGGTGACGCTGGTAATGACGGGCAGACTCTACTCCCTCTTATAATGTTCTTTAAGCAGATTTAGTAAACTCAAAACTTTTTCCTTAGGCGCCGGTTCAATTTCCGCTGATATGCCTTTAAAGGAGGGCATACCTGTTCCGTGGGTTTTCGAGTTCACGAGGAGGTTCGCCCAAGGACCATAAGGAATGAAAGCGGAGCCTGGATGGGGCGCCCTCGCAGATTCAAAAGCCTTCACAACAACTGAGCCGAAGTCGGTTGTGATCTTTACGTTTTGTCCTTCTTTGATCTTGAGGCGTTTAATATCGTCAGGGTCCATTTCACAGATCGCCACGCTTTTCCAGTAATCATCAGAAAGCTTCCCATACTCCTTTCCTTGACCCTGACCTATTGTTCGTCCTGTTAACAATGAAACCTTCAACTTAGGCATGTAGGACATCCCTTGATTAAAGACAACACTTTCCAAATTTAAACTGGTGTTGAAGGTTTTTAATCACAAGGGCTCTTTAAAAACTTATCTTGCAGACAACTCGATGAGCTTACGCGGATTTATTTGGCAAACGGGACTCTCCGACTGCCAACTTCATTAGGTCCTCTTCTCCTTCAGCGTAGCCTGAAGCAATTAGAACATCGCCTGATCTGATTACGGTGCTGGGTTTGGGGCGCAACCACTTTTTGCCTCTTCTGACGGCTAAAACCCACATTCCAGTTTCCTCTGGAAGACGGCATTCCCTGAGAGTCCTTCCAGTCAAAGAAGATTTTCTTGAAACTCGCACGCGGGTCACGGTTTCCTCAGCCTCTTCAATCATAAGCCTCAAAACAGGGTGAGGCTCTAACCCCCTCAGAACTACTTCAGCGATCTCTGCGGCGGCGTCCGCAATTTTTTCGGTGACTATTCCTAATCGAATTAAGCCGAGAAAATCTTTGGATTCCTCTGGTTTAAAGCCGCTGGACAAAACTAGAAGCTCAAAATCCGTGTGCAAATCATCTACGTGGTCTTCTAGCTCCCGCACTTCTTCTGCAAGTTCTCGGCTGTTCAGAAGAAGCGAAGAATAGGCGAGGTCCATCATAAGCTCTGAAGTGTCCTTCAATTCTACAAGTTGATTAACAATTTTTTTGAAAGGCTTCCGCCTTGACAACACGATTTCCACCTTTTCATTCTTCTAGTTCTTGAATCGTCCCTTCCGCGAGACCCTTAAGCTCTTCGACCCCTGTGGGTGCTCCTCTGGCGATGATGACGTCTCCTTCAAGGATTTTCTTCTCTTCGCTTGGGTTAATTATCCATTTTTTCCCTCGGCGGATGGCAATCACATCAACCCCGATCTTTGCGGCTAATTCCAATTTTCCAAGTTTCTTTTTCACGAGAATTGAGTTGGATTTCACTTCGACGCGTGTTAACCGTTCCTCTACTTTTTCGAAGGCTTCTCGAACGATGGGGTGAACCCCTATTTCTCGTAAGACTATAGTGGCTATGTCGGCGGCGGCGTCTGAAATTTTGTCTGTGGCGGCGGCGACCTTAGCTACGCCGGCGAGGGATTCCGCGTCTCCAGCGTCTCTAGCTGCAAGCATAGCATTCATATCTAGGATGTAAGTTAAGGTGTCTACGCGTTTTTCTAGTTCTAAGACTTCTTCTGCGAGTTCTTTGCTGTGGAAGAGGGCCGCGGAATAGGCGAGGTCGATCATCAGTTCCGATAAGTCCTTCATTTCCACAAGCAGGTCTCTAACAGAAACTGGCTTATACTTAACCTTCTCTATATCACCCATACCGTTAAAAACACTCCGGGTTTATCCATCCCCTGCATCTAACACTAAATCACTTACATTAATAGATAGTTTTTGCTTAAAAATGCATCCTTGGCTTTTTGGCAAAGAAGAAGTGAGATTTAAGGAAAGAACGAAAATGTATACTAGACAATAGACGCCTGAACTTTATTAACACAAACACACTTCATAGTTAATGGGCGCGGGTAGAAGAAAAAATGGATAATAATGTTATCATACGAACAATCGTCCCCATTATTCTCCTGATTGGAACGGGTTTCTTTTCAAGAAAAATAGGAATTTTAAAATCTGGCGATGAGCGGGTGCTTAGCGCCTATGTATATTATTTTGCGTTACCCGCGCTATTTTTTGTTGATATGGCTGAAACGAACTTCACTCAAGAGACCTTCAGATTTATATTCGCAGGCATCATTCCAGTCCTTTTAACGCTAGTAACATACGTTGTTCTCTACTTTACATTCAGATTCTCAAAAGATATCCTTTATCTGCTTATTCTAAGCACCGTTTTCGGTAGTCTAGCCTTTTTCGGCATACCCTTCATAATGTTCGCATTTCCAACAGAAGAGGGAGAACTTTTGGCAGCATTATCGGCAGCTTCCATTTCCATTGTAAGCGTCATCATATCTATTACAGTTCTCGAACTGTATAAGCTTGAAAAATCCACGATACGGGAAGGGTTGAAACGTGTTGTAAAGAGGCTTTCAAAAAACCCACTGGTTATGTCAATTTTCCTTGGCGTTTTGATATCCATTATTGGAATAAAAGTTCCCTCGCCTATATCGACCTCCTTGCACATGCTAGGCAGCACCACCTCGACAGTAGCTATCTTTATGCTCGGGGTCTTTCTCTACGGAAGAAAGTATACAAAATTAGGTAGAGCCTTTAAATTAAGTCTACTGAGGATAGTATTCTTGCCTGCATTAGCCCTTTTAACGATACCGTTATTTAACCTACCTGATGTGGAAAGGTCAATATTGGTACTTATGCACAGCATGCCGGTCGCTGTTTCTATGATAGTTCTCAGCGAACGATATGACTTTCATAAAGAGACAGTTGCCTCTCTGCTTTTAGTTTCCTCACTCGGAGCTGTGATATATCTGAATGTGTGGCTCCTGTTGCTAGGACACGGTTAAGAATAAGTGGGATCAATTTTTGCGGTTTTAGCTGGCTTCAGCTGTTGAGTCTATGATTCGATTGATTTCTTCACTTAGGGATTTAGGCAATCCCATGATGCCCACGTTCATGAACCCTCGAATAATTATGGAGACTGCTTGATCTCGAGACAGCTTTCTCGTCATGAGGTACACGATTTCCTTTTCGGAGATTTTGCCGACAGCCGCTTCATGAGTTATCTCAGCGCCCCGTTTTCTCGCTATGAGTTCGGGTATGGACTGTATGAACGATTTATCATCAATGATGAGCCCACGGCATTCTAGGTGGCCTTTGCACTCTGAAGTGTTTCCTTCAATCATGCCTCTAACGATTATCTCTGCGTCTTCTCTAGCGATAGCACGGGTGATCATCTCTGCCTTGCTGCCTTTCCCGTTCAAAACTGCCCTTGATCCTATGTCAAGAAGTGAATTCTTGTGACCGTAAAGGATACTGTTGAAACTAACTTTCGAGCCTTCGCCGTTGCAGAAAGCCACTGGGTACATCTGTACGTCTTTGACTGGCCTTAGACAGACATAGTTTGACACAAATGTTCCCTTGTCTTCTATCAGGGCGGCACTCCTAGGTCTCACCGAAGTCTCCTTGCTCCAGTTGTGGATCATTGTGAAGTTGAGCATAGCCCCCTTCTTAACGTAGATCTCTGACACTCCGAGGTGAGACGATGCCTCTGCTGCGAAGTGCTGGACGCAGCTGGTTATGATATGGACCTTGGAATCTTCTTCAGCTATGATGATGTTATGTACCCGTTGTTCCAAGTCTCTTTTCGTGATCATGAGGCATGATTGAAGCGGAATTGTTACTTCTGCTCGTGGTAATATCCGCATGAAGTAACCGCCGCTAAAGTTTTCCGCGACTCTCTTTGTGAATTCGTCCTTTCCTCTGTCAAGTAGCTTCCATCTATAATCGTTGAGCCACGGATGCTTTCTAAGAGCCTCTTTAGTGTCCATTAGCTCTATTTTTCCCTTGAAGAACTCGTTGACTTTGGAGTATATGGTGGTTTGATCAACATGAAATAACGTGCCTGAACGGTTTCCCTCGCTTAGATCAATACCTGCCTTATAGGCTTCCTCAAGTATTGTGTGGGGCACACTTGTCAATTCGTTTTTCTTGACCAAGATACTGTTCCTCTATAACTCTTTTTTGGCAGGTTAAACATTCCTCGTAACCGCATCGTTTTATGTTCTCATATATGCGTTTAGGATTTGCGAAACAGTGGCTTTTGCCTTCAAGTAGAACGCAAGCATATTTCGCTTTTATATAATCTAAAATGTCGCCTTTATGAGTGATAATTAAAGCTGAACTTCCAGTGTTCTCGACGTATCGTTGGATCTCTTTGCCAATCAGCTTTAAGCTTTCAACGTCAACTCCAGAATCAGGCTCGTCGAGAAGAAGAAGCTTGGGCTTAAGAAATATCATCTGGAGAATTTCAGCTCTCTTCCGCTCGCCTCCAGAAAAGTCAACATTGATGTCTCTATCCAAGAACCCAGTGAGCTTGAAGGCTTCTATCAGTTTTTTCTCTCCCTCACTGAATTTATCCTTTGGGTCTTTGCCGAGGCATAACTTCAATAAATCTGAAAACTTGACGCCCGTGATTTCTGGGGGATTTTGGAACCCTATGGATATACCGAGTTTCGACCGTTCGTCAACAGTTTTCTTGGTGATATCCTCTCCCATGAACATGATTTTCCCAGAAACTATCTCGTACAGTGGAATGCCCATTATCGCGTTAACCAAGGTCGTCTTTCCGGAGCCGTTTGGTCCAAACATGATGTAGCTCTCATTAGCTTTCAAGCTTAGGCTAATGTCGTTAAGAATAATCTTGTTTTCGACCTTAACTTTGAGGTCTTTGACTTCTAGCAGCTTCATAGCACTTACCTTACGTAGGGTAAGATTTCCCTCAAAAATAAAAGTATTCTCTTTTAATGTTTTTCAGGAAGAGAAATTTCCGAGTTTGCTGTCTCTGCCGCTTTTCGACTTCGTTAACCGCTCAAGATCGAATGGGAAAGACCACGGGGAGCGCCTGATATCCACAAATAAAAACGTCTAAACCAAATTCGCGCGCGTAAATGCTTTAAATTGATAAGCTATTGAAACACAATGGTGGCAAAATGTACATTTGGTTTTTCATTTGCGTATTAGCTGTGATTGCGACGGTACCCCTTCATTTTTTGTCAGTTGAGCACCTAAAACTTCAGGAAAGATACGGAAAGGAAAAGGGAACTAAAATTGGTGAGGTTTATGGTCTCATCTCAGGGTGGACTTTTTTCTTTTTTTGGATGGGAATCTGGGTTTCACCTCAGCATAGATTTGCTGTTCCAATTCTTGAGGGGCTATCAGTCTTGGTTCCAGTTATCAATTTCTCGATTCCTTTGCTTCATCTCATAATTTCTGCACTCCTCCTTATGCCGGGTGCTTGGCTTGCAATCAAAGGTGTAAAAGAGGTAACCCTGAAAGTGGCGGAAACGCATAGGACAGAGAAAATTGTTACCACCGGGGTTTATTCCGTTGTTAGGCACCCGCAATATCTCGGCGGATTATTAGCGCACGTGGGAATTTCCTTTCTGTTTTCCGCAGGGTATTCTTTACTGTCTACGCCCTTGATGATTGTACTTATTTATCTCATCTCGAGGAAAGAGGAGGAAGAGCTAATTAGAGAATTTAGCGGAGAATATGAGGATTATAAGAAAAAGGTGCCGATGTTAATGCCAAAATTAAGAAGGTAACAACGCCAACTTATTACCCTCTGAGAAGCATAAACATTAATAGAAACTGAATTTGAATACGTAACCGACATGCAAATAGGTGAAACAAACTACACCCTGTTCAGGAAAAGGAAGCCGTGGAAACCATGCTAGAAAAACCACCCAAAACAACACCAAAAGGACACATTCTATATGAGGGAACATTAATTGAGGACACTTTCGCCGAAATGTTTTCTATGTGGGCTGGAAGAATTTTGGTAACGGCTGAAAGTGAAAAGTGGGCTTTAACCGCCGCTCGAACAGCCACAGGCTTTGCAACTTCGGTTGTTATGTCCCCCGCAGAAGCCGGAGTGGAGCGTATTGTATCCTCTGAGCAGACTCCTGATGGGCAAACTGGAGTACTGATTCAAGTCTACCACCGAACGCGAAGAGACTTGAAAGCCCAAATGATGCTGAGAATTGGACAGTGCATAATGACCTGCCCCACTGCATCAGCCTTTGACGCTTTGCCTGAAGCCGAAAGAAGATTAAAGGTTGGGCGGAGTCTCCGGCTGTTCGGCGACGGCTTTCAAAAAAGGGACACGGTTGCGGGACGAAGGGTTTGGCGAATCCCGGTTATGGAAGGCGAATTTATAGTCGAAGACAGTTTTGGCGCTGTTATGGCGGTGGCTGGCGGAAACTTTTTGATTATGGCAAGAAACCGAGAGTCAGGTCTTCAAGCGGCAGAAATGGCGGTTAAAGCGATCTCTCAAAAGGTTCGCGGTGTTATTTTGCCTTTTCCTGGAGGCATCTGCAGATCGGGATCCAAGGTTGGTTCAAGAAAATACAAGCTTCAGTTATCCACGAATGACCTTTTCTGTCCGAGGTTGAGGAAAATTGTGCCGGTTTCGCAGGTTCCAGAGGGCGTTAACAGCATTTATGAAATCGTAATAAATGGCTTGAACTTAGATGCTGTGAAAAGGGCGATGGCTGAGGGAACAAAGGTTGCAGTGAAGATTCCAGGGGTCGTTAAAATCTCGGCGGGAAACTACGGAGGGAAACTCGGACCCTACAAAGCCTACTTGAAGGAAGTTTTAGAACCATAGAGAAAAAGGAATGACGAATATGCGGTTGATTGTGGCGGTAACTGGAGCCAGCGGAGTTATCTACGCGAAACGCCTACTTGAGGTCTTGCAAGCCAAAAACATTGAAACGCATCTTACAGTCAGCAAAGCAGCTGAAAAAGTGGTTGCACACGAGTTAGAAATGAGTAAGAAAGACTTGGAAAAACTAGCGACCTGCGCCTACGGTGTAGATGATTTAGGTGCCCCAATTTTGAGCGGTTCATTCAAAACGGATGGGATGATCATAATTCCATGCAGCATGAAGACGTTGGCTGGGATTTCCCACGGGTATTCGGATAATTTAGTTTTGAGGGCAGCAGATGTTGCATTAAAGGAGAAGCGGAAACTGGTTCTTGTAGTTCGTGAAACCCCTCTAAGCGTTATTCACCTCCGCAATATGTTGGATTTGGCGAAACAGGGCGTAATTATTCTGCCGGCGATGCCCGCGTACTATCATAAACCAGAGACCATTGAGGCCCTAGCCGATTATATTGTAGGAAAGATTCTAGACATACTTGAAATTGAGCATGATCTTTTCAGGAGGTGGATAGGCGCTGCAGAGGCATCGTCTAGTTAAGACGTTGTTTCTATTTTCTTGCCGCAGTGAGGACAGAAAACGGTTTCAGGGGAAATTTTGCCGCCGCAATTGGGACAAAACTTTATGCCCTCTGCAGGTGTGGGGGTCGGTGGAGCAGCGGAAGGCGGTGCTGGAGGCGGTGGAGGCGACGGCCACGGTCTCTCAAATGCTGCCTCTTTTACAGTCATTGAGTAGTAGAATAATGTGAAGGCTATTGGAAGAATCGGCTGAACGAAGGCGGATACTAGGCTGCTGACAACCCAACTCGCAGGACCGAAAAGAAGGCCTATTGCATTCCCTATTAAGCCTATGACGAAAATGATTATCACTAGGGCTAGGAAGAGCCCGAAAGTCTTTAACCAACGTCCACTGACCAGCTTTCTGCTCCTTCCAAAGCTTTCAAACGCGCCCACATCTTCAATAATAATCACCTGCACCAGTAAAGAGAACATGATTGCAATTATGATGCCTGGAATTACGAGGGCAACTAATCCGATGCCGATCAGAACGGCAGATATTATTCCAGCCACAAGCAAGGAAGGAAGTTTGGATGCCACGAAGCTGAACCCCCTCTCAAGGCTAGCATCACCCTTTTCTAAAACATCTGAGGTGTACTTAACAGCTAAACCGTTGGCTAAGGTAGTAATGATCCAGCCAATGATAAAAGTTAACAGGGCAAGGAGGATAAAAGCTACTATAAACGCGGAAAACCACTCCAGAATTTCTTCTACCGGGGCAGTTGCGCTCGGTATAGGTGGTATGGCAAAATAAGACCTTATTACTTCGCCGAGTGCGTTGCTAATTAAAGTTGCCATAAGGAAAATTATGTAAAAAGGAATGAACCTAGCTGCATATAAAGTGAATGTTCGGCTTACGATTTCTGTGACGAATAACTCTCGTTCCGGTTTTTTAACAACAGAAGTCATAGCTCATCGTTGCTAGATTTCTAACAGAAGATGTATTTAAGCCTAAGCGACGTGCCTATCCTATTTCCTTCTTGAAAATCTTCTCTAGAACCGCTTTATCCACACCTAGCTTTTCCGTGAGCTCTCGCACCCACCGCACGTAGGATCGGAAGACGCTGCGAACGATGTCGACCTTTTCATCTCTTGACAAGGCTTCTTCCTTCGCGAGGAGGAGGGCGAACCACCTGCCTAAATCTGAGAGAACGTAATATTTCACCCAGACGGTGCGACCTGCACTTTCCCTTTTCTCCATTGATTCTTCCAATATGCCTAGGCTGGTTAGCGACTTCAGGTGCTCTATCAAAGTCTTGTTAGAATAATTTAGGCTTTCAACTAGGTCCTTCTGATAGATTTTTCTGGAAATTCCCTGTTTAATGGAAAAATTCAGGATGTCTATAGGAACGGTGGAGCCGAATATAGCCCGCAGCACCTTTTGTTTTTTATTCGTGGGCAAAAAAACGATGTAGGGATGAACTTGCTTGCTCATGGACTCACGCCCCGCTTTTCATCTAAGTTTTATGTACGCTTCGTTTTAATAACATTTTAATTTAGCCTAGAATAACGTAATGTTTAAATGTAAATAGCTATGTAATGATCTAAACTGATTGAAAATGAGGAAACCAACTGCTAAAGAGGTTGCCTTAACCGCGGTTTTTGCAGCCGTATACATCATAGCAACCATACCCCCATGGAAACTTCCCGTTATTGGATCACCAACGCATGGAGGTATTGAACCAAGCGCTGTTCTTGGACCCGTGATCGGGTTCATTCTTGGACCGTTCTTAGGCTTTATCGCAGCGGGTCTAGGAGCATTTATTGGCTTAATCTTACCGCCCGGCTTCCCCAGCGATCCGGGAGGACTTTTGATGCCGCTTTCTCCAGCCATATCTGCTTTTGTGGCTGGCTGTTTAACTTCTAATTCGCCCTTTTCAAAGAAGATAAAAGGGTGGATGATCGGCGCCTTAACGCTCTTCGTTCTAATCATAGCATGGTATATCTATTTTTTTGGCGCATGGACTCCTGTATACGGACCTCTAAGCAATAAAATAGCGTCTTTTATCATTGCCTATCCTTTTCTACATTTTACAGGGCTCATGGTTCCTTTGGTCTTCAAAGAGAAACTCGCACAACTTTTCAGGGTCCTTAAGAAAGGGAAGTTTTCAATTCCGGTTGTCTTAACGTGTTGGTCTGCTCTTCTGTCGGATCACATGACTGGAAACATCATTTGGATAACTACGAGGTATTCAGTAATAATGCCCGATGCTATGTCGGGCCTTCCTACGATTTACATGTACTCTATTCCTGTTGTCTTGCTTGAAAGATTAACGTTCACCATAGTTGCAACCATCATATCCGTAGCGTTAATTCCCGTGTTGACCTCAAGCAAATTGTTGCCTCGAGCGGTTGAAGAAACCTAACCTACACATTTTTGTCCTTCATTAAGGTTAAAATATTCTGATAATTGAAGAATTATATGGGAGAGGCTTGTTGGGAAATTTTGGGACGTTTTCTATGGTGGCTAGGCGCCCTGAAACTTCGGCTTTAGGCGTGTGCGTGGCTACGGGTGTTCCTGCGGTTGGTGACCGCGTCCCCCACATTGAAGCAGGAGTTGGCGCTATCGCAACCCAAGGATACACTAATGTCGCCTACGGTGTAGAGGGGTTGAAACTGCTTAAACGCGGTTTCTCTCCGCAGAAGGCTCTGGAAGCACTGTTGAAGAAGGACGCTGCCAAGGACATGAGGCAAGTAATTATGATGGACCGTCAAGGAAGAGTTGCCGCGTTCACGGGAAAGGAAACGCCTAGCTGGAAGGGTCACTTAGTCGGGAAGGATTGCGTGGCGGCTGGAAACTTGCTTGTTGGAAGCGAGGTTGTTGAGCGTATGGCGGAAGCTTTTGCGGGTTCAGGTGATGCTTTAGCGGAGAGGCTTATGCTGGCTTTGGAGGCGGGTCAGAGGGTTGGAGGCGACAGGCGGGGTGCAATTTCTGCTGCCTTATTAGTAGCAGGTAAGAAGACTGAACCGCGTTTTACGTTGGATTTGAGGGTTGCTGAACATAAGGAGCCAGTTCAAGAGCTGAGAAGAATGTTCGAGAAGTGTAAATTGGAAAGAGGCTGGACCGAAAGTCTTTAAGGCGCTGAATTTTTAAGTATCGAGCACGCAACTTGAGAGGAACTATTGGGAGCTTGGTGAACGGTTAAATGGGGAGATTAACGGTTTTTGAGGTTTTCTTCCTTTTGGTTTTATCTTTTGGATTAAGCACGCCCGTTCAAGCGGCAGCGGAACAGCGCATATATATTGTCCTCGATTTTGAAAACATAGACTGGTTGGTCTATGAAAGGGTGCAAAACAACCTTGATTTGTTTAATGATACAACTTTTCCCCAGATGTTTGTTGAGAACCTAGAGAACTACCTAGACGTAACTTACTCGCCTCTAGACGCGGAGCTTAAACTCAACGACACAGCGAGGTCGATGCAGGCAATCTTTTCCCTATCTGGCTCAGGTATCATAAATTCCACATTAAACAGAGAGACGATGGCGAGAACTTACCATGTTAACACGGGTTGGCGGAACTTTGAGGTTGACATCAAAGATGAAAACGGGTCAAGCATCTTTTCCTTGAACATCGCCGACTTCAGCGAACCTGTTGCCCAATGGGAAGAAGCAAATTACACGCTTCACGGTTCAACCCACACAGCATACTTTTATGAATATTCTAACCCGCTCACTTACGACGCAACGTTTTACTTCGTTTTACCCACAGAAGCCACTAACCCGCAGGTCGACGGAGACACCATAACCTACGAGTTTCCACCCGCACCTGGAGATGTTCTCTTAAACAGTCCCTTCCTAGTGATGGGCGCGATAATAGCCGTAACTGTAGGGTTTGCCCTCTACCGAAAAATAAGGGGAAGATAGCGCATGAAACTCTACGGCGCGGCTTTTCGGCTCTCAGCTCCTAAAAGCAAATCCACCAGCGCTTCTTCATCAACCTCGGCGCGGGTTCTCCAATCTAAGTAAAGTTGCCCAGTTTCATCCTCAGCCAAGTAGCCCGCGCGTATATACCGCCCGAGGTTGATGTCCACCCTCCAGCCTGGAAGCTTCTCCTTCAAAACATCCTCCACCTCCTTGCGGGGAGCCTTCCCCTTTTTTGTGATGATGTAAGCGATGGCGGTGGCTAAACCAGCTATGTCGTCAATGCGCCAACCGATAAGCCTAGGCTCCTTGGCGGTTACGCCTTCTCTGAGGGTTACGTAGAACCTAGCTTTGTCCAACTGCTCCAACGTGGGCTTCTCAGCGGGTTTTCCCTCTTCGAAGACAGCTTTAACCTGCAGACTCAATTTTTCTAGGTAATTATCCAGAATTCTGAGCACTTTAGGATAGTCTGATCCCAGGTGTTTCTTAAGTTCCCAACCCTTCACTCCGGGTTGTCTGTGATGCTTATAGAAAAGAAGCTGCGCCGCAGCCTTGATTTTCCTCGCGTAATAGGCTTTCTTCCTCTTCAGTCTAGGCTTCCTTTCCATTCCTTCCACTCTTCAACCCCCACAGAAACAGGAACAGACATCACCCGTTTTTTCCCGACGAGAGGCTCTGGCTTTTCAAAGGGCTTAATGAACATCTCTTCCTCTAAGGGACGTATTTCTAAAGTGGCATACCCGTAGGTTACGAGAAAACTTGTCATGTAAGCCCGTTTCACCGTTTCCAAGTAAGTGTCTGCGCCAATGAAATCCCAATACCGAATTTTTCCCTTCCCTCCAACCTTTTCCTTCAGCTCCTCCCAGAATGTCTCCAACTCCTCTGAAAAAGCCTTCTCGGCGAGCACTCTCTCTTTGATAAGTTCTTCTCGGGTCACAGCCCCGGTTTCCCTCCTCCAAAAATCAGTTTTCGCCCACCTCTCACCTAAAGGAAGAAGACTCCGCCAATAGCTCGTAGCCTGAGCTAAGCTTTGGATACCGATTTGCTCCATTTCAACGATGGGATTCCAAACGTTAAGGAAGATATCGGCGAGTTCATCCCCGTTTATGCGCCGAATTTTCTCCTCTAGAAGAAACGGATCAGTGTAGAGGGAGGAGGATCGATGTTTCACCCAGTCGCTTTGAAGCTTAATAACTGAGGAAAGCTTGTGGATAGCCTCAGCGTCTAGGCAAAGTTCTTCAGGCTGTTCCCACTCTGGAAAATACTCCTTAGCAACCTTTATGATGTCGTCTACATCCACAACGAATGGGTCCAGCCCCCTTTCTTCAACTGATTCGCATAAGTCGATTATGCGTTGAAGCCGTTCCTTTCCCAGTTTTTTCCTTTGCTTAGTTTCAGGCAACTAGGTGACCTCCCTGATCAGCGAAGAGCCCTCAACGTTCTGAACCGTGATGATGTGGACGTCCTTCCCAGCGAAAGCCACTTGACTAGGCGTAATTGCCAAGTACTGAGCACCCGCCCCAACAACGGAAGAGACCAGAACTTGGGCGATGATTTCCCTGTTTTTAGGATCCATGTGAATGTCATACTCGTCAACAGCCCTAAAAGGAGACCTAACGTGCTGTTGCAAGGCTAAAAGGAACGACATGGTAGCCGTGCTTCTTTCTCCTCCGCTTTGTGTGTAAGCATCTAGAGGGACTGGTTCTACACCGCGGAACCCAACAAGGATTTCGAGACCTGCGGCTTCAATGTCCCTTTCGTTGGTTAACTCCACTTCTCCGACGGCCTGAGCCTGTGAAAGAACCGCGGAGTACCTGAGGTTAACGTGGTCTAAGAGGTTGCGAATAATGCCTTTCCAAGCTTCCATTCTGATTTTGATTTCCTCTAGGGCTTTCTCGCGGTTTTCTGCCACCAACCGGGCTTTCTCCTTAAGTTCCAAGTAAAGTTTTGAGTAGGATTCGTACATGCGTTCTATGTCTTCGGAGACGTCGGCTAAGGCGGCGAGATGCCCGTCCGTCACCCGCATTTCATCTAAGATTTCACTGATGTTTTTCACGGTTACCAACCGCGGACCCGCCTCCATTTCAGCTTTCCTAATAGCTTCCTCAAGTTCACCCTGTGAGCGCTGAAGTTCTCGGTTCAGTTTCTCCAAAGACCGCGTGAGCATGCCTTTCCGATACTGCAGTATAGCTAACTTGACTTTGCGGTCTAAAATGTTGTTGGTTACGTCCTCCATTCCGCGGTTCAATTCATTCGCTTTTGCCTGAGCATCTGAGATTCGTGTTGTTAAGTCTATAATTTGTTTCTCTGAGGTTTCAATCAACTCTTTCAGGTTCTCGCTTTTCACATTGAACCGCTGAGTCCAAGTGTCCTCCAAGCTTTTGTAAGCTTCTTTGATTTCGGTTAATTGTAGTTTAAGATTGACTGGGTTAAGCTTTCCTTCAAATCCAGTTTCAAACTGCTCAATTCTGCTCAGGAACTCCGTCATTTTATTCTTTGAAGCTTCCGTCCACGATTTTATTTCCTCTAAAGACTGATCTGCCAATGAGGCTCTCAGATCGCTTTTTGCCTTTTCACATTCGATACCTATGCGTTCTTCGAGGAGTTTTTGCCATTCAGCCTTTAAGCTGTCCAGTCTGCCTTGAAGGTCGGATAGTTGGCTGTTTACGTCTTCTGTTTCGTTTTTAATCTTGAGAATTTCCCCTTCTTTTTCTTCAACCTGCTCCTTTAACTCGGAGAGCATTCTTTCCCTTTTCAAAATTTCAGCCCAAAACAGTTCCCGTTCGAGAAAACGTCTTTTTATCATCAATTGCTTTTTCTGTTGATAACGGTCGTACTGCTCTCGCCAATACCGTAAAGTTTGCTCGGCAGACTCCAAAAGCTTGCTCACAGATTCTTCTTCGCTTAGTATGCAACTGAGCTTCTTCTTAGCCTTCAGGACGTTTTGGCGGTAAGGCTCCAAGCCAACCGCAGCCTCAACCATCCTCAGCTTTTCCTGCGGTGAAAGAACCGTGAACTGTTCCGCCATGTTCTGATGCATGATAACCAGCATGTTGTCGGGGTCGATTCCGAACTTGCTGAGAACCCGCGCGACCTTTTCTTTGTTTGCCGCTCTGTTTTCAAGTTCAAACCAGTATTTTCCATCACGCCGAAGGACCCGCGTTAACCGAATTTCATCCTTGTTGATGTTTGAAACGGGTCGGCGTTTGCCTCTGCGCGAGTTATCTAAAACCAGCGTGACGCGGGCTAAGTCCTTACCTCTCCGAACGAGGTCGCTTAACTTCTTAGACCGCTCCGTGTAAGACTGCCCCAACGCAACCGAAATTCCAAGCAGCATAGACGACTTGCCTGAGCCGTTAGGTCCGCAAACTACGTTTACGCCGGGCTTAAGCGGCACCCTAGCGTACTCGTAGGACATGAAGTTCTCCAAGATGACTTCCCGAATCAGCACTCTCGCAGACCCCTAACGCGAAACTACATAAAAACACAACCCACTATTAAACTTAAACGTTATTTTTCCGAGTTAGAGCTCCCTTTATGAAACTTTGTTACGCAAACCTTTTCCTCAATGATATACAGAATAATATACGTGTAATAAGGGTTTTAGAGGGATTGCTGTGAAGTTGAAATCTTCTGTAGGTTTGTTGTTGACGCTGTTTCTGGCAAGCACCTTTATTATGACCATTACCATTCAGACAGTTGGGGCGAATCCAGACACCATTTACATTAAGACTGACGGCTCAGTTGATCCTCCAACAGCACCGATTCAACGAGACGGAGATGCTTATACCTTTACGGATAACATTTATGATTCTATTGTTGTTGAAAGAGATAACATTGTGGTTGACGGAGCTGGCTACGCTGTTCAAGGAACAGGAGGCGGATGGGGAATAGAACTCTCAGGAAGAAGCAACGTAACGATGAGAAACATGGAAATTAGAGCATTCTACTATGGCATCTTACTCGATTATTATTCTTCCTATAACAATATAATTGGAAACAACATAACAGCAAACAATCAGGATGGCATTCGGCTTTGGGATTCTTCCTATAACAGCGTGGTTGGAAACAACATAACAAACAACGACTGTGGCATCTGGCTCCAGTATTCTTCAAATAACAGCATACATGAAAACCACATAACAGCAAACAACAAATGTGGTATCGAGCTCGTTTCTTCAAACAACAACGGCATGGTTGAAAACGACATAACAAACAACGACTATGGCATTGTGCTCAGTAATTCAAATAACACCAGCGTTGTTGGAAATAACATAACAGCAAACACCCGTAGTGGTATTTTGCTCGGTCATTCTTCAAACAATATGCTTAGAAGCAATAACATGGCTAATAACAAATACAACCTCGATGTTAAGGGTGAGAGCCTTTCGCATTTTGTGAATGATGTTGATGCTTCAAACACTGTTAACGGCAAACCAGTCTATTACTGGATTAACGAGGCTGACAGGGCTGTCCCCCTTGACGCTGGATACGTTGCCCTTATAAACTGCACACGCTTAATAGTTCAAAACTTAAACCTCACCAACAACGCGCAAGGCATACTACTGGCTTTCACCACAAACTCGACAATAGCCAAAAACAACATAGAAAACAACTGGCATGGTATCTGGCTCAATTATTCAAGTAACAACAAATTTTACCATAACAACCTCATAAACAACGCCAAGCAGGTGTATATCGGAACGTCTGGCTATGCTAACTTTTGGGATCTCGGTTATCCTTCTGGCGGCAATTACTGGAGCGACTATACGAGCGTAGACTTATTCAGTGGTCTATATCAGATAGACCCAAATGGAGACGGAATAGGTGACATGCCGTACATTATTGACTCCGATAATCGAGATCGCTATCCGCTTATGTCAATTGTAGATACAATAAAACCAGTAGCAAATGCTGGTTCTGACCAAACCGTTTATGTAGGCGAAAATGTAACCTTCAATGCAAACCTTTCAAATGACAACTTCGGGATAATCTCCTACGATTGGTATTTCGGAGACGGAACCACTGGAACAGGAGTAATAACAACACATCAATATAATAAAACAGGAACATTTACGGTGACACTAACCGTCAAAGACGCCGAGGGAAACAGCGACACTGATACTATCAGTATCATTGTTTTGGCCCCTTCAGAAAGACTTCCACTATGGGTTATAGGAGTAGGAACAGTTGCAGCAATAGTCATAGGCGCCACAATTCTCTGGAAGCGCAAAGCCAAGCCCTCAGGCTGATTTTTGGGCGTGTTTGTGGGAGTAAACGCTAACGGCGTTCGGGGTTTTGCGAAAATTAATAATGAAATAGGTTTACATCGCATTCCCGTTGTATAGACTGAGGAACAATTTTTAAGGCAGCTAACTTTTATGTTATTATGAATCAGCATGAGCATTAAGTGTAAGATAAGGAGGTAGATGTTGAATGTCTGCTGAAAAGAAAAAAAGGAAGTATACGTTTAGAAAAGACCAGCCATTCCCCTACAAATCTGGCACTCTTATACATGAAGGGGTTAGAACCGCAAGAGAACAAGCAAAAAGATGGGGATTTTCTTCTTCATCAAAAAAGACATCCAAAAAGCAAAAGAGAAAATAAGATAAAAAGAGAGGTTTAGCTAAGCTTTTTACTCAAACCTTCTTTCCTATAATTTAAAAGCAGGTCTGTGCATACTAACGGATTCTAAAGGTGAAAAGAGCTTGGCGGGAAAGCCTTTAGCTTCAATAGTTTCCGTTGGAATGTCCCAGTTTGGAAAATTAGACGGCAAATACGCAAGGGAGATATTTGCAGAAGCCGCGAAGGAAGCCTTTGACAAATGCCCCGAACTAATACCAAAAAAGGACATCGAAGCGCTTTTCGTAGGCATGATGGGCGAAAGCTATGAGCATCAGGGTCACACGGGCCCAACATTGCTCGACTGGACTGGACTGCTTCCTGTGCCTGCGGTTAGAACTGAAAGCGCCTGCGCATCCTCCGGAGCGGCCTTAAGATGCGGAATTTCAGCCGTCCTTTCAGGCTTGCATAACATAGTCATGGTGGGCGGCGTCGAGAAGATGACGCACCGAACCACCGCGGAGGCAACCGAGTTTTTAGCCATGGCATCAGACTTTCCCTTCGAACAGTGGAACGGCCTCACGTTCCCGGGCTTATACGCGCTTATGGCAACCGCCCACATGCACAAATACGGAACAACCGAAAAGCAGATGGCCACGATCGCCGTGAAAAACCACCACAACGGAACCCTAAACCCGAAAGCCCACATGCAAAAAGAAATAACCCTAGAACAAGCCCTGTCCTCGAGAATGGTCGCTTGGCCCCTCAAACTATACGACTGCTCGCTCATAACGGACGGCGCAAGCTGCCTAATCCTAACCCGACCAGAACTAGCCCGAAAATACACGGACACGCCCGTACACATCATAGGCTCAGGCCAAGCCAGCGACGCCATAGGACTGTACGAAAGAGACAGCCTAACCAGCCTAGCCGCAGCTAAAACCGCCGGAAAACAAGCCTACGAAATGGCGGGAGTAAAGCCTAAGGACATAGATGTCGCAGAAGTTCACGACTGCTTCACCATCGCGGAAATCATAGCCTACGAGGATTTGGGTTTCTGCGCTCCTGGAGCAGGCGGAAAACTTGCG
>Ga0209636_10002759_pt1 | contig 17928 bp, 17 predicted proteins | sample DeeMarSWOR152_54_FD_187464 | JGI IMG/M metagenome (GOLD analysis project Ga0209636, IMG submission 187464) | Marine sediment microbial communities from White Oak River estuary, North Carolina - WOR-1-52-54 (SPAdes) (version 2) | ecosystem: Environmental > Aquatic > Marine > Intertidal zone >... | reverse complement strand
GCCTAATACTGAAGGTCTGACAGGAAAAGATATTAAACTTCTACTGGATAAGCAGGGGTTTGTTAAAGTAAATTCTCAGCTGGAAACAAACATCCCTGGTATCTATGCCATAGGAGATATGATCGGCGGATATCTTCTTGCCCATAAAGCATCGCATGAAGGAATGATTGCTGCCGAGAATGCCTCGGGGATAAAAGCGGAGATGAGCTATAAAGCTCTTCCCTGGGCTGTTCATACCGAGCCTGAATTTTCATCTGTTGGTCTTACAGAAGAAGAAGCAAAGGAGAGAGAAATAAGGATTCAGGTCGGCTTGTTCTCTCTTCAGGCAAATGGCAGGGCTCTTACACTGGGAAGACAGGAAGGTGTGGTTAAGATAATTGCAGATGAGAAAGATGAAATCATCGGAGCGCATATCCTTGCTCCAAACGCGAGTGAATTTATTTCTGAGATCAGCTTAGCTATGAAAAAAGGCTTGAAAATTCAGGATGTTTCTTCATCAATCCACATCCATCCGACATTATCAGAAGCTGTGATGGAAGCAGCTATGAAAGCCAAAAACCAAGCTATTCATACGTTGAATATTTAAAAAAATATCAAAATGTTTGCAAATATAAATTTATTTTTATAAAATTTATGCCTTTATTTATATAGGAGCATGACCGAACTTTTCCTCGTTTTCCTCGTTTTTGGCCTCCTGGGTATTGTACTGCTCTTTATGAACAAGCTCGTGGGACCCAGGAGCACTAATCCCGCAAAGGAAACTCCTTTTGAATGTGGAAGTCCTTACCTCCAGGAAGAGATCAACCCCATTCCGATTAAGTTTTCTCTAGTCGCTTTTATATTTCTTCTTTTTGACATCGAAGTAGTATTTTTCTTCCCCTGGGCTTTGGTCTTCAAAGAAATGGGGCTAACTGCATTGATTGTCATGTTTGCCTATATTTTTGTTATTATCATGGGATTTATCTATGCCTGGAAAAAAGGCGCCTTTGTCTGGGATTAAAAGATAAGGATAAGATTAAAAATATAGATAGCAACTGATCGCTTGTAACTGGTGCTGTGGGACAAGTAACGAGGGATTAATAAGAAGGAAGCACATGGCAGGAAGCTTTATTACAACAAGATTCAATTACATACTGGGTTGGGCTCGGAAGTATTCTCTTTTTCATTATCCTTATATTACAGCTTGTTGTGGAATGGAATATATGTCCACTGCCGCCTCCCATTTTGATTGGGACCGCTTTGGGACTGGCTGGACAAGGTTTTCACCACGTCAGTCTGACATGCTCGTTGTCTGCGGAACAATCTCTCATAAATTAGCTCCCGTTCTCCGAACAGTCTATGACCAGATGACCGAGCCCAAATGGGTTATGGCTTTTGGCACTTGTACTGTGAGCGGCGGTATATACGATAATTATGCTGTTGTTCAAGGAATCGATCGTATTATCCCGGTGGATATTTATATTCCGGGCTGTCCGCCTCGCCCGGAGACAGTTTTGGATGGCCTAATAAAATTACAGGAGAAAATTCAAAAACAAGAACAAGAGTGGAGATGGAAAAAAAGAAAATAATAGAAGAACTAAAACAGAAATTTTCAGAAAAGATAAAAGAGATTTCTGTTCAGTTTGGTGACGAAATTCTCCTCATCGAAAGGGATTCCCTTCTTGATGTTGTCCAATTCTTGAAAGATGAGCCTTATTCCTACAGCATGCTTCTTGACCTCACCTGTGTCGACTATAAAGGTCATGAGCTGCGCTTCGAGATGGTTTATCATCTTTTTTCAATCTCCAATGTACAGCGCTTAAGAATCAAGGTTCGTCTCTCAGAGAAAGACCTCCAGATTGATTCCCTGACATCGCTCTGGAAGAATGCCAATTGGCTGGAGAGAGAAGTCTATGACATGTTTGGAGTTAGTTTCAAAGGGCATCCTGATTTAAGACGAATTTTCATGTATGACGGATTTGAGGGCTATCCTCTGCGTAAGGACTTTCCTCTGCGCAAACGCCAGCCAAGGATTCCGTTGAGAAAATAAAATGCCGACAAGAATTCAAAAAGAAGCTTCCAAAGAAAGCCTTCTGCTGAACATGGGACCGTCTCATCCAGCCATGCACGGAACCATCCGGATAATGCTCGAGCTTGACGGGGAGCGGATTCTCAATTCGGAAGTCGAGGTAGGGTATTTACATAGAGGTTTCGAGAAAATCTGTGAGAACAGGACTTATTTCAACCTGCTTCCCTATACGGATAGAATGAATTATGTCTCTCCTCTAATCAATAACCTTGGTTATGTGATGACACTGGAGAAAATGTTAGGTATCGAAGCTCCTGAGAGGGCGCAGTACATTCGAGTCATAATGAGTGAGCTCTCGCGTATCTCTGACCACCTCACATGTCTGGCAGCTATGGCCATGGAGTGCGGGGCTTTTACTGTTTTCCTCTACAACGTGAAAGCTCGTGAATTCATCTGGGATGTCATCGAAGAAACAACAGGCGCCCGCATGACGACTTCTTATATCCGGATAGGAGGAGTCAGAGCTGATCTTCATCCCGGTTATAAAGCGGTTCTTAAGAAAGCGATTGTGGAGACAAGAAAAGTTTTAAAGGATATTCATGGTCTCCTTGATAAGAACAAGATTTACCTGAATAGAACAAGAGATATTGCAGTTGTTTCTCAAGAAACAGCCATCTCCTATGGATGGACTGGCCCCTGCCTTCGCTCCACCGGCGTTTATTATGATGTCCGCAAGGCTTCTCCTTATGCGGTTTATGACCAATTGGATTTTGAGGTTCCTTTGGGCGAGCGAGGGGATAACTTTGACAGATACATGGTTCGGATGAAAGAGATGGAACAGAGCCTCAGGATTATTGAGCAAGCCATGGAAAAAATGCCAAGGCCATCTCCGTCCAAGCTTATGGTCGAAGCTCTCGAGCCAGCCGAAGCGATCAAGGTCTCCAGAACAAAAAAAGTTGAGAAAGAAATCAAACTTTCTCCTAATTTAGAGGGTTCAGAAAAGCGGAAATACCTGGATATTCTCAGCACAGATAAAAAATATGTCGTCCCTCCCAAAGAAGATACATACACTTCGATCGAAGGGATTATTAATCACTTCAAATTTTTCATGAGGGGTCATGGTATAAGACCTCCCAAAGGGGAAGTTTATTTTTCTGTGGAAGGCGGAAACGGGGAGCTTGGCTATTATATCGTTTCAGACGGCACTGACAGGCCCTATCGCCTGCATCTGAGGGCGCCTTGTTTTCACATCGTTTCTGCCCTGGAAGAAATGATCCAGGGGCGCTATATAGCCGATGTCATTCCTACTTTTGGCTCGACGAATATGATAGGGGGAGAGTTAGATAGATGAGTCTTGAGTTCTCTGAGAAGGCAAAGAAAAAAATCGCCGAAATTGTTGCCCGCTACCCTCAAAAAGAAGCGGCTCTTCTTCCAGTTTTACATGTCACACAACGAGAATTCGGCTTTATCTCTGCTGTGCAAGAAAAAATGGTGGCTCGAGTTTTAGGAATAAAACCCATCAGGGTGAGAGAACTCGTGACTTTTTACACCATGCTCTCGAGGCAATCTTTAGGAAAATATCACATTCAAGTCTGTACCAGCCTGAGCTGTTCTCTTCTAGGAGCAGGTAATTTCGTTGATTATTTAGTAGAGAAACTAGGTATTAAGCCTGGAGAGACTACGCCCGACAAAAAATTCACTCTTTCGACGGTTGAGTGTTTAGGTGCCTGTGAGCGAGCTCCCTGTATGATGATAAATTTTAATTATTACGGTGACATGGATCCAAAAAAAGTCGATGAAATTTTGGATGGTTTGAAATAGAGAAATGAAGGAAAAGGTTTTAACCGAACATTTTGGCCTTGAAAATCTATACAAGATAGATGTGTATCAAAAGCAGGGAGGGTATCGAGCTACGGAGAAAGCGCTAAAGAAAATGAAACCAGAAGAAATTCTGGACGAAGTGAAAAAGGCTAATTTGAGAGGAAGGGGCGGCGCAGGTTTTCCGGCTGGAGTCAAGTGGAGTTTTGTTCCAGACACGGATAAGCCAAAATACTTATGTGTCAACGCTGATGAGGGAGAACCTGGTACTTTTAAAGATCGCTACATCATGATCCATAATCCCCATATGCTGCTCGAAGGAATTATCATCACTTCTTTCTGTGTTGGCATCCATGTTGCTTTTATCTACATCCGTGGCGAATATGAAGCCATAGCTTTAAGACTTGAACAGGCCATTTCAGAAGCATACGCCAAAGGATTTTTGGGAAAAAACATCCTGGAGAGCGGTTTTGACCTGGATGTTTTTGTGCACCGTGGGGCAGGAGCCTATATCTGCGGTGAGGAAACCGCACTCCTGGAATCGCTCGAAGGTAAGCGGGGAAATCCCCGGCTGAAGCCTCCTTTTCCTGCTTCTGTTGGTCTTTGGCAATGTCCAACTGTTATAAATAATGTAGAAACAATCTCCAATATCTCTCATATCATACTTAACGGTGCGGAATGGTTCGTCAAAAAAGGGCTTCCAAAGGATGGAGGAACCAGAATTTTTAGCGTAAGCGGCATGGTCAAGAATCCAGGAATCTACGAACTTCCTCTCGGAACCAGCCTGAAAGATATCATTTTCAAACATGCTGGAGGAATGAAGGGAGGAAAAAAATTGAAGGCTGTTATTCCGGGAGGAATGTCAGCACCTATTTTGACAGCAGATGAAATAAACATAAAAATGGATTTTGACTCGTTGGTCGAGGCCAATTCTATGCTCGGCTCTGCCGCCATCATCGTCATCGATGACAAGACCTCTATTCTTGATGTCCTAAAGGTTGTCACAAAATTTTATTCCCATGAGTCATGCGGCCAGTGCACGCCCTGCCGGATCGGAAATTCATGGATAAATAAAATCGTCAAAAGAATAGCAGATGGAAAAGGAAAAAAAGAGGACATCGATAGTATTTTACGGTTGGCTTCAAATATCGAGGGGAACACTCTTTGCCCCTTAGGAGATGCTGCAGCCATGCCTATTCTTTCCATCACCAAGAAATTCAGGAAGGAGCTTGAATCTCATCTTTAGCCTTTAAGGCGGGAGAAAGCGAACGAGATGATAAAGATTTTCATGGATGAAGAGCCCGTAGAAGTAGAGGAAGGCACGACTGTGTTGAAAGCCGCAGAGCGAGCAGGGATTCACATCCCTCATCTATGTTATCATCCTGCTTTTCCGCCAGAGGGAAGCTGCCGTATGTGTCTTGTCGAGATCGAGGGCTTTCCCAAGCTTGAGCTGGCTTGCTCGACCGTGGTGAAAGAGGACATGAAAATCTCGACAAAGAGCGCCAGGGTGGTTGAAGCCAGGAAAGCAGTGTTAGAATTTTTGCTGGCCGAACACCCCCTTGATTGTCCCATTTGTGATAAAGCTGGAGACTGCAAACTCCAGGATTATTACGACGAATACGGACTTTTTGAAAGCCAGTTTAAAGAGGCGAAGGAGAAAAGAGAGAAAAAATTAAAGATAGGAAAGACACTAATTCTTGATCAAGAAAGATGTATTCTCTGCACTCGTTGCGTCCGGTTTTTAAAAGAAGTGACCAAAACGCAGGAGCTTGGCGTATTTCACCGCGGAGTTCATTCAAGTGTCAATATTTATGATGGGGCTGCCGTCGTCAATAACTATACAGGTAACTTAGCTGAGATCTGTCCTGTGGGCGCCATCACCGATGAAGATTTCAGGTTTAAGATAAGAAGCTGGTTTTTAGAAGAAGGAGAGTCTATCTGCCCTCTCTGTAGTCGTGGCTGTAACATTCTGATCGAATATCACCCGGGTTTTCCACGCTTCAATGTGCCAAAAAGGGTCTACAGGATTAAGGCCAGAGAAAATCCTGAGGTCAACGGTTTCTGGCTCTGTGATCGCGGACGGTACGGCTATTCATACCTTGATGAGGGCAGAGCTGATCAAATTATCTTGAATAAGATAGAAGGGGAGAATGTGCTTACATGGGAAAATATTTCCGAGTACCTGGGGAAAAAAATAAAAAGCTTGTAAAAAGCTTGTCCTCTGCCAAAAAAGCCTCAGGCATTGCCTTAATTCTTCATACCTGGCTTTCAAATGAGGAGCTCTTTCTCCTTCATGAAATCTTTAAAAAGGACCTACAAGTAGAAAAGATATTTTTTGCCGACCTCCCTCAAGGAGAAGGTGACGAATACTTACTTACATCAGAACCCAGTCCTAATAGAAGAGGAGCTCGAGAAATAGGTTTTGATATTAAGACAGTGGATTTAGACGCTATGGCTGACGGGACGGATTTTCTCCTTGCCTTTGGTCCTTTTCTTTCTGGGCTTTTCAGTTTGAAAGACCTGAAAGACGCTCTTAGTAAGATAAAAAGAAAAGTACTTTTCTCTTCTTATTCGGATGAGATGAATTCTCTTTTCGATATAGTCATTCCTGTGGCTTTGATTGCTGAAAAGGAAGGTTCGTTGACGAATGTGGACGGGATAGTTCAGGGTTTCCAACCTGCTCTAGAACCGCCCGGAGAAAGCCTGCCCGAATGGAAAGTGCTGGCTGACCTGGGTAAAGAATTGGAAATGGATGCTAGATTCTATAGTGAATTTCCGTCTCCTGAAAAAATTTTAACCGAGATGGGAAAGAAAATTCCTTTTTTCAAGAAAAAAAATGACTGAAACATTAACTGAAATGTTGATAATATTCATCAAGATTGTCTGTGCTCTGGTCTGGTTCCTTGCCCTTACTCTCTATCTGACCTGGCTGGAGAGAAAAGAGAGTGCCCTAATCCAGGATAGGCTTGGCGCAAACAGAGCCTCAATCTTTGGAATACGCATAATCGGTCTTTTCCAGCCCTTTGCCGACGCCATAAAAATGATTTTTAAGGAAGATTTTGTCCCTTCCTTCTCCAGAAAATTTCTCCACACAATGGCTCCTTTCATCTCTTTCTTTTTTGTGGCCATCACGATTGCAGCCATCCCTTTCGGAGACATCCTGCGCATTGGGGACCGGACTATAAACCTCCAGATACTGGATTTTAATGTAGGGCTTTTGTTTATCCTGGCTATGTTGTCTCTGGGGATATACGGTATTATTATCAGCGGCTGGGCTTCAAATAACAGGTACACTCTAACTGGAGGACTGAGAGGAGCTGCTCAGGTCATCTCTTATGAAGTAGCCCTGGGATTATCTCTCATAGGCTTGATCATGGTCTATCCATCTTTGAGACTTTCAAGCATTGTCCTCTATCAGGGAGAGCTCCTTTTTGGTTTCCTCCCAAAGTGGGGAATTTTTCTCCAGCCCGTGGGATTCGTTATCTTTCTGTTTGCTGCTCTTGCTGAGACAAAAAGAGTTCCGTTTGATCTTCCAGAAGGGGAATCTGAGATCATAGGATTTTTTACAGAATACAGTGGGCTAAAATGGGGCCTTTTCATGATGACAGATTTCATGGAAATCATCATTGTCTCTACTTTGCTCACTACTCTTTTCTTTGGAGGCTGGCAGGTTCCCTGGCTGGCTTCGGACGGGTTTCACTTCCCATGGGGAGGAGAATTATTGCTCCCTCATGTAGTCGTTGTTCTCTTTCAGGTCGCAGCTTTCAACATAAAAGTCTTCTTCTTCTGCTGGCTTCAGATTTTGATCCGCTGGACCTATCCTCGGTTTCGGTATGACCAGGTGATGGATTTAGGCTGGAAATTGCTTGTTCCCTTAAGCTTGGTTAATATCATCGGAACAGGCATTATTATGACTATCTAAGATGATAAAAGCACTGGGATATTTTATCGAGATAATCAGGGGGATTTTGATCACGACCCGTCATTTTGTCGTGAATTTGTTCTTCCACATCCTGAAAGTTCTGGGGATAAAGACGAAGAGAAAGGGAGCTGTGACCATTCAGTACCCTGAACAAAAAAAAGAGATCGCTTCAAGACACCGGAGTTTGCACCGCCTCATGACCAGAGCAGACGGTTCAGTACCCTGAACAAAAAAAAGAGATCGCTTCAAGACACCGGAGTTTGCACCGCCTCATGACCAGAGCAGATGGCAAACCTCGCTGTGTGGCCTGCATGCTGTGCGTTACGGTTTGTCCTTCTGAATGCATATATGTTGAGGCGGCTGAGGATCCTGATCCTGAAATCCAGAAATATCCTGCCAAGTTTGTCATCGATTTAGGCCGATGTTGCTTCTGCGGATTTTGTGTCGAAGCCTGTCCGGAGGACGCCATCCGTATGGACACAGGGAATGTCGACTTTGCCCAATACAGCCAACAGGATTTGATCTATGACCTGGATAAGCTCATCGGATGATAATCGATAGGATTTCTTTAGGCCAGTTTGAAATATACGGCTTGAGAGACGGCTTTTTTTTTCTAGATGGGGGGGCTATGTTCGGGGTTGTGCCCAAAACTCTCTGGGAAAAGAAATTCCCTGCCGATGAAAAGAACAGGATAAAGCTGGCCTTAAATTCTATCCTGATAAAAACAGAAAAAGCATTAATCCTGGTTGAGACAGGAATCGGCGGTGATTTAAATCCGAAATTTTACGAATATTACTCTGTAGAGAAAAAACCTGGACTTGTGCTTTCTCTTGAGAAACTGGGCTATCAGGCTGAAGATATCGATTTCGTCATAAATTACGAATATTACTCTGTAGAGAAAAAACCTGGACTTGTGCTTTCTCTTGAGAAACTGGGCTATCAGGCTGAAGATATCGATTTCGTCATAAACACCCATCTTCACTTTGATCATTGTGGGGGGAACACTCATAAAGACGAAAAAGGGGAAGATGTCCCCACATTTCCCAGGGCAAGATACATAATTCAGAAGGGAGAATGGGACTACGCTCTTCATCCCAGCGAAAGAGATAAACCCAGCTATTTAGAACAAAACTTCCTACCTCTTGAGCAACACGGGCTTCTTCAACTTGTGGACGGAAACAAGGAAATCTCAGAAGGAGTTGAGGTAGTTGTTGTCCCCGGACACACATCCCGCCATCAGTGTGTGAAGGTTAGCTCCGAGGGAAAGGTCTTTTTCTTTCTGGGAGATTTAGTTCCGACTTCAGCTCATGTAGGGTTGTCTTACATCATGAGCTATGATCTTTCTCCCCAGGAGACGTTGGAGAGCAAGAAGAGATATTTTGAGCAGGCTATCGAGGAAGACTGGATACTAGCTTTCAATCACGATCCCGAGCACTTTTTCGGCAAGGTCAAAAAAGTGCACGATAAATACACATTCGAACCTCTCCCGTAGGGGCTTGATTTATCAAGCCCGCCTTTTGTCGATCGATCAAATTCAAAGGGAAAGTCCCCCATAACCAAGTAATCAATGTTCGGAGTTTGACAATTGATATCGGAGAACTGATAATTATTAAAAGAAAGAAATGAGTTTAAAAGAATACAAGAAGAAAAGAGATTTTAAGAAGTCCTCAGAGCCTGGAGAAACAAGAATAAAAAAGAAATCAGAAGGGCTAATCTATGTTATCCAGGAACACGATGCCTCGCATCTCCATTTTGATTTACGTTTGGAGGAAGAAGGCGTGCTTAAGAGCTGGGCAATTCCCAAATCGCCTCCGCAGGAAGAAGGAATAAGAAGACTGGCTGTCGAGACAGAAGACCATCCTTTGGGCTATGAAGATTTTGAAGGCATAATTCCCGAAGGCGAGTATGGAGCAGGAAAAGTCAAAATTTGGGACAGAGGAGATTATCTTCCTCTTGAGACGACCTTGTCCAAAAGAATTATGGAGATAAAAGGGAAAAAAATGCGCGGAAAATATTGTTTGATAAAGCTTAAGCCCAAAGATCCGAAAGATAAAAATTGGCTTTTTTTCAGACTTAAAAAAATTAATGGAAAGGATGAAAAATGAAGGAAGATACTGAGAAAATATCCTGTCATGTTTGTAAAAAAATAATCCCCAAGGCAGCTGCCCTCCACTCGGAAGGTCAGGAATATGTTCTCCATTTTTGCAACGTTGCCTGCATGGATTATTGGAAAAAAGAGAAGAAAAGTAAAAAGAAAAAAGAATAAATAGACTGCTTAGCTATATTCTCGCTTGAACAAAATGCTTAATGTGCGGATAATAAAGGTAATAATTTCATAACTGAGAAGTTTCTCATAATGAGAGCTTCAGACTGAGTTTTAAAAGGAGGGATCATGGGCGAAGAAATGAATCCGGAAGAAATGAAAGAGATGGAGCAGAAAGTTATTGGAATGTGCATCTGCCGAAGCTGCCCGACTTATGTTCAAGGAGCTGATCCTATAGGATATTGTTTTCCGACAATCGGCAAGAATGTAAAGATCACTGAAGAAGATCAATGCATTTGCCCTGCATGTCCGGTTTTTGCCCAGCAGTCGCTAACAAAGACATTTTTCTGCACACGCGGCTCAGAAAAACAGCAAACAGGGGGCGTATAAGAAAAACTCTAAAGAGAGAAAATTATATCTTTATAAGATAATTATTAGATAAGAAAGTAGAAATAAAAAAGGGGGGGCAAATTATTGTTTGCATTTTTCTAACAATTGACATTTCCATTTTGCGTATAATATGCTCGTCCTCGTGACGTCATCTGGCGATAATTGCGGAAAATGTCTAAACGAGTAACAAAAGAAAAATTTCATCCAATTCTTAAAAAAGCCCTCGTCCTCGTGACGTCATCTGGCGATAATTGCGGAAAATGTCTAAACGAGTAACAAAAGAAAGATTTCATCCAATTCTTAAAAAAGCCCTGATAGTCCTGATGCTGGTTCTTCTCTGTACGGGAGTTGTCTCTTATAAGAATCATCTTTTCAAAAAACTTCCATTTCTTGACAAAAAGGATGGTGATGGTTTTTTCTGGACGGAGTCAGCGTTTCATTTCAGGCACTTTCTGATGATCGCCGAAGGGAAGGACATACCGCCAATAGATCACGGGATTCAGTACCCTGAAGGGCTCGATACTGTGCGGTATATCACCCCTGTAATGGAGCGCGTTACCGGCACTTTGTACCGCCTATTCTTTTCATCTGTACCACCTCATCTATTTCTGCCATATTTTTCATTCGTTTTTACCACTCTGTCGGTCCTTGCTGTTTTTCTTACTGGCAAAATTGTATGGCGCTCGAATCTTGCTGCTTTAATAGCCGCTTTCTTCTACGGATTCACTCCAGCCAGTATGATCAGGACAGCAGGCGCAGGCTTCATAAGAGAAGATTTCGCCCTGCCTTTTATCTTTTTCAGTTTTGCATGTTTCATGTATTGTTTGCGTAAAGATAAGCCGCTTGTTTCTGCCCTAGGATCCGGTCTTCTTTTCATAGCTCTGGCAGCTTGGCACGCCACGCAGTTATACCTTTCACTTTTCATACTTGGGATGACCACCGCTTATTTCATAAACAAAAAGAAAGTCCTGCCCCAAAGAAGCTTGGTCGTTTTTGTCGTTTTCATGGTTGGAGCCTCTATTCTGCTGCCGGTACTGCGAGCCAAATATTTTATCTTTTCTCCAGCATTGATGTTGAGCTACGGACTTTTAGCAGCTTCTTTAATTCCTGCTTTAAAAGGCGATAATAACAGGAAAAATACAATAATAGGCCATTTTGTAATAATTGCGCTTTTTGCAGCATCTCTTATTATTCAAAAACTCATGGGAGCTTATTCCCATATTTATGAACTCATTTTTGCCAAGATAAGGTTCCTCGGCGTTTTACCAGAAGATCCAGCTAAGCTGTCATTCGAAGCAAAAGCAGTGTGGACATCAGCGTTTGTGAGTCCCAAGCTAGTAGAGATACCAATGTTACTTAGCTTTGCTTTTTTATTCGGTATGATCGGCGCTATTATCATGATTTATCGCATATACAGAAGAAAAGCAGAGTCCTGTGAGGTGATGATTGTCTTTTTCACTATTTGCACATTTTTTCTATTTCTTATGATTCACAGGATGCACGTATTTGCTGTCTTTTTCCTGGCCCTTTCCATGGGGGCATTGACGTTTTTCAGGAATCGCCCTCTTAAATACGCAATGTATGGGCTTCTAGTAGTCTGCCTTACTATCCAGCTTTACCTCATGGTGAATTTTTTCAGCTTGAAGGCTTTCCGCCCGGATCAGAATCATCTGAAGAATATGCTATCCTTTATAAGGGAAAACACCGATAAAAATTCCGCCGTCCTTACGACGTTCCAACTAGGGCCGGTTGTAGCGGTTTATACGGGACATCCGGTGATCCTTCATTCCAAATTCGAATCCAAACTATTACGGGATAAAGTAAAGGATGTATATGCTTCACTTTTCCAGAGCGAAGTTGAGTTTTATGAACTTTGCAGACGATACAAAGCAGACCTATTCGTGTATCAAACTTCTCTTGCTCTCGAGGGCATGCCGATGAGTATAAGATACCTTGTAGGTGCTATCCCTCTAAGGTCGGACAGCGCTGCGTTCCTGCTCCATTTTGCCCAGAATAAGCTAAAGCTTTTTAGGTTGATATACCAGAATCCAGTTTACCGTGTGTATAAGGTTGGGTGGCAGACAGCACCCGAAGAGCTGGATTTCCGATACGAGCCCATTTACGATCTTGCTAATTTTTTAGGCGGAGAGGAACCTGGTGAATTTATTTCTGATGCAGTGCTCGGATCGGGATTGGCAAGCCTGCGAAGTTCTGATACGCACAGGAAAATAGGTGATCGTTTTTTCCTCTCTGGTGATTACAAGATAGCTGGACTGCAGTATGAAAGAGCATTGGCGATAGACCAGCAAAACGCGATGGCACTCTGGGGGCTTAGCAAGGCGCTCTCAAAGGTAGGTGAAGAAGCAAAAGCGATGGAGGCGCTTAGATCTGCTTTACTCCTTGATCCGAATTATGATGCCACATTTCTGGATATTCAGAATGTTGACATGTTGCTGGTGATGGGAGCCTATGAACTGGGCCGAAAACAGTATGATAGGGCAGAAGAGATATTCAAGTTCGCCATTAAGGTAAAATCTGATTCAGAAGAGGCTTATCTTGGCCTTGGTGAAGCTCTTCTTAGGCTGGGGAAACTCGAAGAGGCTAAAGCAGCATTTAAGAAAGTTATTTCTTTAAACGTACAAAATCATAACGCTTATGAGAATCTTGCCAAAGCATATACAGCCCAGGGTGATTTGGGAAATGCTACAATCTATATTAAAAAATCGCTGGCCATAAATCCTGACCAACCTCACCTCTACAAAATCCTTGATGAACTTAGGAAGCAGATGCAAAAGAAGTAAGAAAATTTCAGTTTCTTAAAAAAGTTTCTTTCTTGAAACTTTCATTCCTAAGATTACGTATATACCTATGACAGGAGTATAACAGAGAGAATTCTGCATAAGTAAAACATGAAATCACTAAACTCCCAGGAGGAGAAAGATGGCAAAAAAATCTAATAAAACAGGACTAGTCGTCCTGATCATTCTGGCTTTTTTAATTATTTATGGCTGCAGGGGCCAAGCGCCTGCTAACAACAAAAGCGAAAAAGAGGAAGATCCGCCTATTCCGGTTGAAGTCACAGAAGTCATTAAAGGCTCGGTTTCAGCCAATTATTTGGGGACAGCCACGTTAGAGGCTGAAGGTGAAGCATTAGTAGTAGCCAAAGTAAGTGGAGTTGTAAAGGAGATTTTTGTGGAAGAAGGAGATAGCGTTAAGGCCGGACAGGTTCTTGCTAAATTAGAGGATGAGGAATTTATCCATAGACTTGCTCAGGTGGAATCAAGATTAGAAGAATTAGCCAACGAATTCGAGCGTAACAAAGAACTGTTTAAAAACAAGCTCATCAGTGCCGAAGCCTATGATCGCACAAAATATGAATACCAGACACAAAAATCAACCTATGATTTGACAAAGCTCAACCTTAACTATACTGAAATAAAAGCACCCATCAGCGGCATTGTATCAGAGCGTTTTATCAAATTGGGGAACATGGTGACCGTTAATCAAGAGACCTTTCGTGTCGCTGATTTTGATCCTTTGCTGGCGGTGCTTCATGTGCCAGAGAAGGAATTGATTAAACTTCAGGCAGGATTTCCCGCAGAACTAATGGCTGATGCTATCCCCGGGGAAGTATTTTCTGCAGGAATACTGCGCATTAGCCCTGTAGTATCAGCAGAGACAGGCACGTTCAAGGTTACTGTTGCAGTCGCGGATAAGACCCGGAAGCTGAAGGGAAGTATTTTCTGCAGGAATACTACGCATTAGCCCGGTAGTGTCAGCAGAGACAGGCACGTTCAAGGTTACTGTTGCAGTCATGGATAAGACCCGGAAGCTGAAGCCTGGCATGTTCACCAGGGTTAATATTGTCTATGACCTGCACGAAAACACATTACTCCTGCCCAAAGATGCTATCCTCACCGAAGACTCGGAATCAACTGTCTTTATAGTAACAGAGAAGGTCGAAGAAAAATCAGAAGAGGAAGGGAATCCGAAGAAGACAGGAAAGACAGAGAAGGCAGAGAAAGCAGCAGCAGAACAAAAAGAGAAGCCGGAGGCTGAATCAAACTCAGAAACTGATTCTGAACCGAAAGAGCCTGTCAAGTACTTGGTGGCCACCAAGCAGCAGATAACAATCGGGTATACCAATTCTACCCATGTTGAAATTCTTTCAGGAGTTAAGCTCGGCGATGTAGCAGTCACGACAGGATTAGGCAGCTTAAAAGATGGAGTGAAAGTTAAGGTCGTCGAGAAATGAAAAATTTAATCAATGCTTCAATCCGACGCCGAGTTACAGTCTCTATGTTCACCATAGCTATTCTCCTATTTGGTTTTGTTTCTTTTTCACGCTTAAAGATCAACCTGCTTCCCGAGCTAACCTTTCCTACCTTGACAATCAGGACCGAATATCCTGGAGCAGCACCAGCAGAGATAGAAAATTTAATCACTAAACCCATAGAAGAAGTGATCGGGGTGATTAAGAATATTCAGAAAATTAGCTCTATCTCCCGGTCCGGCCAGTCAGATGTCATCCTCGAGTTTGGGTGGGGGACTGACATGGATTACGCCATTCTGGAAGTCAGAGAAAAAATGGATTCACTGGAACTTCCCCTGGATGTCCGACGACCGTCTATCCTACGGTTTGACCCTTCTCTCGACCCAATCCTGCGCTTTGGTCTGTTCCGTGAGGAACCAGATGAGAGCCAAGAAGAGGTCACTGCTGAAGCTCGTAAAACCGAATCGAATACGGAAAGAGCGGTGTCTTTAGAGGTATTTAATGAAGAAGAGCTCAAGTACCTGAGGCGCTTTGCCGACGAACAGATAAAAAAAGAGCTGGAAGCAGCACTCGGCGTGGCTGCTGTTAGGATAAGCGGAGGACTGGAAGATGAGATACAGATCTTTATCGACCAGATGAAGGTAGCGCAGCTTAGACTTTCGATAGGGACAATATCCAATATTCTTCGTGCTGAAAATGTGAATCTCTCCGGGGGCCGTTTGGAAGAAGGTACTCACCAATTTCTGATCCGTACTCTGAACCAGTTTAAATCCGTCGAAGAAATAGGGGAGGTGATAGTAGCCCAAAAAAATGGTGCGCCCATCTATTTGCGGGACATCGCTGCTGTGCGTCACGGATTCAAAGAACGTCAGGCTGTAACGCGCATGAGGGGCACTGAAGCAGTGGAGATAGCAATTTACAAGGAAGGTGATGCGAACACAGTTGCTGTGGCTCGCGAAGTTGATAAAAGACTTAACCGGATTAGAGGAATACTGCCGTCAGGTTTGAAAATGGTTAAAGTCTATGACCAGTCAACTTTCATCCAGCAAGCCGTTAATGAGGTTATCAATGCAGCTGTTATTGGAGGCCTTCTTGCCGTATTTATTCTCTATTTTTTTCTTCGCAAATTCTGGGCGACGGTTATTATATCACTATCCATTCCGGTCTCGGTCATCGCCACGTTTAACCTGATGTATGGTGCTGACCTCTCTCTAAATATCATGTCTTTAGGGGGAATAGCCTTGGGCATCGGTATGCTTCTTGATAATTCAATCGTTGTCTTGGAGAATATCTCCAGGCACAGAGATCAAGGGAAAAATGTTCTCTCGGCTGTCAGCGATGGTGCTGGTGAGGTGGGAACCGCGGTGACTGCTTCCACCCTGACCACAATAGCTGTGTTTTTTCCCCTGGTCTTTGTAAAAGGAGTCGCAGGTCAGCTTTTCCGTGATCAAGCGTTAACCATTACCTTTGCCTTGATGGTTTCCCTTTTAGTGGCCCTGACGTTAATTCCGATGATGGCTTCTCTGGAGAGCAGAAAAAGAGAAATTGTAAAACCGCAAGATATAAAAAAACCTCGCAAAGGCATCAGAAAATTATTAAGAAACGTCCGAATGTTTATTTTCACAACGATCCCTGTTTACATTTTTAAACTCGTTTTTGGATTATCCCGCATAATCTCACGGATTTTTCTTTTCGTTCTGAAGCCGTTTTTAAACGTTTTTTCCAAAGGCTATGCAGCGGTAGAAAAGCGCTACGTTCCATTTCTAAGATGGGCATTGGGACACAGAGGAATTGTCCTTATTGCTGCAACAGGATTTTTCCTTATCACGTTGCTCTTGATTCCCCACCTGGGTATAGAATTAATCCCCCAGCTTTCCCAGGGAGAATTCAGGATAGAATTTCGGCTGCCTCCTGGAACACCTCTGGAAAAAACCGATCAAACCATTGCTGCCATTCAAAAATCAGTTAATGAGATTGAAAACGTTAAAATGAGTTTTTCGGTTGCTGGAAGTGGAAACCGTTTTGATACAAATCCAGAACATGGAGGCGAAAATTGGGGAGAGCTGAATGTAGCAATGGCTTCAGGCTCTTCTCGGATGAATGAAGAACAGGCCATGACAGAGATTCGAGAGGATCTAAAAAGTTTGCCAGGCCTCCAGTATAAGTTTTATCGCCCTACATTATTCACCTTTAAAACACCGATCGAGATTGAGATTGCAGGATATGATCTCAAAAAGCTAAAGAGGATATGATCTCAAAAAGCTAAAGAGGGTTAGTGATGAGATTGTAATACAGATGAGATCCATCGAACGTTTTGCTGATGTGAAATCATCGATGGAAAAAGGACATCCAGAGATCCAGATACATTTTGATCGTGAAAGAGCTTCTGCTCTAGGCCTGAATGTCTATGAGATTGCAGATCGAGTTGTCAAGAAGGTGCGGGGAGAAGTGGCAACCAGATATGCCTGGCATGATCGAAAGATTGATGTCTTGGTTCGTGTGAGCGAGGAAGACCGAGCCTCGATCAAAGATATACATGATTTAATCATCAATCCAGAAAGCGAACGGCCTGTTCCTCTGGACGCGGTGGCAAATATTCTCGTTGGCACGGGTCCAGACGAGATACGCCGGGCTGATCAAGAAAGGGTTGCCGTTGTATCAGCAAATTTGTCCTACGGGGACCTTGGCACAGCTGCAAGAGAGCTAACAGGAATAATTAATAATATGGATCTTCCCGAAGACATTGCCGCCAGTGTCTCAGGACAGAATGAGGAAATGGAAGTCTCCTTCCGCTCGCTGCAGTTTGCTCTGCTTTTGGCAGTTTTTTTGGTCTATCTGGTAATGGCATCTCAGTTTGAGTCCTTCCTTCATCCCTTCGTCATCATATTCACCATACCTTTAGCCTTCATCGGTGCTGTTTTTGCCCTGTGGATCACAGGTTCAAAAATAAGTGTTGTGGTTTTCATAGGGTCGATTCTTCTTGCAGGTATTGTGGTCAACAATGCCATCGTCCTGATTGACCTTGTCAATCAACTCAGGTCAAAAGGAATGGAAAAGATGAAAGCCCTTGTCGAAGGAAGCTGTTCTCGTCTCCGTCCTATTATGATGACTATGTTAACAACGACATTGGCCCTTTTGCCTCTTGCCGTTGGTTTCGGAGAAGGCGCTGAAGTCAGGGCACCGATGGCCATAACTGTTATCGGAGGGCTTACGGTCTCAACTCTCCTGACCTTGATCGTGATTCCAGTTGTCTA
>Ga0209636_10002757_pt1 | contig 17933 bp, 17 predicted proteins | sample DeeMarSWOR152_54_FD_187464 | JGI IMG/M metagenome (GOLD analysis project Ga0209636, IMG submission 187464) | Marine sediment microbial communities from White Oak River estuary, North Carolina - WOR-1-52-54 (SPAdes) (version 2) | ecosystem: Environmental > Aquatic > Marine > Intertidal zone >... | reverse complement strand
CAAAACCTCCTCTATAGGTCGAGTTATCTCGCGCTCGACTTCTTCAGGCGTTGAATTGGGATACGGAATGTTGATGTCAACAAAAGGGGCATCCAGTTCAGGAAAAAATTCAAGAGGAAGGAGTCTGGAAGAAATCAAGCCGATAACAACAAAAGATAAAAATATCATAAGGGTCATCACAGGGCGGCGGAGTGAAAAATCTGTTATTTTCATGGTTTTCTATCTATTAAACTGTAGACAACAGGAATCACGATCAAGGTCAGGAGAGTTGAGACCGTAAGCCCGCCGATAACAGTTATGGCCATCGGGGCTCTGACCTCAGCGCCTTCACCGAGACCGATGGCAAGAGGTAATAGCGCCAATGTCGTAGTCAACATGGTCATGACAATAGGACGAAGACGTGAGCAGCTACCTTCGACGATGGCTTTCATTTTTTCCATTCCTTTTGACCTGAGCTGATTGACAAGGTCAATCAGGACGATGGCATTATTGACCACAATGCCTGCAAGAAGAATCGAGCCTATGAAAACCACAACGCTTATTTTTGAACCTGTGATCCACAGGGCAAAAACAGCGCCTATGAAGGCCAAAGGTATGGTGAATATGATAACAAAAGGATGCAGGAAGGACTCAAACTGTGATGCCATTACCAGATAGACCAGAAAAACTGCCAAAAGCAGAGCAAACTGTAAAGAGCGGAAGGAGACCTGCATTTCCTCATTCTGTCCTGAGATACTGGCGGCAACGTCTTCAGGAAGGTCCATATTATTAATTATTCCTGTTAGCTCTCTTGCAGCTGTACCAAGGTCCCCGTAAGTCAAATTTGCTGAAACGAGGCCAACCCTTTCTTGATCCACTCGGCGGATCTCGTCCGGACCTGCCCCAACAAAAATATTTGCGACTGCGTCCAGAGGAACAGGCCGTTCGCTTTCTGGATTGATGATTAGATCATGTATATCCCTGATTGAGGCTCTATCTTCTTCGCTCACACGAACCAAGACATCAATCTTCCGGTCATGCCAGGCATACCGAGTTGCCACTTCTCCCCGTACTTTCTTGACGACTCGATCTGCAATATCATAGACATTCAGGCCAAGACCAGATGCTCTTTCACGATCAAAATGTATCTGGATCTCAGGATGTCCCTTTTCCATCGACGATTTCACATCGGCAAAACGTTCGATGGATCTCATCTGACCCACTATCTCATCACTAACCCTTTTTAGCTTTTTGAGATCATATCCTGCAATCTCAATCTCGATCGGTGTTTTAAAGGTAAATAATGTAGGACGATAAAACTTATACTGGAGGCCTGGCAAACTTTCTAAGTTCCCTCTAATCTCAGTCATTGCCTGTTCTTCATTCATCCGAGAAGAGCCTGGAGCCATTGCTACATTCAGCTCTCCCCAATTTTCGCCACCGTGTTCGGGATTTGTATCAAAACGGTTCCCGCTTCCAGCAACCGAAAAACTCATTTTAACGTTTTCAATCTCGCTGACTGATCTTTGAATGGCAGCAATGGTTTGATCGGTTTTTTCCAGAGGGGTACCGGGCGGCAGCCGAAATTCTATCCTGAATTCTCCCTGGGAAAGCTGGGGGATTAACTCTATTCCTAGCTTGGGAATCAAGAGCAACGTAATAAGGAAAAATCCTGCGGCTACGATAAGGACAATTCCTCTGTGTCCCAACGCCCATCTAAGAAAAGGGAGGTAGCGTTTTTCTACCACTGCATAACTTTTGGAAAAAATGTTTAAAAACGGTTTCAAAAGGAAAAGGAAAACTCGTGAGATAATGCGGGATAATCCAAGAACGAGCTTAAAAATGTAAACAGGGATCGTGGTAAAAATAAACTTTCGGATGTTTCTTAATAATTTTCTGATTCCTTTGCGAGGTTTTCCTATCTCTTGAGGCTTTACGATTTCTCTTTTTCTGCTCTCAAGAGAAGCCATCATCGGAATTAAAGTAAGAGCAACTAAAAGGGAAACCATCAGGGCAAATGTTATGGTTAATGCTTGATCACGGAAAAGCTGTCCTGCGACGCCTTTGACAAAAACCAAGGGAAAAAACACAGCTATTGTAGTAAGGGTGGAAGCAGTCACCGCAGTTCCCACCTCACCAGCACCATCGCTGACAGCTGAGAGAACATTTTTCCCTTGATCTTTGTGCCGGGAGATATTCTCCAAGACCACGATTGAATTATCAAGAAGCATTCCGATGCCCAGAGCTATTCCCCCCAGAGACATAATATTAAGAGAAAGGTCAGCACCATACATCAAGTTAAACGTGGCGATGACCGAGACCGGAATGGAAAGTGATATGATAACTGTTGCCCAGAATTTTCGAAGGAAAAAATAAAGAATGAATACGGCCAGAAGACCTCCAATAATAGCTGCGTTAATAACCTCATTGACAGCCTGTTGGATAAAGGTTGACTGGTCATAGACTTTAACCATTTTTAAGCCTGACGGCAGTGTTCCTCTAACGCGGTTAAGCCTTTTGTCAACTTCGCGAGCCACTGCAACTGTGTTCGCGTCACCTTCCTTGTAAATTGATATTTCCACCGCTTCAGTGCCCCTCATGCGAGTAACAGCCTGACGTTCTTTGAATCCGTGACGAACAGCAGCGATGTCCCGCAAATAGATGGGAGCACCATTTTTTTGGGCCACTATCACATCCCCTATTTCTTCGACGGATTGAAACTGGTTCAGAGTACGGACCAGAAATTGGTGGGTGCCTTCTTCCAAACGGCCCCCTGAGAGATTCACGTTTTCAGCACGAAGAATACTGGATATTGTGCCTATGGAAAGCTTAAGCTGCGCCACCTTCATCTGGTCGATAAAAACCTGTATCTCATCTTCCAGCCCTCCGCTTATTCTAACAGCAGCCACGCCAAGCGCTGCTTCCAGCTCTTTTTTTACCTGCTCGTCTGCAAAGCGTCTCAGATATTTGAGTTCCTCTTCATTAAATGCTCCCAAAGACACCGCGCTTTCAGTGCTCGATTCGGTTTTACGAGCTTCGGCAGTGACCTGTTCCTGGCTCTCCTCTGGTTTTTCGCGGAACAGACCAAAGCGCATGATTGGATCGAGAGAAGGATCAAACCTCAGGATAGATGGACGGCGAACACCTAAGGGAAGTTCCAGTGAATCCATCTTTTCTCTAACTTCCAGAATGGCATAATCCATGTCAGTACCCCACCCAAACTCGAGGATGACATCTGACTGGCCAGACCGGGAGATAGAGCCAATTTTTTGAACATTTTTAATCACTCCGATCACTTCTTCTATGGGTATGGTGATTAAATTTTCTATCTCTGCCGGTGCTGCTCCAGGATATTCAGTCCTGATTGTCAAGGTAGGAAAGGTTAGTTCGGGAAGCAGGTTTATTTTTAACCGTGAAAAGGAAACAAGGCCAAAAAGGAGAATAGCTATGGTGAACATAGACACAGTAACTCGGCGTCGGATGGAAGTATTGATTAAATTTTTCATTTCTCAACGACCTTAACTTTCGCCCCATCTTTTAAGCTGCTTAAGCCGGTCGTGACTACTACATCGCCGAGCTTAACACCTGAAAGAATTTCAACATGCGTAGAATTGATATACCCGGTTGTTATCTCCTGCTTGGAGGCTATTAAATATTTGACAGGTTCTTTCGGTTCAGAATCAGTTTCTGAGTTTGTTTCAGTCCCCGGCTTCTCTTCTTCTTCTTCTGCTTCAGCTGATGGTTTCTCTGCGTTTTCTGTCTTGTCTGTCTTCTCTCCGTTCCTTTCTTCTTCTTCTTCCGATCTTTCTTCGGCCTTTTCTGTTACTATAAATACAGTTGATTCCGAGTCTTCGGTGAGGATAGCATCTTTGGGAAGGAGTAGTGCGTTTTCGTGCATGTCATAGACAATATTTACCCGAGTGAACATGCCAGGTTTCAGCTTCCGGGTTTTATCTGTGACTGCAACAGTAACCTTGAACGTGCCCGTCTCTGCTGAGACTACCGGGCTTATACGCAATATTCCTGCAGAAAATATTTCCCCAGGAACAGCATCAGCCATTAGTTCTGCCGGATATCCTGCCTGAAGTTTACTCAATTCCTTTTCTGGCACATGAAGCACCGCCAGCAGAGGATCGAAATCTGCAACACGAAATGTATCCTGATTAACGGTCACCATGTTCCCTACCTTTATAAAACGCTCGGATACAATACCGCTGATGGGTGCTTTTATTTCAGTGTAGTTAAGGTTGAGCTTTGTCAAATCATAGGTTGATTTCTGTGTCTGGTATTCATATTTTGTGCGATCATAGGCTTCGGCACTGATGAGTTTGTTCTTAAACAGTTCTTTGTTACGCTGGAACTCGTTGGCTAATTCTTCTAATTTTGCTTCTACTTGAGCAAGCTTGTGGATAAATTCCTCATCCTCTAATTTAGCAAGGACCTGTCCAGCTTTAACACTATCCCCCTCTTCCACAAAAATCTTCTCAATAACTCCACTTACTTTGGCTACTACTAATGCTTCACCTTCAGCCTCCAACGTGGCTGTGCCAGAATAATTTGCTGAAACCGAGCCTTTAATGACCTCTGTGATTTCAACCGGAATAGCCGGGTCTTCTTCTTTTTCGCTTTTGTTGTTAGCAGGCGCCTGGCCCCTGCAGGCATAAATAATCAAAAAAGCCAGAATGATTAGGACAATTAATCCTGTTTTATTAGTTTTTTTTGCCATTTTTCTCCTCCCGCGAGCCTGGTGAATTCATATTTCTACTTATATAGAGTTTTCTCTGTTACTCTCCTATCATTTGTATATACGAAATGTTAGGAATGAAAGTTTCAGAAAAGAAACTTTGATAAGAAATTAATTAGTACGAAAAGGCTGGGTAGAAGATATGCTGAATTACTGCATAGCCAAAGTGAGCGTTTTGAAAATTAGAATTTTCTTTTATGCGCCCCCTTTTTGCTCTTTTTCTGACCCGCGTGTACAGAAAAATGTTTTTGTTAGCGACTGTTGGGCAAAAACAGGACATGAGGGGCAAATACACTGATCTTCTTTAACGATCCTTACATTCTTGCCGATTGTCGGAAAACAATATCCTACAGGATCAGCTCCTTGAACGTAGGTCGGGCAGTTTCGGCAGATGCACATTCCAATAACTTTCTGCTCCATCTCTTTCATTTCTTCCGGGTTCATTTCCTCGTCCATGATCCCTCCTTTTAAGATTCAGTCAGAAACTCTCTTTGCAAGAGACTTCTCGATTATGAAATTGTTATCTTTATTATCCACTCGTTAAGAAATATGTTCAAGGGGCAATATAGCCAAACAGGCTATTTATTCTTTTTTCTTTTTACTTTCCTTATCTTTTTTCCAATAATCCATACATTCAACGTTGCAAAAATGGACGACATATTCCTGCCCTTCTGAGTGGAGGGCAGCTGCTTTTGGGATTATTTTTTTACAGATGTGACAGGATATTTTCTCAGTATCTTCCTTCATTTTTCATCCTTTCCATTAATTTTTTTAAGTCTGAAAAAAAGCCAATTTTTATCTTTCGGATCTTTGGGCTTAAGCTTTATCAGACAATATCTTCCATTCATTTTTTTGCCGTTTATCTCCATAATTCTCTTTGATACGGTGGTCTCAAGAGGAAGATAATCGCCTCTGTCCCAAATCTTAACTTTTCCTGCTCCATACTCACCCTTGGGAATTATGCCTTCAAAATCTTCATAGCCTAAAGGATGGTCTTCTGTCTCGACAGCCAGCCTTCTTATTCCCTCTTTTTGAGGAGGTGATTTGGGAATTGCCCAGCTCTTGAGCACGCCTTCCTCCTCTAAACGCAAATCATAATGGAGATGAGAGGCATCGTGCTCCTGGATAACATAAATTAATCCTTCTGATTTCTTCTTTGTCTTTGTTTCTCCAGGCTCTGAGGTCTTCTTAAAATCTCTTTTCTTCCTGTATTCTTTTAAACTCATTTTTTCTATTAATAATTATCAGTTATCCGATATCAATTGTCAAACTCCGAACATTGATTACCTGGTTAAAGGGGGCATTCCTTTTTAATTTAATCGATCGATATATAAGGTGGGCTTGATAAATCAAGCCCCTACAAATCAAATCTCTAAAAGATATATTGATAAACCTATTTAAGAAACAACAAAAGTGGGCTTGATGAATCAAGCCCTACATAATACAGGAAAAATTGCTGACTTAATGAATCAGGGCCCTACGAGAGAGGTTCGAATGTGTATTTATCGTGCACTTTTTTGACCTTGCCAAAAAAGTGTTCAGGATCATGATTAAATGCAAGTATCCAGTCTTCCTCGATAGCCTGATCAAAATATCTCTTCTTGCTCTCCAACGTCTCCTGGGGGAAAAGATCATAGCTCATGATGTAAGACAAGCCTACATGAGCTGAAGTCGGAACCAAATCTCCCAGGAAGAAAAAGACCTTCCCCCCAGAGTTAGCTTTCACACACTGATGACAGGCAGTGTGTCCGGGTACAACAATAACCTCAACTCCCTCTAAGATTTCCTTGTCTCCGTCCACAAGCTGAAGAAGTTCGTGCCTCTCCAAAGGTAAGAAATTTTGTTCTAAATAACTCGGCTTATCTCTCTCTGTGGGATGAAGAGCATACTCCCATTCTCCTTTCTGAATGATGTATCTTGCTTTGGGGAACGTGGGAACATCTTCCCCTTTTTCGTTCTTATAAGTGTTACCTCCACAATGATCAAAGTGAAGATGGGTGTTTATTACGAAATCGATATCTTCAGCCTGATATCCCAGTTTCCCAAGAGAAAGCACAAGTCCAGGTTTTCTTTTTACAGAGTAATAATCGTAAAATTTCGGGTCTAAATCACTGCCGATTCCTGTTTCAACCAAAATCAAGGCCTTTTCTGTTTTTATCAGGATAGAATTTAAGGCCAGCCTTATCCTGTTCTTTTCATCGGCAGGGAATTTCTTTTCCCAGAGAGTTTTGGGCACGACCCCGAACATAGCCCCCCCATCTAGAAAAAAAAAGCCGTCTCTCAACCCGTGTATTTCAAACTGGCCTAAGGAAATCCTATCGATTGTCATCCGATGAGTTTGTCCAAGTCATAGATCAAATCCTGTTGGCTGTATTGGGCAAACTCGACATTGCCTGTATCCATACGGATGGCATCCTCGGGACAGGCTTCAACACAAAACCCGCAGAAGCAACATCGGCCTAAATCGATGATAAACTTGGCAGGATATTTCTGGATTTCAGGATCAGGATCCTCAGCCGCCTCAACATATATGCATTCAGAAGGACAAACCGTTGCGCACAGCATGCAGGCCACACAGCGAGGTTTTCCATCTTCCCTGGTCATGAGGCGGTGCAAACTCCGGTGTCTTGAAGCGATATCTTTTTTTTGCTCAGGGTACTGAATGGTCACAGCTCCCTTTCTTTTGGTCTTTATTCCCAGAACTTTTAGGATGTGGAAGAACATATTCACAACAAAATGACGGGTCGTGATCACACTCCCCCTGATTATCTCGATAAAATATCCCAACGCTTTTATCATCTTCTTAGATAGTCATAATAATGCCTGTTCCGATAATATTAACCAAGCTTAAGGGAACAAGCAATTTCCAGCCTAAATCCATAACCTGGTCATAACGAAACCGAGGATAGGTCCAACGGATCAAAATCTGAAGCCAGCAGAAAAAGAAGACCTTTATGTTGAAAGCTGCGACTTGAAAGAGAACAACGACCAGATGGGGAAGCAACACTTCTCCTCCCCACGGAAAGTGAAATCCGTCCGAAGCCAACCAGGGAACCTGCCAGCCTCCAAAGAAAAGAGTGGTGAGCAACGTGGAGATAATGATGATTTCCATGAAATCTGTCATCATGAAAAGGCCCCATTTAAGCCCACTGTATTCTGTGAAAAACCCTATGATTTCAGACTCCCCTTCCGGAAGATCGAAGGGAACTCTTTTTGTCTCAGCAAGAGCGGCAAAAAGGAAGATAACGAATCCCAGGGGTTGGAGAAAAATTCCCCATTTTGGAAGGAAGCCAAAAAGGAGTTCCCCCTGATAGAGGACAATGCTTGAAAGTCTCAAGGATGGATAGACCATGATCAGGCCTATTAGAGACAATCCCAGGGCAACTTCATAAGAAATAACCTGGGCAGCTCCTCTCAGCCCTCCGGTGAGAGTATACCTGTTATTAGAAGCCCAACCGCTGATAATAATACCGTATATTCCCAAAGACAACATAGCCAGGATAAACAAAAGCCCTACATTAAAATCCAGTATCTGGAGGTTTATAGTCCGCTTTCCTATGCGCAGAATATCTCCAAAAGGGATGGCTGCAATAGTGATAGCCACAAAAAAGAAAGAGATGAAAGGAGCTATTGTATGGAGAAATTTTCGGGAGAAGGAAGGCACGAAATCTTCCTTAAAAATCATTTTAAGGGCATCGGCAAAGGGCTGGAAAAGACCGATGATTCGTATTCCAAAGATTTGGGCTCTGTTCGCGCCAATCCTGTCCTGAATGACCGCACTCTCTTTTCTCTCCAGCCAGGTCAGGTAGAGAGTAAGGAGAAGAAACCAGACCAGAGCACAGACAATCTTGATGAATATTATTAACATTTCAGTTAATGTTTCAGTCATTTTTTCTCTTGAAAAAAGGAATTGTCTTTCCCATCTCGCTTAAAATTGTTTCAGGAGTGGGAAATTTCTTAAAGAAATCAGAATCTATTCCCAGTTCCTTACCCAGGTCAGAAAGCACTTTCCATTCGGGCAGGCTGTCTCCGGGCGGTTCTAAAACAGGTTGAAAATCCTGAACTATCCCCTCCACATTCGTCAGGGAACCTTCTTTTTCAGCAATTAAAGCTACGGGAATGACCATATCGAAAAGTGAATCCAACTCATTCGAATGGGGGGAGAAAAGTACTTTTCTTTTTATCTTATCAAGAGCGGCTTTCAGATCTTTCAAACTGAAAAGTCCGGAAAGAAAAGGACCAAAGGCAAGGAGAAAATCTGTTCCTTTAGCCAAAGCGTCTAAGTCCACGGTCTTTATATCAAAACCTATTTCTTGAGCTCCTCTTCTGTTAGGACTGGTTTCTGATGTAAGCAAGTATTCGTCACCTTTTCCCTGAGGGAGGTCTGCAAAAAATATCTTTTCTACTTTTAGGCCCTTTCTAAAGATTTTATGAAGGAGAAAGAGCTCCTCATTTGAAAGCCAGGTATGAAGAATTAAGGCGATGCCGGAGGCTTTTTCGGCGGAGGCTACGCTTTTTATTTTTTCTCCTAGGTACTCGGAGATATTTTCCCGTGTAAGCACATTCTCCCTTTCTATCTTATTCAAGATAATTTGATCAGTTCTGCCCTCATCAATGTATGAATAGCCGTATCGTCCGCGGTCACAGATCCAGAAACCGTTGACCTCAGGATTTTCTCTGGCCTTAATCCTGTAGACTCTCTTTGGCAGCTCGAAACGAGAAAAACCTGCGTGATACTGGATCAGAATGTTACAGCCGCGACTGCAGAGAGGACAGATAGACTCTCCTTCTTTTAAAAACCAGGTGCGTGTCTTAAACCTGAAATCTTCATCGGTGATGGCACCCACTGGACAGATCTCAGCTAAGTTGCCTGTATAGTTATTTTCGATAACAGCCCCATCATAAATATTAACACATGAATGAACTCCACGGTGAAATACGCCAAGCTCCTGCGTTTTGGTCACTTCTTTTAGAAAACGGACGCAGCGAGTGCAGAGAATACATCTTTCTTGATCAAGAATAAGATGCTTTCCGATCTTTATTTTTTTCTCTTTTTTTTCTTTCGTCTCTTTAAACTGGCTTTCAAAAAGCCCGTATTCATCGTAATAATCCTGGAGTTTGCAGTCTCCAGCTTTATCGCAGATGGGACAATCGAGCGGGTGTTCTGCCAGCAGAAACTCTAACACTGCTTTCCTGGCTTCAACAACCCTTTCGCTTTTTGTTGAGATCTTCATATCTTCTTTGACCACGGTCGAGCAAGCCAGCTCAAGCTTGGGAAAGCCCTCAATCTCGACAAGACACATACGGCAGCTTCCCTCTGGCGGAAAAGCAGGATGATAACATAGATGAGGAATGTGAATCCCAGCTCGCTCTGCGGCTTTCAACACAGTCGTGCCTTCCTCTACTTCTACGGGCTCTTCATCTATAAAAATCTTTATCATCTCGTTCGCTTTCTCCTGCTTTAAGGCTGTAGCTGAGATTCAAGCTCCTTCCTGAACTTCTTGGTGATGGAAAGAATAGGCATGGCCGCAGCATCTCCTAAGGGACAAAGAGTGTTCCCTTCGATATTTGAAGCCAACCGCACAATATTATCGATGTCCTCTTTTTTCCCTTTCCCTTCAGCTATGCGTTTGACAATCTTATTTATCCAAGAATTTCCGATTCGGCAGGGAGTACACTGACCGCATGACTCATGGGAATAAAATTTTGTGATAACCTTTAGGACATCAAGAATAGAGGTTTTGTCATCGATGACGATGATTGCGGCAGAGCCAAGCATAGAATTTGCCTCAATCAGCGAGTCAAAATCCATTTTTATATCTATTTCGTCTGCTGTCAAAATGGGTGCTGACATTCCTCCCGGAATAACGGCCTTCAATTTTTTCCCTTCCTTCATTCCTCCAGCATGTTTGAAAATGATATCTTTCAGGCTGGTTCCGAGAGGAAGTTCATAGATTCCTGGATTCTTGACCATCCCGCTTACGCCAAAAATTCTGGTTCCTCCATCCTTTGGAAGCCCTTGTTTGACAAACCATTCCGCACCATTAAGTATGATATGAGAGATGTTGGAGATGGTTTCAACATTATTTATAACAGTAGGACATTGAAAAAGCCCGACAGATGCAGGAAAAGGAGGCTTCAGCCGGGGATTTCCCCGTTTACCTTCGAGCGATTCCAGCAGGGCAGTTTCCTCACCGCAGATGTAGGCTCCAGCACCACGGTGAACATAAATATCCAGGTCAAAACCACTATCCAGGATGTTCTTTCCCAAAAATCCTTTCTCGTATGCTTCTGAAATGGCCTGTTCAAGCCTCAAGGCTATGGCTTCGTATTCGCCCCGAATATAGATGAAAGCAACAGAGATACCAACGCAGAAGGAAGTAATGATAATCCCTTCTAGCAGCATGTGGGGATTATGGCTCATGATGTAGCGATCTTTAAAAGTACCAGGTTCTCCCTCATCAGCGTTGACACACAGGTATTTTGGCTTATCCGTAGGGGGAACAAAACTCCACTTGACTCCAGCTGGAAAGCCTGCACCGCCCCTTCCTCTTAAATTAGCTTTTTTCACTTCTTCCAGAATTTCTTGCGGTTTCATTTTCTTTAGCGCTTTCTCCGTAGCTCGATACCCTCCCTGCTTTTGATACACATCTATTTTGTGTAGATTTTCAAGCCCAAAATGCTCGGTTAAAACTTTTTCCTTCATTGTGCTATTTCAATTTATCCAAAATTTCATCAACTTTTTTGGGATCCATGTCACCATAATAATTAAAATTTATCATCATACACGGAGCTCGCTCACAGGCACCTAAGCACTCAACCGTCGATAGAGTGAATTTTTTATCAGGCGTTGTCTCTCCAGGCTTAATCCCTAATTTCTCTACCAAATAATCAACGAAATTATCTGCACCTAAAAGATGACAACTCAGGTTGGTACAGACTTGAATGTGATATTTTCCCAAAGATTGCCTGGAAAGCATCGTGTAAAAAGTCACGAGTTCTCTTACCCTGATAGGTTTTACTCCTAAAATTCGAGCTACCATTTTTTCTTGCACATCAGAGATAAAGCCGAATTCTTGTTGAGTAATATGCAAAACAGGAAGAATAGCTGCTTCTTTTTGAGGGTAGCGGGAAACAATTTCCTCGATTTTCTTCTTTGCTTTCTCCGAGAATTCAAGACTCATCTGTCTAACTCTCCTCCTATCATATTCGTCGAGCCAAAAGTGGGGATGACATCGGCGATATATCTCCCCTGAATCATTTCTTCCAGGGCAGAAACGATGTGAAAACAAGGCGCCCTCAGATGCAGACGATAGGGCCTGTCAGTTCCGTCTGAAACGATATAATAGCCAAGCTCTCCGTTTCCTCCTTCCACAGAAAAATAAACTTCCCCTTTTGGAGGTCTTATACCGTGATTCCTCATGAAAAATTTAAAGTGATTAATAATCCCTTCGATCGAAGTGTATGTATCCTCTTTGGGAGGGACGACGTATTTTTTGTCCGTGCCGAGAATATCAATATATTTCCTCCTTTCTGAACCCTCTAAATTGGGAGAGAGCTTTATTTCTTTCTCGACTTTTTTTGTTCTGGAGGCCTTGATTGCCTCGGCTGGCTCGAGGGCATCAGCCATAAGCTTGGACGGAGATGGCCTTGGCATTTTTTCCATGGCTTGCTCAATGATCCTCAGACTCTGTTCCATCTCTTTCATCCGAACCATGTATCTGTCAAAGTTATCTCCTCGCTCGCCCAAAGGAACCTCAAAATCCAATTGGTCATAAACCGCATAAGGGGAAGCCTTGCGGACATCATAATAAACTCCTGTGGAACGAAGGCAGGGCCCTGTCCATCCATAGGAGATGGCTGTCTCTTGAGAAACAACCGCAATATCTCTTGTTCTATTCAGGTAAATTTTGTTCTTATCAAGGAGACCATGAATATCCTTCAAAACTTTTCTTGTTTCCACAATCGCCTTCTTTAGAGCCGCTTTATAACCAGGATGAAGATCAGCTCTGACTCCGCCTATACGGATATAGGAAGTAGTCATACGGGCGCCTGTCGTCTCTTCGATGACATCCCAGATGAATTCACGAGCTTTCACGTTATACAGGAAAACAGTAAAAGCCCCGCACTCCATGGCCATGGCTGCCAGGCAGGTAAGATGGTCAGATATACGCGAGAGCTCACTCATTATGACTCGAATGTACTGCGCCCGCTCCGGAGCTTCGATGCCTAACATTTTCTCTACTGTCATCACATAACCCAGGTTATTGATTAGAGGAGAGACATAATTCATCCTGTCCGTATAGGGAAGCAGGTTGAAATAAGTCCTGTTCTCGCAGATTTTCTCGAAACCTCTGTGCAAATATCCCACCTCGACCTCTGAATTGAGAATCCGCTCCCCGTCAAGCTCGAGCATTATACGGATGGTACCGTGCATTGCTGGGTGAGAAGGCCCCATGTTTAGAAGAAGGCTTTCTTTGGAAGCTTCTTTTTGAATTCTTGTCGGCATTTTATTTTCTCAACGGAATCCTTGGCTGGCGTTTGCGCAGAGGAAAATCCTTGCGAAGAGGATGACCCTCAAACCCGTCATACATGAAAATTCGTCTTAAATCTGGATGTCCTTTGAACTCTACTCCAAACATGTCATAGACTTCTCTCTCCAGCCAATTGGCATTTTTCCAGAGCGATGTCAGGGAATCAACCTGAAGATCTTTCTCTGAGAGACGCGCCTTGATTCTTAAGCGCTGCCCATTGGAGATAGAAAACAGATGATAAACCATCTCGAAGCGCGGCTCTTGACCTTTAAAGTCGACACAGGTGAGGTCGAGAAGCATACTGTAGGAATAAGGCTCATCTTTCAAGAACTGGACAATATCAAGAAGGGAATCCCTTTCGATAAGGAGGATTTCGTCTCCAAACTGAACAGAAACTTCTTTTATCTTTTCTGAAAATTTCTTTTTTAGATCATCTACTACTTTCTTTTTTTCCATCTCCACTTTTGCTCTTCTTTTTGAATTTTTTCCTGTAATTTTATTAGGCCATCCAAAACTGTCTCGGGGCGAGGTGGGCACCCTGGAATGTAAATATCCACCGGGATTATCCGATCAATTCCTTGAACAACGGCATAATTGTCGTAAATACCGCCGCTCACGGTACAGGTGCCAAAAGCCATGACCCATTTAGGCTCGGTCATCTGTTCGTAGACCGTTCGGAGCACTGGTGCTAATTTATGAGAGATTGTTCCGCAGACCACGAGCATGTCAGACTGACGCGGTGAAAATCTTGTCCAGCCAGTTCCAAACCGGTCCCAATCAAAATGGGAGGCGGCAGTAGACATATATTCCATCCCACAACAAGCTGTAATATAAGGATAATGAAAAAGAGAATACTTCCTGGCCCACCCAAGTATGTAATTGAATCTAGTTGTAATAAAGCTTCCTTTCATGAGCTACCTTCTCATTGACCGCTCGATACTGGCCCCTCATCACCAGTTGCAAGCAATCAGTTACTATCGATCAGTTACTATATATATTTAATCTTATTGGTATCTCTTAATCCCAGACAAAAGCGCCTTTTTTCCAGGCATAGATAAATCCCATTATAATAACAAACATATAAGCAAACATGACAATCAGTGCAGTTAATCCTATTTCTTTAAAGACCAGAGCCCAGGGGAAGAAAAATACTACTTCTATGTCAAAAAGAAGAAATATAAAGGCGACAAGAGAAAACTTAATCGGAATGGGATTGATCTCTTCCTGGAGGTAAGGACTTCCACACTCAAACGGAGTTTGCTTTGTGGGATTAGTGCTCCTCGGTCCCAGGAGCTTGTTCATAAAGAGCAGTACAATACCCAAGAGGCCAAAAACGAGGAAAACAAGGAAAAGTTCAGTCATGCTCCTATGTAAATAAAGGCATAAATTTTATAAAAATAAATTTATATTTGCAAACACTTTGATATTTTTTTAAATATTTAATACATGGATGGCTTGACTTTTGGCTTTCATGGCTGCTTCCATCACAGCTTCTGATAATGTCGGATGGATGTGGATTGATGAAGAGACGTCCTGAATTTTCAAGCCTCTTTTCATAGCTAAACTTATCTCGGAGATAAATTCACTTGCATTTGGAGCAAGGATATGCGCTCCGACGATTTCATCTTTCTCGTCTGCGATTATCTTGACCATCCCTTCCTGTCTGCCCAGTGTAAGAGCCCGGCCGTTTGCCTGAAGAGAGAACAAGCCGACCTGAATCTTTATTCCTCTCTTCTTTGCTTCTTCTTCTGTAAGACCAACAGATGAAAATTCAGGCTCTGTATAGACAGCCAGGGGAAGAGCTTTATAGCTCATCTCAGCTCTTAATCCAGAGGCATTCTCAGCAGCAATGATACCTTCACGCGATGCTTTATGAGCAAAGAGGTATCCACCGATCATATCTCCTATAGCATAGATACCAGGGATGCTCGTTTCTAGCTCGGAATTTACGTTGACAAAGCCTTGTTTATCAAGGCGAAGTTTAAGGTCTTTTCCTGTTAAACCTTCGGTGTTAGGCTTCCTTCCCACAGCTAAAAGAACTTTCTCTGCCTCAAACTCAAACGGAGATTGAGTTTTAAGGCTAGTGCCTTTAAGGCTTACTGTGCCTTCTTTTATGCCACATGTCTCTATTCTCATTTGAGTATGGATTTTAAGTCCCTGCTGCTTGAGGATCCTCTCCAATCGCGTTGCCATCTCTTTGTCACTGCCAGGGAGAATAGTGGACATAATTTCCAGGACTGAAACATCCGAACCAAGCCTCTGGTAAATCGTACCCATTTCAAGTCCGACTGCGCCAGCCCCGACCACCAGCATTCTTTTGGGGACAGAATCAAATTCAAGCGCTTCGCGAGATGTTACAACTTCCTTCCCGTTTGGCTCAAGGAAAGGGAGCACTGCCGGCCTGCTGCCCGTGGCAAGGATAATCTTATCTGACTCAAGAATTTTTTCTTCTTCATCTGTCTTTACAGCAATTTGTTTCTCGCTCCTTACGAAACCCCCTCCTTTGATAATTTCTATCCCGTTTTTTCTTAAGAGAAACTCTATCCCTTTCACTAATCTACCCACAATTTTGCTCTTTTCCTCCTGAACTTTCTTCCAGTTGCTTTTAATCTTTTCTACAGGGCCTTCAATATTCTTGTTTTCTTTTAGCTCTTTAAATATCTTCGTCTGATGCAAAAGATATTTGGCAGGAATACAGCCATAATTCATGCATGTCCCCCCTATTCTATCTTTCTCGACAAGAACAACTCTTTTTTTAAGTTGAGCTGCCCTGATAGCTGCAACATATCCACCAGGGCCCCCTCCTAAAATTGCCAAGTCCCATTTCTCACTCATGTTTCCCCTCTCAAACGAAAATTTCTTCCTCAATCTATTTATTTAAGCAAATTCCTGTTTCAGAAAAATTAAAGAGAGTTATTATACCTTTTCTCTCCTCTCACTAAAAGGGGACAGGCTACTTTTTCTGTTATTATGTGGAGTCAGGCCTTGCCACTGGGAAAAGATATTTTCCTGCCTCTCATCTTTATAGCATTCTCTAAGATAAGGCCTGACCCCAACATCAGAAAAAGTAGCTATAGGCTCTATGACAAAAAGTGGGGTAAAGAGAGGATAGTGGCCAACGGGAATAATGAGAGAAGCACTTTTCTCACGTAGACGTTCACATTACGGAAGCCAAAACTCACCTTTTTTATCATTTTGATCTTAGTATGGATACCTTCGGTGTAGGCATTGGTCGTACGGTTGTCAAAGTAGTTCAAAATATATCGGCCCCATCTTCTTAGCGTTCTTCCCCATTGCATCATAGCCGCGTCATCTGAGAGCAATGCGATTTCGACCAGATCTTTAAGCCGTTTTTCAGCTGTCTTTTTGTGTTTAAGCCTATAAAAACCTCGTAGCGCTTCTTTCATCCAATAAAACTCCTTAAATGAAGGATACCTCTGACAATACAATTCAATCTTTTTCCTCTGATAAGGCTTTAGTTTTTCTTTCCCTACCAGAAAGACCTTTCGGGGAATCTCCACCTTCCAGGCATCCTGCTCGATTCTCCGCGCCTCATCCAGTCTTCGGTTGGTATCTTGGATAACATGAAAGTGATCGATGACCACACTGGCGCCAGGCAAATGCTTCTCTACACAACAAAACAACAGCTGATCCATATCAATACAGACTTCCTTGATCTTGAACTTCTGCTCCTCAGGAATATTCCTCAAAAATCGACTCAGCGTATCCTTGCGAGAATCGGGAAGAATCGTAAGCGGAGAATGTGCACTTATATCCGTCACCGTATGGACCAGCTGAGTTCCTCGAAAACAGTGAGAATCGATCCCTATTGAGATTTCTTCACCTGATTCCGTCCATAAAAGCTTCTCTGGATCTAATCTCCTCATAAGTATCCGTTTCGACACTCCATAGCTGATCCCCTCCTTCTCGGAAAGACTTTTAAAACTCTGACCCCGCAGATTCCCAATAATCTGCCCCTCAGCCTCATATGTTCGCCTCTGCCAAGGAGAAACCAGGGGAACCTTCACCGTAAAAGCTCTCTGACAGGGCGAGCAGAAATAACGGCCCTTCCTCAACAGTAGATAAACCTTCCGACCGAAATAAAAACCATGATAGACTTTTCGCCATTTACCCCTCTCATATCGACTCCGGCTGCTGTGGCCATATCTGGGACATGAGGCCTTACTCTCCGCCTTGAGTTTTAAAATAATCTCTTCCTCTGTTATATCCCATGTCATCAAGGAAAATCCCAAGTCTTGCAAATGAAAAACCTTTAAGATACTCTTGCTCATGTAGCAGGTCTCCTTTAATCCAGGAATTTGATGTGGAAATTATATGTTTCCACTCAAAAACCTGCTACATCTCATTTACCCCACTTTTCGAAATAGAGCCGTTTTATCCTTGACCTCATCTTTTTTCCTGTGATATGTTCATTCCAGGATGTCAGTGGGTGGAAAGTGAGGAAAATTGTGAGAGATTTGTGGCAAACACCAAAACCAAATTCCTTCTATGATGATGTGATGCAAGTACTTTCTTTAGCGCCTCCTTTCTTTTTCTCTCTATATTTCCCTAGCCTTAGGTCTTGTGAACCACCCTTCTATCCGTGCCCTTAACTTAGCTGTTAAGTACGCACACACTCTAACATCAGGTCTCGGCCCCTTAACCTATAAAAGAAC
>Ga0209636_10002755_pt1 | contig 17939 bp, 14 predicted proteins | sample DeeMarSWOR152_54_FD_187464 | JGI IMG/M metagenome (GOLD analysis project Ga0209636, IMG submission 187464) | Marine sediment microbial communities from White Oak River estuary, North Carolina - WOR-1-52-54 (SPAdes) (version 2) | ecosystem: Environmental > Aquatic > Marine > Intertidal zone >... | reverse complement strand
AATACGATAGGTATGGTCACTTCGTTTGGGCAGTCCAGGCTGGCGGAGCGAGCTCCGACTACGGTTGGGACATCGACACGGATCCCTCCGGCAATATCGTCGTGACTGGGCGCTTCGCTGGCTCGGCGACATTTGGCGATACCACGCTTTTTGCCGCGGGTGCTCGAGACATGTTCGTCGCCAAGTATGATACTGCAGGTACCTTCCTGTGGGCTGCGCGGGCTGGCGGAACAGGACTCACCGAAGGACACGGAATCGCTGCCGACGGCTCGGGCAACAGCATTGTGACCGGAGAGTTCTCTAACACCGCCACCTTTGGCGATAGCACACTTGTTGCCGCCGGGATTCAGGAAGACATCTTCATCGCCAAGTACGACAGCGCTGGTGACTTCCTCTGGGTCGCGCAAGCTGGTGGGACTGGTTCCGATCTTGGTTTTGATATCGCCACGGATGATTCGGGGAATGGCATATTGACTGGGTACTTCTCGAGCACGCCGGCGACGTTTGGCGATACCACACTGACCAGCGTCGGCAACTGGGATATCTTCATCGCCAAGTACGACGCTGCCGGAGGCTTCTTTTGGGTAGCGCAGGCTGGTGGAATATACGGAGATTTCGGTCAGGGTATCGCTACTGATGGCTCGGGCAACAGCTTCGCCACTGGGAGCTTCACAAGCGCCCCGGCAACCTTCGGGGATACCACACTGACCAGCGCCGGCGAGTACGACATCTTCGTCGCCAAACTGGGTGTGGGAGTTACCGGAATCGAAGGAGAATTCATCCAGCCCCGGTCACTCGAGTTGTTGCAGAATCATCCCAATCCCTTCAACCACGCGACCAGTCTGCGGTTTTGGGTAGCGGATCTCGGGATGGTGAGCCTGAAGGTCTATGATATCTCTGGTCGTGAGATCCGGACGTTGGTGAGTGAGCAGAAGCAGCCAGGCACTCATGCGGTTCTGTGGGATGGACGGAGTGATGGAGGTTTGGAGGTGCCCAGCGGAGTCTACTTCTCCAAGCTTCAGGCGGGCAGCTTCGTACAGACGCGGAAGATGCTGCTTTTGCGCTAGAAACTAACAGAAGACGCTTTACTTAAGTTCCACTCGCGCAATCAGTTACAGATTAATTACGTTCCTGCCCCACCTGTTCTCGTAGGGAAAAGAGGATGTCTTGTACGAGGGCCTGAATAGTTGCCAATTGCCCGATCGCAATCTGTTTGAGCGTAAGGGCTATAGGAGATTGATTAGGACGTCTTCGTGGACCGAAACGACAGTTAAGTGTTATTTCAAGGTTTGACCCCAATCAGCCTTTGATCACCGCGATGGGTCTCATCTTTGCGACTTTCTTGCTTATGCCGGCTTTGTGCACCACGTCGACTACCTTGTCTACATCCTTGTAGGCATCGGGGACCTCTTCTCTCAGGGTAGTTACGCTCTTTGCGCGTACGTAGATGCCCTTGTCTCTCATCTCGTTCTCGATGTGCCTGCCAGATGTTCTCCTGATTGCCTCTGTACGCGACATCAGTCTGCCGGCTCCATGACAGGTTGAGCCGAAGGACTCCCTCATCGCCACATCGGTTCCGACGAGGACATACGAGTTAGTTCCCATATCTCCTGGTATGAGCACGGGCTGACCGATCGATCGGTACTTCTCGGGAACCTTTGGGTTGCCTGCAGGAAAAGCTCTGGTAGCTCCCTTCCTGTGTACACACAGGGGCGTGTTCTTACCATTCACCTGATGCTCTTCGAACTTGGCGATGTTGTGGGCGACATCGTAGACCTGCTTCAATCCGAGCTCGTCTGCACTTCTCCCCAGAACCTGTTCGAAACTCTCCCTTACCCAGTGCACGATGAACTGCCGATTGGCCCATGCGTAGTTCGCGGCACAGGCCATGCCTGCAAGGTAGTTCTTTCCTTCCTGTGATTCAATGGGTGCACAGGCGAGCTGCCTGTCCGGCACATTGATGTGGTACTTCGACAGGGCGGATACAAGACTCTTCACATAGTCATCGCACACCTGATAGCCCAAGCCTCGCGAACCGGTGTGTATCATCACCGTGATCTGCCCTACCTCGAGCTCCATGGTCCGCGCAATGGCTTCATCAAATACCTCTTCCACAATCTGTATCTCGAGAAAGTGGTTGCCCGCACCGAGTGATCCGAGCTGAGGCATACCCCGTTCAATAGCCCTTGAGCCGATCCTGGATGGATCCGCCCCGGAAAGCGCACCTTCTTCTTCAGTATGGAGCACGTCCTCGTTCCACCCGAATCCCTTCTTAGAGGCCCATCTAGAACCTTCCCGAAGCACGTCTTCAATCTCTCTTCTGGAGAAACGTAGCTTCCCTTTGGAACCAACACCACATGGAACATTCGCGTAAATGGCATCTGCAATCGTCTTCAACCTATCCTTTACGTCACTATGCGTGAGATTCGATCTGAGAAGCCTCACCCCGCAATTGATGTCATACCCTACACCACCAGGGGAGATAACCCCGTTCTTCGCATCGGTTGCAGCTACTCCGCCGATGCAGAAACCATATCCCCAGTGAATGTCGGGCATCGCCAGTGATCGTCCGACAATCCCCTGGAGGAATGCGACATTCGCTACCTGCTCTGGGGCCTGATCTTGACGGATCTGAGTGACCATATCCTCATCTGCAAAGATAAGGCCATCGACTCTCATCCCGCTCTTGTATGATTTGGGGATAAGCCACCTGCAGTCTCCTATCTTTTCAAGAGGGCCATTCCAAGTCGCCATACCGTGCCTCCACTTTCCTTACTATATGATAAACGAAGCTGGACTGTCAACACACGCACGAATGTGCGATTTGAGTACCGGACAGACCCCGACCCTGGGGTTTGTGGCATATCCTCACCGCGATTTGACAATTCCCTGATCCCTTGGTAACAACTGATGAGCTTCTGTAGGGCGAATTGAGTCTGAAATCGGAAATGGCAAAGCCAGTAGAGAGATTGCTTGAGGTGTTAGAGGGCGGGGAGAAGTATCTGATCGTGACGCACAACAACCCAGATCCAGACGCGGTAGCGAGTTCGTTTGCCCTTCAACAGATTATGAGGAGAAAACTGAAGAAGCATGCCGCGATCGGATATGCCGGCATGGTAGGGAGAGCCGAGAACAGAGCATTGATAAAGTGTTGCAGAATAAAACTTACCTCCCTTGAGTCGATCGATGTGCAGCAGTTTGACAGAATCTGCCTCGTAGATAGCCAGTTCAACGCCACAAATCACTCTCTCCCCAGAGACATTGTTCCCGCCGCGGTCATCGATCATCACCCGAGTCTGTCGGCCGGAGAAAAACTGCTCTACGAAGATGTTCGACCACAGTACGGTGCAACTTCAACCATGCTGACGGAGTATGTAATCGATCTGGAATTGAAAGTAAACAAGCGAGTGGCAACTGCACTCCTTTTTGGAATCAGAAGCGACACGTTCCACTTGAGTCGACGAACCACTTCGGCGGATATTCGTGCGTACGGGTATCTTGTTCCGAATATCGACAGGAAACTGTTGAGCATGATCGAGAATCCAGCACTACCGAAGCAATATTTCCGAGTTCTTCACCGTGCGCTGGAAAACGCGAAGATATTCGAAGATGTGGTGGTCGCTGAACTGGAGAGAATTGACAATCCAGATGCGGTGGCTGAAATGGCAGACTTCCTTCTCCGGCTGAGCGGCGTGTCCTGGTCAATCGTGATCGGGTATTACCGGAAGAAACTGTACATATCGTTGAGAACGGGCGGGGATTCGAAGGATGCCGGTCAGGTGATTGTGAAGGCGGTGGAAGGCAGAGGTACTGCCGGTGGTCACGATGTGATGGCAGGAGGCGTGATTCCACTCGATAAGAAAGAAGACCCGATGAGAGTCGCGAGGTCTCTCCGGTCGAGGCTGCTCGAGGAAATATCTGCTTCCGCGAAGAACAGCAGGTCTTCCAATTTGATTTCGTGATGCGGGGAGACCCTTACTCCTTGGGGAGTCTTTTCTGCAGCCTTGAGATTTTGTCGTTCACTGTGGCGATAGCCTCCGCAAGGAATCCAAGCGCAAAAAGCGATAATCCTGCAAGAACGAGCAGTATCACGAGGTAGAGGACTGGGCGAAAACCTCGATCGAGTGCAAAGCGAAGGTACAGCGCGATGAGCCCTACCACCAACCCCGCCACAAGGAGAATCACGCCAGTGGTGCCGAACAGGAGCAAGGGTTTCCTCATGAACGAGAGCTGAAACTTCACTGCAATCATGTCGAGACCACCTATGAGAATTCTCTTGGGGCCGGCATACTTGGGTGAACCAAACCTTCTTGGATGGAGTGTAACCTTCACCTCGGTCACCGTGTAGCCTCTATCAACTGCCAGGGCAATGATGTACCGATGCCAGTCCTTTCTCAGGGGAAGATCATCGAGTACTCCTCTTCTCAAAGCCTTCACCGCGTTTTGATCGTGAATCGGTATCTTGAAGATACGTCTGGAGAGCCGGTTGTAGATGGATGAAACGAGTCGTTTCTCGTACTTCCCTTGTTTCCAACCGGTAACGACATCCGATCCATTATCGATGGCGGCCACGAGCTTGGGTACGTCTTCGGGCATATACTGGAGATCTGCGTCCAGCAGAACTATGATTTCACCCTCAGCCTGATCGAGTCCTGAGAGGAGCGCGCGAGTCTTCCCGAAGTTCCTGCGGTGACGGGCTACCTTCGCGAAACTGTACTTCTTCTGGCACTCCAGGGCTTTCTGATATGTACGGTCGGTGCTCCCATCATCCACCAGAATGACTTCATAGTCGGGCCTGCATTCTATGAGCTTTGCGAGTTCCTCGAATAGAATTGGGAGGCTTTCCTCTTCGTTGTAAGCAGGAATGATGATGGACACGCGTGGATGAGTTCTCTCGCTCATACTCTTTCGATATCGATTTATAGAAGAAAAACGGAGGAATTGTCAACCGCTCAATCAACGAGACGGGGCCGCAGGTCGCTACATTGAACATGCTCGGATGATGAGATGCACCTGGTTGACGACAGCTGAAGCTTGGCTCCACAGAGATTCAGGCACGGTCCATGAGATTGCTCAGGAGAGTGTGCGGCGATGAATCGGTTCCCCCCCGTGCCATCTATTTGTAGAACTCCCGGACCGCCTCAGCAATGTAGTCAACTGCGTCATCACTCATCTGAGGGTAGATGGGGAGCGAAAGCACCTCTTTCGCGGCTTTCTCCGCTTCAGGCAGGTCGTCCTCCTTGTAGCGCAGATACCCGAGCGCGGGCTGCAGATGCATCGGAACAGGATAGTAGATGGTGGTGGGGATCCCCTTCTCCGCCAGATACTGCCTGAGCTCATCTCTCCTCTCTGCCCTGATGGTGTACTGATGATATGCATGCTTATTGTAGGTTTCTCGGTGGGGGATAGTAACGCACTCTGCGAGACGCTCATCATACCTGGCGGCGATCTCTATTCTCCGGCTGTTCCATGTATCGAGATACTTGAGTTTCACGGACAGAATGGCGGCCTGTATTGCATCGAGTCTGCTATTTCTACCCAGCTTCTCGTGATGGTATTTGTCCCTTGCGCCATGTAGCCTGAGCGGGGGTATCTCCTTCGCCAGCTCTTCATCACTGGTGGTGAGAGCACCACCGTCTCCGTAGCAGCTGAGGTTCTTCGTCGGATAGAAACTGAGACACGCGATATCGGCGAGGGAACACACTTTCTTATCCTTGTGTTCCGCACCGAGAGCCTGAGCTGCATCCTCTATCACCTTCAGACCGTGTGTTCGTGCAATGTGCATGATTGGTTCCATATCGCAGCTCTGCCCGTAAAGGTCCACCGGCATAATGGCCTTGGAGTGCTCTGTGAGAGCGTCCTCTATTCTGGTTGGGTCGATGTTGAATGTTCTCGGATCTATGTCTACGAAGACGGGTGTAGCGCCGCAGAGCGCAATCACCTCAGGTGTCGCGAAGAATGTGAAGGGTGTCGTGATCACCTCATCCCGGGGTCCTATGTCGAGGGCCATGAGCGCAACTGAGAGAGCATCGGTGCCGGATGCGACTCCGAATGCGAACCCGCACTGCGTGTACTGTGCAAGTGACTTTTCGAACGAGACCACGTCCTCGCTCAGTATGAACCTGCCGCTTTCGAGAACCCGTTGCACAGCGTGGTTGATCTCATCTTTCAGCTGATTGTATTCACCCACAAGGTCGAGAACCGCGATTTTCATTCAGACCTCCCTTTCTCCTATCCTTCCATCACTCTCTCTTCGTTTGAACGTGTGGCTGAAGACTATGGTGAAATAAGCCATTTGTGAACTACTCCTCCAATAATCTCGTGCAGACAGCGAAGTCTCTTGGTCCTACTCTATCACGCCAAAAACGTCTCTCACTACCTGTTTTCCATCACCATCCGGGTCGCTGACGATCAGTATCCTTTTGGCGACCGCGGATCCCTTCGTTCCTGACGCCTCGTCCCGTCCGGAGTTGACATACCTGTATTCAATCCAGGCACCCTCCGGGAATGCGAAGGCTAGGGACCATATCCCATCTCCAGACGAGGTGTCACCATGGGTCCCATCATCGTACATTGACACTCTATCCGGAGCCCAGTTCGCCAGCTCAAGCTTGTTGCCCATGATGTATATTGCGTGAGCAATATCTCTTCCTTTCGCATCGCATTGGAAGGTAACCGTTATTCTCTTCTGGGCATAGGTTCGTTCTCCAATGGGCGAGATGATCGGCTCCAGTTCTGGTTTCTCAATGCTTGCACCGTATTGACTGGCGAATTCGTATATGTTGCTGAGATGGGTAAGGTACAGTTTGTCAAAGCGTTCATCTCCTCCAGAGGAGTTCTCGTCCGCACCGTACCAGAAGAACCAGTCGCTACTCTGAGCGGTGTACATCGCTTCCCATGCCATCCATCGGTACCATTCCTTCGTGTGAGGCTTCGGTGGGGCATCCAGTGGACTGGGTGGAGGAATTCCTGAATTCTGCAGTGCGACGCGGGCATTCAGTAGATATTCCCATGCGAGATTCTCCTCATGCTCGCCAATCCAGGGCGAGTAATCTGGGGAGCTGCAGGAACCCGGCCAGAGGTGATCGACTGTGGTGAGCGACTCAACCGGGTGCGGAGGTATGCCTCGCTTCGGATTCCCGGTCACATATTCCGTGGGCGTCACAGTCACTATCTGGTGTGTCCGATGGAGTTTCTCCAGCTTTCTGTACAACGCGTGCAGAAAATCCTTTCCATCGACATCTTTCTTGTACCACTCCCAGGCGTATTCTCCATCAACGATGACTGAGAGCAGCCTGTCGGGTTCACCCTCTGGGGGTGCGTAGTGGAGAACAGAACGTATGAAGTCATCGGCCGCTTCTTCACCGCAGTAGTCTCGGTAACGAAGCAGTATCTTTTCGGAAAGAGGAGTGTCTCTGAAGACGACAGCAATGCGGTCTTTTCCTCTGCCCACTGCGTACGGACGGTGAAGACTAAGTCCTTGAGGCCTCGACTGAAAGAGTATCGCGTCCGTACTGGCCGTCCACTGAATTCCGCTCGCACACAGAATGGCGATGGTTTCGTGAGCCGCAGAGCCTTCTCTGGCACAGATCCCGGTAGGAGCGAGTCGAAACGCCTTTATGTACAGCTGAACTGCTTTTTCTACTTGTGCGCGTGCGTCGTCTGGAAAGGAATATCTTGTGGGCAATTCATCTTTGGGCTGGCATATCTTTGCGATGTCGCTATCGTATATGAGCGGCAGGACTGGATGGGAAAAGGGTGTGGTGATCACCTCGATCTGACCTGAGCGCTCGTCAGCATCGTAGATGAGGCTCCTGTGTATGGGGATTACGTTCGCCATCACCTTGTAGACTTCCGCCAGCATTCTTTGACAATCCTCTTCGGTGATGCGCTTCCTCAACGTGAAGACTCCTGGTTCGATCTCCTCCACGAGATCACTCAGGTCCACTGAATGTTCAAGCGGAAGCATCGCATTTGCTCTCAAGAAATCGGGGTCCATCCACGCGAGGAAATGAAAGAGCTTGATCTCTCTGAGGTCTTGCTCTGTATACTCCTCTTCCGGTTTGTCTCTGAGGGTGAGGTATTGCGGAAATCTGTGTATCATGATCTCGTTTATGCTGAAGAAATTCCAGGGATTTTTCAATAGATACGTCAGGTCCTGTTCATCTAGGTCTTTTGTCTCTTTGAGCAGAATGTCAATCCAGGGGTCGGTCTTTCCTCCATATGTGGCGAAGTAACGTTTTGTGTTAACTCGGTTCTGGTCAATGTCGACGTAAGGCTCTAATCTCTCAACGTAGTATTTCTGGAGCTGGTGGAGCAGAGAGGAGCTGAGATTGATGGTGACGTGAACATCTGGGTAGCCTCGCAGAATGGCAGCCATATCGTAATAGTCCTTTGTCGCATATGCTCTGACCCACGGGGCCTGAAGCTGATCTTTGCTCGGATCGAGGTATATGGGTTGATGTTGATGCCAGATGATGTTGAGATACATCGTGCCTTTGACCTTGGGGTATTCGTCAGGAGGGGAGTGGACGACTGTATCCTTCGCCTCTCGCGAGAGGAGCGGGGTCGCCAACCCAGTGGACAGGAAGATCAGTGCAGGAAGAATGACCTGTCGTACCATTCGATCCTATCCATTGTATCCACGTCCCTCCTCCTGTCAACCAGAATTGAGTAGGAGCTCGGCAAAGACATGCGATTCATCATCCAAGCTGTGCGAGTCCCTTGGCTGCACCACCACCAAGAGCCACACCGAATTTGGGCCTTAGGAACATGCTGGACTCACGAGAGGGCGCGATTGACTCCAGTGGGTTCTCTCATATCAGTTTCCGTATTGATTCCTCGTCGAATCCGAAGTGATGCCCTATTTCGTGAAGGAGGACCTTCGATATCCATTCCTTGACGGGCGTATGGGTCTGCAGGGCAACTCTTTCGATGTTGCTCTTATAGAGGGTAATCTTGTCTGGAAGGATGTTCCCATAGAAGACCCCCCTCCTCTTGAGCGGCACGCCCTGGTACAAGCCGAGCAATCCCAGTCCCCTGGGGGGCCTCTCCTCGACGACCACATCCACATTCTGTAGCTTCTGCATGAAGAATTCGGGTAGATCCGCGAACACCTCCATCACGATCTTCTCGAACTCACTCCGTCGCATCGGTTTTCTCCAGAAGCACCACAGCCATCGCCGCCATGCCCTCTTCTCTGCCGACGAATCCCATTCCTTCCATAGTGGTGGCCTTGATCGAGATTGATTCCTTTGGGGTGTTCAGGACGGACGAGAGCTTCTCTCTCATTCTGGGTATGTGAGGCACGAGTTTGGGGCGCTCGGCACAAATCGTCGAGTCAATGTACACGATCGCGTATCCCTTTTGTGAGAGGAATGTTGCGATCTCTCTCAGAATCTCCTGGGAGGAAATCCCCTCGTATGCAGGGTCGGTATCCGGAAAGTGAACCCCAAGGTCACCTTCCCCAATGGAACCAAGAAGTGCATCACCTATGGCATGCGAGAGAACGTCGGCATCCGAATGACCCTCCAACCCCTTTTCAAAAGGGATCTCGACCCCACCAAGAATGAGTTTCCTCCCGGGCACGAGAGGATGGGAATCGACCCCTATTCCCACTCTCATCATTCACCAATGATCTGTACGATGATCTTCCTCGTCCTCGGTCTATTGTCGTAATCGACGAAGACGATCTGCTGCCAGGTACCGAGCATCAAACTCCCTTTAGAAAATGGGATGGTCAATCCGGGTCCCACGATACTTGCCCTCACATGAGCATATCCATTTCCTTCTCCCCACGCCGAGTCATGCGCATACCGGACTCCGGCGGGAGCTAACTTCTCCAGAGCTTGCGGCAGATCTTCCTTCACGAGTCCGGGTTCATATTCTATGGTGGTGACGCTGGCGGTGGAGCCGGGAACGAACACAGTCAGTATGCCTTCTTTCGCCCGAGAGTCGGACAGAATAGTGCTTACCTGCGACGTGATATCGACGATATCGGTGTGGCCTCGTGTCTCGAGACTCATCGTCGTGGTCTTGACCATGACTCCTCCTTCCATCTCTCTCTTCCGCTCCATTATATATCGCGAATCGAAAACATCAAGGGTGATGGGCTCGTCACGGAAATCCCCGGGTCTGGCGAGCGGAGGGATAACAGCTTTTGACAGAATCCATCGTCCATTTCGGAATTGCAGTATGAGGTGAGAGAGAAAGACTTGTCAATTCTCAGGTGTATTGTATAGTGTGAAACGGCACATACCGTAAAGGGGAGGAGAAAATGAGCAAGAACTGGGTGATCGTGCTTCTTCTGGCTGTCACTCCACTGTATGGAGGCTGGGAGCCTCCTGACTCAACCTGCACAAGCAGGAATCTGAATGCGGCATGCTTCGCAGACGAGGACAGGGGCTGGGCAGTGGGCGAGTTAGGAACAATATGCAATTCTCTTAATGGAGGCAGCACGTGGCATATTCAGCAGGAGGGCCCCTACACATACGATTTATACGATGTTGCCTTCATCGATTCTCAAACTGGCTGGGCTGTGGGAAGTTCTGGTTGGCTCCTCCATACTACGGATGGAGGCCAGAACTGGCAGGGGAGCCAGATCACCATCTACGATCTCCATGCGATTCACTACGTAGACGCCGATTTCGGCGTAGCAGTCGGAATCGGAGGATCCTTCTTCCGTACTACTGATGGAGGGAGCAGCTGGTCCGACACCCTCATACACTCAGTCCCTCTCTACGATGTCTATTTCCAGAACAGAAATCTTGGATGGTGTACGGGTGCTTCCATTATCGGACGTACCACGAATGGGGGGAGAAACTGGGATTTCTCTTCTGTGGTTGGCGACCTCTATGCACTCTCATTTCCCGATTCCCTTCACGGTTGGGCGTGCGGCGAGGCTGGTATGCTCTGTCGCACGACCGATGGGGGAGACAGCTGGGTGTGTACGTCCATCACGGCATATTCATTATCGGCAATTTCATTCTGCAATTCTCTCATTGGATGGACCGTGGGAAGCAACGGTAATGTCTTTCACACAACGGACGGTGGCGCGAACTGGCCATCAGAGAACGTCGGGCTATATGACCTCAACGACGTATTCTTCCTGCACCAGAGCAGCGGATGGGTGTGCGGCGATGAAGGTACCATTCTCATCTATGCGCCTACACGGGTGGAGGAAATCCCGGGTACCCTGTGCCCACGTGGCATTCGTAACTTCCCGAATCCGTTCAGGAACCGAACCGTCTTCTCTCTCCCCCAACGAGGAGACCTCCGCATATTCGATGCATCAGGAAGAGAAGTGAGATCGTTTCGTCCTTCGGATGGACTCACCATAGTCTGGGATGGCAGAGATCTCGCCGGGCGTCCACTCCCTGGGGGGTTATATTTTTATCGGTTCAGGACCAGCAACAACACCATTGTCGGCACATCCGTCCTCCTCCCTTGAGATGTGGCTCGGACTCTCCTTGGCGTTTCTGCTGAGTGTATTGCGGCCATTCAGGCGGTTCCGCTTGACAGAGTCACTCTGACGTGTACAATGGGCTCATGCATTTAGAGGAACTGCATCTGGAGAAACTTCCCTGCGACTACGCTGATGTACGTGTTGAGGAGAGATATCGTTCCAATCTGGTGTACCGCAATTTCGAGACACAGTCCGGTATTGAACTCCAGGATACGTCAGCATTTATCAGGGTTTTTCACAACGGACGCTGGTTCTTCTCAACTACCACCGATATCGAGAAGATAGGGCGTGAAATCGATAGACTGATGAAGCTCTCCGGCCGATTCCCAGGGATATCTTCGCCACTGACAGTCCCACACGCGACCAGAAGGAATATCATACGATGCGCTGATGAGAATGCTCGTCTGCATCCCCTTCGGGAGAAGAAGAGAGTACTCGAGTCGTACTTCTTTATCTATCGAAAAGAGAAGAAACTGGCTGACTGTACCGCTATCTACGCTGACTGGTGGATCAGGAAGCACATCAGAAGCTCGAAAGGCCACCAGTGCACGTATGACACGACGATGCACGGGCTCCACTTCGACTTCACTGTGAAAGATGGAGGCCAGATGTTCAGGTCGAGGTTCGGAGTGGCCTACCCGGTCTTCTTGAGGTTGTCCGGGTTGCAGAACCTTGTGTCGAGAGACCTTGCAGAGGCGAAGAGATTTCTCCGGGCAAAAACCGTGAAACCCGGTACCTATCCTGTCATCCTTTCAGAACAGACTGCGGGTGTGTTTGCGCATGAATCGTTCGGACACAAATCTGAGGCTGACTTCATGATGGGAGACAAGAAGATGATGGAAGAATGGCAGATTGGAAAGAGAGTTGGAGCTTCTACGCTCTCGATCGTTGACCGTGGAAATGTCTGGGGTACTTGTGGCTACTGTCCGTTCGATGATGAGGGAACTATGTGCAGAAAGACGTACCTCATCCGAAATGGCATTCTTGAGGGTAGGCTTCATTCACTCGAGACTGCAACAGCTCTTGGCGAGAAGCCCACAGGCAATGCGAGGGCAATCAATGGCCAGTTTGAACCGATGGTGAGGATGACCAACACGTACATTGAAGCTGGAGCGAGCAGGTTCAACGAGTTGCTGGAAGGCATCGAATTGGGTGTATATGTGAAGAGCTTTCGACATGGTTCAGGACTCTCAACCTTCACGATCGCTCCCGACAGAGCCTACATGATTCGTGATGGACGTCTTGCTGAACCGGTCAGGGTGGCTGTCGTTTCCGGAACGGTCTTCCAGACTCTCAAGGATATCGATGGATTGTCGAGCAGGGTGCGTCTCTTCAGGAGTGTGATCGGAGGTTGCGGGAAGAGTGAGCAAGCGCCTCTGCCTGTATCCTTCGGGGGACCGAAAGTGAAAGTTCGGCAGATGCACGTGAGTTGACGATGGAACGAGAGTCTTTAGAAATCGAGATCGTAGAGATTTCGCTGAACGTAAAGAACAGCTCCATCAATTCAGTGCGCCGGAAAGAGGTGACACGAAGAGCCGCACGCGTCTTCAAGGAAGGATCGCTTGGTCTGGCTGCTGCTCAGGGAGATGTACCGTTTGATGACCTCTTCAAGAGAGCTGAAAATGCGCTCGCACTTGGTATTGAGTGGAACTACGACCTCCCAACGGACACGGTGTACACGAGAGATGCAACGCAGGGGCTCGATTCACTCACAGAGGACGGAATCTGCAGTCTCGGGGAGACAGTCCTCAAGCAACTTACATCGAGGAATCCGGATTTCATCTTCTCCGATCGGATTGGCGGTGCTCGGAAGAAGGTTCGCTTAGAAAATTCGAAAGGCATATCTCTAAGCCTCGCCACTCAGGAGACGGAGATCGGCCTCACTTTCAAGCACCGCGAGAGTAGTAACATCATTGATGGGTATCATGCCGCAGGGTGGCTCAGAGACGTCAATACTGAGGAGTATATCGAGCGCTACAATGAGATTCTCGACGGATACAGGAATTCGAGTGACCTAAAGTCGGCCAGAAGGAAGGTGGTCTTTCTGAATGAAGGAATGGTCATGGCGAAATTCCGGGAGGTTCTGCGTGGTGATCGATACTACCGGGGAGCATCTCTGCTTTCTGAAAAGATCGGCGAGAAAATCTTCTCCGAAAACTTCACTCTCTATGACAGCAATGACCTTGTAGAGAACGGGTACTGCTCGCCGTTCGACATGGAGGGAGTGAAGCGAGAGGAGAGCGACCTCGTGCTCATCGAACATGGCGTTCTGAGGGACGTCGTGCTCGATCTGAGAAATGGTGCAAAGTACGGTAGGAAAAGCACAGGTAATGGCTACAGGGCGTACAGCCAGAATCCGGACATCAGGTTCAATGCATTGCGTGTGGAAAGAGGGAAGAAGACGCTCGATGAGATTCTCGACGGTGAGGAGGCACTCGTCGTCTTGCTCGCGTCGGGAGGCGATTTTCTCGACAATGGGGATTTCTCAACACCTGTACAGCTTTCCTTCACCTATGGGAATGGGAAGTTCATCGGGCGTGCGCCACAGGTCACGCTGAAATCGAACCTCTTGCGGATGTTTGGAGAGGACCTTGTGGGAATCTCCTGCGACAGCTTCATGTCAGATCGTATCAATCCTTATCTGATAATGGAAATGGATATGGAGGTTCATTAGCGTTGGGCCCGTTCTGATTTGAGCAGCCACGCCGGAGTGTTGACACACGGGAGCAGGACCTCGTATCATTGAGCGCGTAGAGGGAATTCAGAGTGTACTTACTCGTTTTCGTAATTGCGATTCTCTGTGGAGGCGCAGCTGCAGCGATTGCCCGCGCAAAAGGAAGAAATGCAGGGGGGTGGTTCCTTGGAGGTTTTCTTCTTGGACTCATATGGCTCGGTCTCATCCCGGTCATCGTGGTAGCGCTGCTCCCCCGCATGAAGATGTGTCCGCAGTGCGGAGTGAAGGTGAGGTACCGTGCACCACTTTGTTACTACTGTGGCTGCGATTTTCTGGAACGTGCGAGGGAGAAGGAAGCAGATGAATACAGGTACTGTTCGAATTGCCAGAGAGCGGTAGATAAGAATGCACACATATGCCCGATATGCAAAACTCCCCTTGATTAAAATGCAGATGTGTGTACGTATCGACAACGCATTGAGGCCATTTATCGTGGCCATGAAAGGAGGCACAGAATGAAATCTGTGACTGCGATAATGCTGGTGTGCATCTTTCTGGTAGTGTGTTCTGGATGTGAGAAGAGAGCCGAGAAGCCAGCACCTTCGGAAGAGAAGAAGGAGGCGGTGATGGAAGAACCTGATACGGGGAAGACGATGCTCACAGCTCAAGATAGAGTCAACCTGGCACTCAGCGTGAGGGATGAGGAAGTCACCCTGACAGGTAGGGAGAGGGCGAAAATAGTTACGAATAAGGGCACCTTCGAGATCGAGTTCTATCCTGAGGACGCGCCGAATACTGTGAAGAACTTTGTGAGGCTTGCAAGGACAGGATTCTATGACGGATTGACCTTCCATCGATACGAACCGGGTTTCGTCATTCAAGGCGGAGATCCTCTTGGTAATGGCACCGGTGATGCAGGCTACGATATCGATGCAGAATTCAACAAGCAGAAACATGGTACTGGTGCAGTGGGGATGGCCCGCGGTCCTGACCCGAATTCAGCATCCTGCCAGTTCTATGTGACGCTTGACGCCCAACCTCACCTGGATGGGAAGTATACGGTATTCGGCCGGGTGGTTGAGGGGATGGACGTGGTGATGCAGCTCAGAGCGAAGGATGTAATGGAGAAGGCCATCATAGAGTAGCAACGGAGAAAGACAGAGTCAGTAATGTCATAGAGGCCAGTGGGCTGGGGTTTGCCACTGGCCTTTTCACGTTTCATCAGTCCTCTAAAAGGATCGTGACGTACCCTGAGTCCTGGGGGCGATTCATGCCGGGGTGGCGTGGCATCTCAAGCCGACACACTTCTCCTTTTTCCAATTGACACGCTCTTGTAGCCGGGTATAGAATGGCTTAATGGCAGAGATGCCCATTGATGAACTCATAAGAGAAGCCAACGAACTCCTTAGACAAGACAAGCGTGCAGAGCTGAAGGCGCTTCTGGAGAACGTTCATCCATCTGATATCGCAGTGCTCGTGGATCACCTCGATGAGAATGACAAGGTAAAACCTCTTTTGCTCTTGGATGATGAGGCGGCTGCGAACGTGTTGCTGAGCGTCGATGCTCACTCACTCGACTCTGTATTGTTGGCCTTGAGTAGAGAGGAACTCTCCAGGCTGATTGCGAGGCTTGAGCCCGACGAAGCCACGGATGTGATTGCTGAATTGCCAGTTGATGAACAAAAAGAAGTGATTTCCCTTCTCCCCAAGGAAGACGCGAAACAGGTATCGCAACTACTCCCCTATGGTCCGGATACTGCAGGTGGGAGAATGAACACCAATTTCATCGCCATCTCCAGAGACGCGAGTGTTGGAGAAGCGATACGAACGATGGAGAATGTGCTTGCCAGGCCTTCAGCTTCTGACGTTGTGTACGTAACCGATGAAAAAAGCCGTCTTGTGGGAGTCGTATCTCTTCGCACACTTCTTCTTTCAAATAAAGAGGAGTGCATCGAAGAGATCATGAACAAGAAGATCATCTCGGTTTCCGTGCACGACGACCAAGAGGACGTTGCGCAGGCGGTTTCGAAATACGACCTCGTCGCCGTGCCAGTTGTCGACGAATTGTTGAGACTGAGGGGAATAGTGACCGTTGATGATGTGATGGACGTGATGGAGGAGGAAGCGACGGAAGACATGATGAGAATGGCGGGTACGGCTGCAAGCGAACCTCTCTTTGCCTCTCCCTCGAGAGCGGCAATTAAGCGGTTGCCGTGGCTGTACTTCAACCTTGGGACTGCCTTCATCGCCGCAAGTGTCGTAGGGCTCTTCAGAGAATCGATCAGCGCGGTGGTGGGTTTGGCAGTTTTCATGCCCATGGTTGCGGCAATGGGAGGCAATGCGGGGAATCAGACCCTTGCTGTCGTCGTGCGCGCACTCGCCCTTGGAGAGGTGACTCTGGCAGACGTGCGACGTGTACTGGTGAAGCAGATGCTGGTCGGTGTGCTGACTGGTCTAGGAATCGGAATTATCTCCTCTGCAGTCGCGTACGTCTGGAATGGGAATTTCTTCTTCGGAATACTTGTGGGAGTTTCTCTCACCATCAACCTTTTCATGGCCTGCGTGGTTGGTGCGCTCATTCCGCTCATGCTCAAAAGGTTGAAGGTTGACCCAGCACTCGCATCGAGCGTATTTCTCACGACCTTAACGGACTCTATCGGCTTCTTGGTATTTCTTGGCCTGGCCACATTGTTTCTCACAAAGCTGCGTGGATGAAATGGAGTGTATGGATCTCTGGAAAGCCATCGTGTGGTGTATTGTGTAAGGGATGGTCGCATCGTTCTGGCGTTTCATGAGGGTGTGACAATGTGGCGTCCTTGACAGGGGATCACCGGGCAACCTGGTGAAGTGTATCGTTCCGCAGGTGTGACAGTGTGGAGTTGATGGTTGGGCACTGGAGAAACCATATATGGTCGGTCTGTCCTTTCTGAAACTGATCAGAATCTGGAATAGTCTGCTCGTTCTCGCATCGGTCTTCATAGGAGTACTCTTTACAGAAACACTCAGTCCCGCTGCACCCATAGTATTGTCCTGTGTCTCAGCATTCTTCATCGCGAGCGGAGGCTACGGTGTGAACGACTACTTTGATTACAGAATTGACCTGGTCAACAAGCCGCTGCGACCGATTCCTCGGGGAGACCTAAAGAGAATGCACGCTGTGGTGGTTTCGCTTCTCTTCATGGGTACAGGAGTCGTGATTGCCCACTTCATCAGTGGCAAGCTGGGGCTTGTTGCGGCCGCTGCTGCAGGACTTCTCATTCTCTATTCTTATGTACTGAAACGTCTGGTATTTGTGGGGAACTTCGTGGTCAGTCTACTCTGTGGCCTTGCTTTCGTGTATGGAGGGATGAGTGTTGGCAAGATCGGTCCAACTCTCGTTCCTGCAGCGTTCTCCTTTCTGTTTCACCTCGGCAGAGAAATCCTCAAGGACGTGGAGGATGTGGAGGGTGACCGGAAGGGCGGTGCGCACACGATTCCGATCCGTTTCGGAAGAAGGTCAGCCATCATCCTCTACACACTCATCTACCTCCTTCTCATCGCACTCACTCCTTTTCCTTATCTAAGGGGGATCTACAGCTGGAGGTATTTGATTTCCGTGGTCGTACTCGTGGATCTGTCTTTGATACTCACCATCATGTACGTGTGGAGGCGTGACGCGAACTACGGTATTGCGAATAGAGTATTGAAGCTGATCATGCCCTTGGGCTTGTTCTCTCTCTATCTGGGGAGATGACTGGGTAGACCGGTTGTATGCAGAATTTGGCAGGAATTGCGTCTACAAGACCAAGGGATTTTTTTTGT
>Ga0209636_10002752_pt1 | contig 17946 bp, 14 predicted proteins | sample DeeMarSWOR152_54_FD_187464 | JGI IMG/M metagenome (GOLD analysis project Ga0209636, IMG submission 187464) | Marine sediment microbial communities from White Oak River estuary, North Carolina - WOR-1-52-54 (SPAdes) (version 2) | ecosystem: Environmental > Aquatic > Marine > Intertidal zone >... | reverse complement strand
TTCTTGTCTGTAAATGTGTTGAGATGTTCTCTGATTTTGACTAAAGAAGCCTCCTTCTTAAGCCTTAAGATAGTCAGGAGAAGAAGCTCCTCTTTTCTTGTTAGATATTTCATGAATTCCCTTCAATTCTTATATTTCTTTTATATTATAAATAAAATAAAGCTGAAAATCAATAATTTTTTTTAATGCAAAGGAGTCTTTTTTTGCGCGCAGCAGATCCCTCAAGGTTTTGTACGGTGTTCACTTCCTATGTCCTTGGAGCGGCATGGCTCACTCAATCACAGAGGCAGTTGTGAGGTTATTTTTTGATATGACGCTGCATGTTTATGAGCCGCTTATCTTACATCGATGCCAGCTTCCCTCCGCCAAGATTCTCGAGGTTTTTGCGATAGGAGAGGGGACTGATGACTGCTTCTCTAATTTTTTTTTCTGTTTGACATTAATTTAGTTTTTTTATAGTTATTACAAATAAATAAATCAAAGGGATTGTTCGATCTTGCGAAACCGAAATTCAACCTGCATTTATGAGAATTATATTCTGCTTCATTCACATCGAGAAAAGAATATTATTTAAGAATTGTCTTCATTTATTTAAACTTTGGAGGGATAAAATGAAATTACAGAAAAACCTGCTTTTGCTTGCCGCAATCATTGCATTCGCTTGGGGTCTGTTTGGTTTGTTCGCCCCACAAGTGCTTGTGAATTTGTTGAAAATTCCTGAAGAGTCGATCAATTCATATCTTATTTCGACGCAGATGACACTCGCAATCGCTCAAATTAGCCTGGGAATCATTGCTGTCTGGATACGAAGTTTAAAGGATAAGCAGCTGATAGGCCGAGCCATGTCAATTGTCGCCCTTGTTTTCTTATTGTTTGGATTAGAATCGGTTCTGTCGCCTCTTATCCTAAAGGGATTAGCCATGAACATGTTCCTGTTCATTGAAGGAATTGTTTTCATCGTTCTGGCGGTTATTTTCTTTATATTTAAAAATCCAAAATAGTGATTTGAATTATATGTAGCCGTCAGAAGTCAAAAGAATATTTTGACAGTGCAAATTATGGAAGGATAGACTTCACCGGATTTCTTTTTCCGGTTTTATCCTCCAGCCGATCGCCTGCCCGACCAGAGTCCATGTGATCAGGCTGTTTATCGATGAGAGAAGTATATTTCCCATGGGTTTTTCACTGAACACATCGCCGAATACGGCTAAAAAACTTTTCTTTCGCACAGAGAATTCAAAACAATATGGAAATCTTTACTTCTTTATCTTCCCTTTCGCATACAGGAAATAATCTCCTTTGTCTTCAGCACAGGAAAATTTCGTCTTGGTGTTTTCCTTTTCTGCATCGCGGGCAAACTCTTTATACATGTATTCGAACCCGAGCACGTGCATGGGAAACATGACGTCCGGTTTTAATCTTTCCAGAGCATAGAAAATTCCGCTCTTTACAGCTTCTGGGTCATTGAATCCACATCCGGTAATTGGCAAAAAAGCTAGGTCAACACTGCTGCATTTATCTGCCAGATAATCGATCTCGACGGCGTAAGGCCCCTTGAGATCTTTTTCTCTGCAGGCATGGTCTCCGGCATGGAAGATTGTGAGGCCGTCCACCTTGACAAGGAAACCCACTCCTGCGTCGGTAGAAGCAATCGTTGAGACCTCTATATCTCCGATCGTCATCCTCTCCCTGGGAAGGAGGACTGTAGCCTCGGCTGCCTTTTCGGGTGTAAAACCCAGGATATACTCAATTCCGGCAATGGATTTCTTCCAGTCAAATATGGCCGGATTAAAGTGATCTTCGTGTTCGTGGGTCACGAACACATAGACATCTTGATCCTTTATTTCCTCGGGATTGATGTGCCCGTTGACGAGCCAGGGTTCATCCGCCTGTGGCCCAACAAGTGTATGGTAATCGAAGATAAGAAGTTTACTCTTTGTTTTGATTGCCCAGCCGCTTTGTCCCAGATACCAGACTGCGGCTTCTCCGGCCTTGAGTTTCTTTTTTAAAAGAGGGGACATGCCGAAATTTTCTTTTAGATTTTTTGCCCGGGCGCCATTCTGGCTAAGAAATTCGGCAATTTTTTTGTGGCCGTGTTGGGCAGCATAGTGAAGCGGAGTTTTTCCTGCGTTATCTGTGGCATTGACATCGTATCCACCGTTTACCAGAAGACTCACCGTATCCCTGACTCCTTTGAGCACGGCGATGTGAAGGAGTGTCCGGCCTGTCGGTTTATCTCTGAAGTCTTTATCGACTCCTCTGGAGAGGAGGAGGTCAGCTATGTCTGTATGCCCGAGGAATATTGCGGCGTACATCGGTGTGATAATCATACCTCCTTCCTGTGCGGCTGCATTGACATCCGCTCCCCTATCGACCAAAAGCTCGATGGCTTCTTTATTCCCTGAGAGTGTGGCCATAAGGAGAATGCTCATGTTCCCCTCGAAGCGTTCATTGATATCCTGCCCGCTGTCGAGGATCGGCTCGACCAGCTCACTCAGACCATACCTTAGCGCCAAAATCAACGGAGCCATTTCCTGTGCATTCTTTATTCTGACGTCCGCTCCTTTCGAAAGTAAAAACCTGGCAGTGTCAGTCTTTTTGAGGGCGATAGCGGTGATCAAGGGGGTGTTTCCTTCACCATCTTTGGCATTGATATCCGCGCCCTGGGATATGAGCAGCTCGATTATCTCCTGGCTCCCGTTTTGGACGGCCAGATGCAGTGGCGCTTGCCCTTTTTCTGACTTCATGTGGATAAGTTCTTTGTTGTTCGAGATGAGCGTTTTGACTTTGGCGACATCTCCCTTCTGGATGGCATCATGAAGGTCATTGCCCAAGAGTACTACAGTAAAGAAAAACAGAATAACTATGACTAAAATAATGATTGTTTTGATGCTCATCGAAGTTCCTCCTTTCAGAAATGATTTTTGAAATAAACTCGTAATTTCCACTGGTAAATATAGTGCATTTCAAAGCGGAAAAAAGAGAGAATTGACGAACCGGCCGGAATAATTGATGAATTCCATGATTTCATGTACGAGTTACCCTTGAAAAGAAGCCGGATTTAGACTTTAATTAAGGGCATGAGATTTCTTTCCGGGAGAAGCTTCCTCAAAAAAATCCTGAACGCGCGGGTCGCCTACCACATCTGCTTCTGGGCTTTTTTCTTTTTTCTCTCCGTCATAATGCCTGAAAAAGAAGGCGTGACGCTTTCGACAAAAGCCATGACCGGGTTGAGAATTGTCTTGCTTGGGCTTTTTCCGGTCTATTTTCATTTTTTTGTCCTCGAAAAATTTTTCTACAGAAAAAAGTATGTGATTTACGCCGCTCTGTTCATCCCGGCAGTGATTCTTTACATCTATCTGTATACGTTATTCTCCCCATTCGTTTTTACAGAGAAAACTGACTATTACGCCAACGCGGCTTTTGTCTTTTTTATTGTCCTGATTGCCACTTCTCTCAGAGTCATTAAACGCAGCATCAGCGAACGGTTTCTTCTCCAGGAGATCAAAGCCAAGCAGGTCCAGACGGAACTCGAGTTGCTGAAAACGCAGATCAATCCGCATTTTCTGTTCAACACTCTGAACAATCTCTATGGAATGGCCCGAAAACAGGAGAAAGCCACAGCGGACGGAATCGCCAGGTTATCCCATCTCATGCGTTACATGATCCATGACAGCCAGGTGGACAGGATCAGCCTGGATAAGGAGATCGACCAGATAAAAAGGCTTATCGAACTCCAGAAGATCCGTTTCTCTAAAGAGGATAAAATCGACATTGATTTCAAAGTAGAGGGCCGGACAAAGAGTGCCCTGATTCCCCCGATGCTCATGATTCCTTTTGTAGAAAATGCATTTAAGCACGGCATAAGCCTCAAGGTCCCCTCCTTCATCCATATTCGATTAAAGGCGGAGCCGGAGATTCTCCAACTCTCCATCCGGAACAGCTGCCGTGACATCCCCAGCCGAAAAGACGAATTCAACTCAGGAATAGGATTGCAGAATGTCAAACGCAGGCTGGAACTCCTGTATCCGGATTCCCACGAACTGACTGCACGCAAAACCGGGGATGTTTATGAAGTCAAGCTGGTTCTTGAGAGCAAGAAAAAGGAGTCCTGATGAAGTGCCTGGTCATAGACGATGAGCCAAAGGCTGTCGAGATACTCAGCGACTACATCGAGAAAGCCCCGGACCTGGAGTGTGCCGGAACATTCCGGGACCCGTTGAAAGCCCTGAATCATATCCAGAGCCATCCTGTTGATTTGCTCTTCCTGGACATCAACATGCCGGATCTCAGCGGGATTCAATTCCTGAATGCCCTCGAGCATCACCCTCTTGTCATCTTTACGACAGCTTATTCTGAATATGCACTGGATTCCTACGATTATGACGCAGTGGACTATCTGCTGAAGCCCATCGAGTTTGACCGGTTCCTCAAAGCCGTGAACAAGGCTTTTAGACGGTATAAGGAGAGCAGAAGGGGGAGACTGCCTCTCAGAGGAGATAGCGGATATATATTCATCAAAAGCGGTACGGATTACCGCAAGCTCGACACCCGCAACATTTTCTATATCAAGGGAACTGGCAATTATCTCACATTCTTTACGCCCGACAAGGAGATATTGACGCTGCTCACGATGAAAGAAGCGCTGGAGATCCTCCCGCCTCAATTCCACCGCATCCACAAATCGTACATCATCAATTTAGACCATGTGGAGTTGATTGAGGCTGAGGAAGTGAAGATCAAAGACCAACGGATTCCCATCGGGGATCACTACCGGGACGGTTTTTTTCGCATGATTAAGAATAAACGGTTGAAAGACTGAGCTGGCATCGAACTTCAGACTCTTTCGGTAATTTTATTAATCATCCACCTGAAGATGATATGTGTTGCCAAGCGTCCTCCGCCTCCGCAGGTTATCCAGCTTGAGCTCCTTAAGGCGGCTGAAGAGAGAAGCGGATATATTTTTGCTTTCATCCCCCTGGCCTCCAGATAATGAATCCTAATTTACTCATACCGCAGCGAATCCGCTGGATTTGCGCTTGCCGCTTTGATGGTTTGATAACTGATTGTCAGGAGGGCGATAATGAATGCCAGAGCTCCCGACAGCAAAAATATCCATATTTTTATGTCCGTTTTGTAGGCAAAGTTTTGAAGCCATTTGTCCATAAAATAATACGCCACGGGCCAGGCGATGATATTGGCGATGAGCACCCATTTTAAAAATTCTTTCGATAACATCGTCACGATCTTCGGGACTGAAGCGCCGAGAACCTTACGTATCCCGATTTCTTTGGTCCGCTTTTCCGTCAGATAAAACGACAGTCCGAATAGACCCAGGCAGGAAATGAATATCGCCAGAAAAGTGAAATAGTTGAAAAGTGTCCTCACTTTCTCTTCGTTTGTGTACATATTGCCGAGAAGCGTATCGACAAAGCCGTACTCGAAAGAAAATTGAGGATTGTAGCGTTCCCATTCGCTCTTCAAGAATTTTATGGTGTCGGACATATTTTGGCTTTTGATCCGGACAAACACAAAATTCAATTGGCGGCTGACCATCACGAGGATCAGAGGTTCAATTTTATTATGAAGGGGCTTGAAATTGTAATCCTGGACGACTCCGACGATAGTTCCCTGCCAATTGCCGACTGAAAAACGCTTTCCGATCGGAGATTGAAGCCCCATGATATTTATGGCTGTCTCGTTGAGGATGACTCCGCTGTTCTCATCCGTTGGGAAATCCCTGGAAAATTCTCTTCCCTCTTTCATCTGCATCCCGAAGGTTTCAAAGAAATCGTAATCGATATCCACTCCTTGCATGATAATCGTTTCCGACAGGTCTCTCCCCTCCCAATCCAGATTTCCGGTCGCCCAGTTTCTTCCGAAAGACGGAAGGTTCGAAGACGCTGTCACGCTCTTGATATTTCCATTCCTGAGCCATTCGTTTTTTATGGCTTCATATTGCTGCCGTATGCCTCCAACAAGCGGCATGTAAAGCAAATTTTCTTTATCGAAGCCCAGCTTCCTGTTTCTTATATAGTCGATCTGGTTGTCAATGACAGTTGTCCCGATGATCAGGATGATGGAAAGGGAGAATTGAGCCACCACCAGTACCTTTCGATAATGCGAGCTTTTCGGATCGGCCGTAAAGGTCCTCTTTAAGACTTTTCCGGGTTGAAAGGATGAAAGGTAAAGAGAGGGGTAACTGCCGGATAAAAGTCCGGTAAAAAAAGCGATTCCTATCAGCCCAACGGGAATCCAAATATTACCAGTCACATCCAAGAACAGATCCTTGCCAGAAAGGTTGTTGAAGACAGGAAGAAAAAGAAAAACAAAGGCAAGAGCGAAGCCGAAAGCGATAAAAGAAAAAGCCAGAGATTCCCCGAAAAATTGCCTGATGATGTCCTTCTTGTTGGCTCCAACCACTTTCCTCATCGCTACCTCTTTGGCTCTGTTGCTCGACCGGGCGGTCGACAGATTGATGAAATTTATGCAGGCGATGAACAGAACGAAAAGAGCGATCGAGGCATAAATAAAGATGTATTTGTAGTCGCTGTTATTTACGGCCAAAGCATCGTATTCAAAATCCGAGTGCAGATGGATTCGTCCGAGCGGTTGGATGAATAGTCTCCTGTTGTTCCCGGGTGCGATCGTTTCTAAATAACCGGATATCTTTTGGCTGACCTCGGCGGCAGATGCATTTTTTTCCAGCAAGACATAAGTGAAAAAATTGAAGTTCCCCCAGTTATTGATGTCCTGGCCAAAGTCTTCGAGCCAATTGAATGGAAGGACAAAATCGAATTGAAGATGAGAATTTTTCGGAATATCTTTCAGGACACCTGTTACCTGAAGGTCGAACTTGTCATTAAAATTCAGTGTCTTTCCCAGGGGATCCTCGACACCGAAATATTTTCGTGCCATTTTTTCTGTGATAACCACCGACCGTTTTCCGTTCAGGGCAGTCTGGGGATTCCCTTTGATAAAGGGAAAGGTGAACATTTCGAAAAAGGCTGGACCGGCAAAGATGTTTTTCCTTTCATCGAATCGTTTTTCGCCAAGTCTCACGCGAAAACGTCGACCCAACTGCATCCTCGTGGCTTGGACAATCTCCGGGTATGTTTCTTTTAGCGCCTGAGAGAGCGGGGCCTCCGTGACAGCCCAGGGCCTCTGTCCGGAATCCTCGACTTCAACAACGGCTCTTCCCAACCGGTTGGCATAGTGGTGAAATCGATCGAAACTCAGTTCATCCTGGATCCAAAGGAGTATCAGGATACAACAAGCCATTCCGATGGCCAGGCCTGAAATGTTGATAAAAGAGTAGGTTTTATTCCTCCCGATATTTCTGAAAGCGATTTTTAAATGGTTTTTAAACATTTCCTTCCTCCAATGAATAAAATGGGAAATCGAGAATGGCAGGGATTTGAGGACTTGCCACCTGTACCAGCGGCGGGCGCTTTTTTGTCCTGTTTTGCTGCAAATAACATAAAACTCTTCTTCCAGGTCACCGAGAAGAGGAGTTTTGCTGTAAGGCGACTGGATATTTTTTATAATCCACCGGGAGATGACGGGTGGTTTTGCGCTTTTTTTGATCGTGTTCAACCTTTTCTCCAAATCCTCAGCGAGGCAGGCAATCGAGCGCTGTTTTTTTTATTCCTTGCCATAACCTGTCCCGGGCCTTTTTGTGCTCCAGGAGGGCATCGAGCCCCTTTTTTTTGACCTTGAAAATCCTTTTGCTCCGGCCGCCTCTCTCATTTGTCGGATCGGACAGATAAGATTCGAGCAAACCCCTTTTTTCCATCCGGTACAGGGGATCATAAATCGCCCCGATCGACCAGTTTTTCCCTGTCGCCTTCGAGACCTCTCTCCGGATTTTCATGCCGTATGCATTGTCTTCGAGTTTGAGTATGGCCAGCAAAAACACTTCATCGTGGCTTGATAAGAGTTTCATGATATCTCCCTTTCATTTGTTCGTCATACACCTGAGTATGTTCTATTAGTCTTGAAATCCAGAACATATATATATGACGCATCGTCGTTTAAAAAGGTTGCTTTTTCTGGAAGATTTTTTTTAAGCATTTTGAGTCGTCGGCCTTGTCGGTTTGGACGTGACTATCTTATTTCAAGATGTCAGCGAGTGGAAATTGCAGAAAATTACGGGAGAATTGATTCAAAACTAAAGGGGAATACTTAAATTTTTTTTGAGCTTCGGGCTCTTTCGTTCATTTTCATCCGTTGACAATCCGAAAGGGGAGTGTTCCGCCTATTGATTACTATTTACAATAAGGAGAAATTATTCGAATAAAGTCAACCTTTTGGAAGAAAAATGCGTCTTATATATATGTACTTGCAATAAACAGATATAAGAGGAGAGAAAAATGATCAAGCTTTCAAAGAACGAGGAATTTATACTGCTCTCTATCTGGAAATTAAAAGACAACGCCTATGGTGTCACCATCCGAAGAGACTTCATGAAAGCCACCAACCAGACGCTTCACTTCGGATCCCTGTACAACACTCTGGAACTGCTGATGCGCAAAGGTCTGGTCACGGCTTGGGAAAGCCCCCCTGACTCAAGGAGAGGGGGCCGGAGGAAGAAGCTCTATTACTTGACACCCGAAGGAAAAAAGGCCTTAAAGGAAGCCCAGATGGTCTACCGCTCCGTGTGGCAGAAGGTCCCGGATTTGGAATTCGAAAAGGAATGAACGATGGAAAGCAGAGATTATAAACCCTCCCGTTTCGCCTGGTGGATACTGGAGAGACTCAATGTCTATTCCCAGAGGTACTTCATAAAGGAAGATCTGGAGGAAGAATACCTGAATCTCTGTCAGACTCAGGGGAAGCGTAAAGCCAGGCGCTGGCTGCGGCGGCAGACACTCCTCGCCGTTGGCTTTTATTTAAAATACCTTTTCAGTTGGAGAAATCTTATGCTGAAAAATTATTTAAAGATCACCATCCGAAACATCAAAAGACACAAAGCCTTTTCTTTCATCAACATCTCCGGTCTGGCTATCGGTATGGCCTGCTGCATTCTCATCATTTTATATATTCGATACGAGCTCAGTTACGATAAATTTCATGAGAATGCCGAAGATATTTATCGTATTATTTACAACGTCCCAGGAAACAGTTATCAAGGATCGGATATGTTCAGTGGCACACCTGGTCCGTTGGCTCCGGCTCTTATAGAGGAATTTCCGGAAGTATTAAATGCGGCTCGAATAATCCACAGAGAAGCAGTAGTCAGGTATAAGATAAACAGCTTTACTGAAAGAAGATTTTTATTTGCCGATCCAGCGCTGTTAGATATTTTTAACTTTCCTCTTGTAATGGGAGATGCTGATGCGGCATTAAAGGAACCATTCTCTGTATTGATTTCACAAGAAACAGCTAAAAAATATTTTGCACATGAAAATCCAATCGGGAAGCAACTGAATATCCATCTCGAATTTGATAAAAACGAGTACTGTTTTTTAGTATCGGGAGTGTTGAAAAATATTCCCGATAATTCTCATTTAAAGTTTGATATATTAGGATCTTTTCAAACTCTACGTTCAGTAAAGTGGTTTGATTATAACCGCTCTTGGACAGCCGTTGGATTTAGAACGTATGTTCAATTAAGGAAAGATTCCAGTCCGATCAACATAAATGAAAAGTTGGTTTCATTAGTAAAAAAACATTGGGGAGAAAACACCAGGGCCAGATTTCTTCTTCAGCCGTTGACAAGCATACATCTACAGGGAAACCTCAATTTTGAAATAGAGAATAACTCCGATATCAGGTATATCTATCTATTTTCTGCTATTGCATTTTTCATCATGCTCATTGCCTGTTTTAATTATATGAACCTTTCTTCAGCAAGATCGACAGACCGTTCAAAAGAAATCGGATTGAGAAAAGTCGTCGGAGCACACAGACAACACCTTATAAGCCAATTTATTGGGGAATCGATTATTTTTGCTTTATTTTCATTTTTAGTGTCTTTGATTTTAGTGAGATTGACCTTGCCGTTTTTCAATTCATTCGTCGAAAGGGATTTGCATTTAAGCTTTAATAAAAATTTTGAAATAATATTAGGTTGTATAGGACTTACAATTATATCAGGTCTCATTTCAGGCAGTTATCCCGCGTTTTTGTTATCATCATTTAAACCTATAAATATAATAAGAGGAAATTTAAAAATTAATTCTAAAGGATCTTCAATTTTTCGGAGTTCTCTTGTCGTTATCCAATTTAGTATTTCAATCATTCTCATAGCTTGCACCCTTATCTTCTATAAGCAGCTTATCTATATAAATAATAATGAATTAGGCTTTACTAAGGAACATATTGTTACAGTCTATTTGAGAGACGATAACCTTAAGGAAAATTACAGCATTTTAAAAAACAATTTGATTCTCAATCCAAAAATTCTTGATATTTCAGTTACCAGGGATTTACCGATTACAATGGACTTTAGGAGCAGCTGCACATGGGAAGGAAAAACAGAAGATGATTATTTAAATCTCAACTGCGGATGGGTTGATCACAATTTTATTGATTTTTTTGATATTGAATTAAAAAGCGGACGAGACTTTTCTGAAGGGTTTTCAAGTGATGAGACGCACGCTTATATATTGAATGAAACAGCAGTAAAAGCTCTTGGATGGGAAAATCCAATAGGGAAAAAATTCGGTCTTTGGGATGACATCAATGGTACAGTTATTGGAGTGGTAAAAGACTTTCATTACTCTTCTCTTCATCTCAGCATCGAACCTTTGGTTATCAGTCTTAACCAATTAGACAGTCGTTGGTTTAAACCGAGCTATTTTGCCATAAAAATAACTTCTGATGATGTTTCAGAGACCTTAGCCTTTATTGAGCAGAAATTCAAGGAGTTCTCTCCGTATTATCCTTTTGAATATTCTTTTTTGGATGAGAGAATAGATAGAATGTATAGTACTGAGAGAAAATTAGGACAGGCATTCAATTTTTTTACATTTATTGCGATATTTATCGCCTGTCTTGGACTATTCGGTCTTGCTTCATTTTCAACTGTGCAGAAAACAAAAGAAATCGGAATCAGAAAGGTTTTGGGTGCTTCTGTTTCAGATGTTTTTCTCATGGTTACAAAAGAGTTTATAAAATGGGTTGCAATTTCAATTGTTATTGCTTTTCCGATTTCCTACTATGCCATGAATAAATGGCTGCAGGGCTTTGCCTACCGCACAAATCTTGGAATTGGAATCTTTTTCCTGGCCGGTTTAAGTGCGCTGGTTATCGCCCTTGTGTCCGTAAGCTACCAGTCCATCAAAGCCGCCACCGCCAATCCGGTGGATTCGCTGCGGTATGAATAACAGCAGAAATGAAATTATGTTTTTCAGTTTAGGGAATATTTCGATCCACATTTAGCTCTAACACCTCAAGCCGATTCCAGTCGGCGATAATAAAAGCAACCTTTTTATTTTTATTAACGTCTAATAGATGTATAATATGTTTAATTAATGTTAGACAAATAAAAGGAGTTGGATAATGGGCATGCTTTCGCGAACCGATGAGATGATACTGTTGGCGGTCTGGCGGTTGGAGGATAACGCCTACGGAGTCACCATCGCCGAAATGCTCACCCAAACATCAGGAAAAAAATGGGTTTTAGGCGCGGTCTATGTTCCCCTCGAGCGGCTGGAAAAGAAAAAGTATTTGAGCTCCAGTCTCGGAAAATCCACCAAAAAGCGCGGCGGTCGGAGTAAAAGACTGTATAAGCTCACCAAGGACGGCCTCGATGTCCTGATAGAAACCAAATCCCAGGAACAGCTAATCTGGAGGAACATTACCATCTCCAGCCTGGAAAAAGGGTATGACAAATAAAATAAAGGAGCCCCATCCTTCCCGGTTCAGCCAATGGCTGATCAAGAGGATCTTCAAAGATGAAGGAGAGGTGAAGCTGGGTGATTTTATTGAAATATACAGCACTTTGGCTGAAGAGAAAGGGCGGCTTCAAGCCAGGCTTCGGTTCTGGTGGTATCTGATTCGGTCAATACCGGAGTATTTCAAAGATTGGCTATGCATAGGAGGAACCATGTTTAAAAATTATTTCAAAACGTCGTTAAGATACATAAGAAGCTACAAAGGATATTCATTAATAAACATCCTCGGCTTGGTTGTTGGTCTGACCTGTTTCATTTTGATCATGCTTTATGTTCAGTTTGAGCTAAGTTTTGATAATTTTCATAAGAATAAGGACAGAATATACCGTGTGATACATCGCTCGAATGATTATTATATGGGATCGAATTATTTTGCAGTGTCACCTGCACCACTGGCAAAAGCTATGATGGATGACCTGCCGGAAGTTCAGTATGCATCATGTGCGGGCAATCAGAAAAACATACTTCTGACAAACAAAGACAAAAAATTCTATGAGAATGGAATTATTGCGGATGAGAATTTTCTGAACATTTTTTCCTTTAAGCTTCTTCGAGGTGATAAAAGCACTCTAAGTGAACCGAATACCATATATCTTACAGAGAAGTTGGCCAAGAAGTACTTCGGGGGAGTAGATCCGGTGAACAAAATCATAAAATATAATGATGAATACGAGCTTACTGTAAAGGGCATTTTAGACGAAGTTCCCCATAATTCCCATATCCAATTTGATTTTATCGTTTCATTTAAGACATGGATGAATGATCCGGAGAAAAAAGATCGCTACAAATGGAGACAAAACCTAAATTTTCATACATATTTTTTAGTTAAAGATGGTATCGATTATAAAATTCTTGAGTCAAAAGTGAATGGACTTATTGCAGGACATTCCGGTAATCGAGGGTTTGGATTTCAGTGGATACTCGAGCCGTTGGATTATATCCACCTGCATACAAATTATAATTTTGATTGGGCGGTCAGATCGGATATTAAATACATTTATATTTTCAGTGCTATAGGATTCGTAATACTGCTCATCGCTTGTATCAATTATATGAACCTTGCCACAGCCTATACCGCGAGAAGAGCGCGGGAAATCGGTATCAGAAAAGTGGCCGGGGCGCGAAGAGGTCAGCTTATCAGGCAATTCTTAAGCGAATCCGTCGTTCTTTCCTTCTTATCAGCAGTTATCTCGATTGCGGCAGTCGTGCTGCTTCTCCCTGCAGTCAACAGAATCACCGGCCTGCATCTTTCTTTCAACCTGTTGAATAACGGATACATCCTGCCGGGCATTCTCTTTCTTGTTTTTTTTACCAGTTTAATTTCAGGAAGTTATCCTGCCTTAACACTTTCATCGTTTAGTCCAGTTAATACGCTTAAAAGCGGGCTGTTTTTTTCCTCGAAGGGTGCCAATCTGAGGAATTTTCTCGTTGTGTTTCAGTTCTGCACGGCTGTCATCATCATGACAGGAACAATTGTGATATACAAACAGCTGTTGTTTATAAAAACTACTGACATAGGATACAAGAAGGATCATATCGTTGTGATCCATTCCCTAGATGAGAATGTTAGAAGCAGCTATGATGTTATAAAGACGGAACTGCTGCAGAATCCCGATATTACTGGAGTCACAAGATGCCACCAGCTACCCATGTCGATGGGCAGCAGGACCAGGATGAATTTCGAAGACGAAAAAGGTGAAATGGAAGAAAATCTTATGATTAATTATTTTAGTGTTGGGTATGACTATCTGGCTTTGTTTGGTATGGAGATCATTACTGGACGTGATTTTTCGCGTGAAATAACGTCTGGTGAAACAGAAGGATGTTTTATTGCTAATGAGGAAGCAGTCCAACGGATAGGCTGGAAAAATCCGATAGGAAAAAGGGTAGACATGGGTTTTGAACCCTATGGGAACGGTCGTGTGATAGGAGTGGTAAAGGATTTTAACTATATGACACTGCACAAAAGAATTGAACCTGCCGTTATCTTGCTCAGGCCTTCAGATAATATGCGTATCTTTGCCGTGAGAATCCGGCCGGAGAATCTATCCGGAACTTTTGATTTTATAAACGAAACAATCAATAACTTTACGGTAATGTTTCCGGCAAGCGTTTCATTCATGGATGATATGTTCTATGCAAAATATAAAACAGAGCAAAATCTTGGGAAAATGATTTCAATTCTTACTGGAATTGCCATCTTCATCTCTTGCCTTGGGCTTTTCGGCCTGGCATCTTTTGCTGCTGAGAGGAGGACAAAAGAGTTGGGTATACGAAAAGTGCTTGGTGCATCGATTCCTGAGATTTTCATGCTTCTCACTCGAGGATTTACAAAGCTAATTTTTATAGCAAACATCATTGCCTGGCCGGCGGCCTATTATTTCATGAATAAATGGCTGCAGAATTTTGCCTATAAAATTAATCTAACGGTGTGGCCTTTCGTTATTTCCGGTTTTATGGCCTTTTGGATCGCGTTGCTCACCGTCAGCTATCAGACCGTCAAGGCTGCTACAGCCAATCCGGTGGATTCGCTGCGGTATGAATAGAACAGCCACTCTGATTCTCGGGGTTTTCTAAGGATTAACTGCAAAATATCAGCTCCCCTGAGTGAATCTTCTTTAAGCGTTAGTCTGTGAAATATTTTTTTCCGGATTTTTGTCAACTCTTTTATCCTGCCTTTCGTTTACAAATATATGAGAGATTGTTTAAAATATAAACAATCTATTTGAGTGAGGAAAAAAGATGCCGCACGAAGAGGAAAATAAATGATAAAGTCCTTAACACGGCAGGAAGTGCTTATTTTACTATCGATCTTTCAGCTCAAAGATGAGGCCTACCTCGTTTCTATCCGCAAAAAGCTGAAGGAGATCACAGGAAAGGATTGGTCGATGGGGGCGGTCTACGTTCCTCTGGACAGGCTCAGAAGATTGGGCTATCTGGACACGCGGATTGGAAAGCCGCAGGCCAAACTGGGAAGAAAAAACATCAAGTACTATCACCTGACCAGACAGACCATTAAAGCTCTGGCAGAGATTAAACAGGTGAACGAACAGGCCTGGCTCGGATTCTCTGAGAGGGCGGTTAAAACTTCAAAATAACTATGCGAAATAAAAAGAAAAATCCTCCTCTGCTTGCCGTATGGTTGATAGAGCATATCTTTCCAGATTACGACAGGATCTATCTCACCGAGGATTTTGAAGAGATATTCCGGGATCTTCTGGAAGAAAAAGGGCGAATTCCAGCCTGGTGGTGGTGTTGGGCGCAGTTTTTTAAATCCCTGCCACGATTTATCTTTCATTCCGTTTACTGGAGGATAGTCATGCTGAGAAATTATTTTAAGATTTGTCTTCGTAATATTTTCAAGCACAAATTCTTTTCCTTTGTCAATATTTCCGGCCTGGTCGTGGGCTTGACCTGCTGTGTGCTTATCCTGCTGTGGATTCAGGATGAATTCAGCTATGACCGGTTTCATGATAATGCCGATAATATTTGCAGAGTTCTTACCTGCACTCGAAGACCGGACGGCTCCCATTCTTTTTGGATTCAAACCCCCGGCCTTTTGGCGCCGACGCTTCAAGCCGAATATCCTGAGATCAAAAAGGGCGTTCGTGTCGTTCCCCAGCTCCGCTGCCCGTTAGGATATGAAGACAAGAAATTTTACGAGAACTGCTGCGCCACAGAATCCACCTTCTTTGACGTTTTCAGTTTTCCGTTTGTCCAGGGAGACGCTCAATCCGCACTTCAGTCTCCTGGCTCGATCATTCTGACAGAAACGACCGCCCGGAAGTATTTCGGCAGTGAAAACGCGTTAGGAAAAACCCTCACCCTGAGTTTTTGGACGAGGCACCTTCTTAAGGTAACTGGTGTGATCAAGGATGTTCCACCCAATTCCCATTTTCAGTTTGACTGTCTGATTCACTTCTCTGTATTGAGAGCGGTGGGCTGGGATGTTGACGTCTGGGGAGGAACCAATTATCAGTCCTATGTCATGCTCAGCGATAAAACGGGATATAAGGATACAGAAAATAAGATCAAGGATATTTATAAAAAGCAAAATCCAAAATCTACAGCGACTATCCGGCTTGAGCCCATCACACGAATTCATCTTCACAATCCGAACGGCGGGGGACCGATTATCTATATCTATATTTTTTCAACCCTGGGAATATTTATTTTACTCATAGCCTGTGTCAATTATATGAACCTGTCCACAGCCCGTGCCTCAACAAGGGCTAAAGAAGTGGGACTCAGAAAAGTGGTTGGCGCCAAACGCCTTCAACTGCGATCGCAATTCTTAGGGGAATCAATCTTCATGGCAAGCGCGGCTCTGATCCTTGCCATAATTCTGGCCTGGTTGTTTCTTCCCTCTTTCAATAACCTGGCGGGCAAGCAGATGACCATGGAACTAAAGGGCTTTACACTTATTGGTTTTATTGTTGTCGCTTTGACCACGGGAATCATATCCGGCATCTACCCGGCCCTCTACCTTACCTCCTTTCAGCCCCAAAATATCTTGAAGGGAACTCTTCCCTCAAGGAAAAAAACCCCTTTCCTCCGCAAGGGCCTGGTTGTTTTTCAGTTTACCGTATCCATATTTCTAATCATTTCAGCCGTGATCATCTTCAAGCAATTGGAATACATTCGCAGCAAAGATCTGGGCTTCGAAAAGGAGCATGTCCTCTTTCTGCGAGCAACTGTTGAGCTTGCTGAAAAATACGAGGTATTCAAGCAGGAGCTGCTGCGAAATCCGGATGTTGTTGCCCTGTCTTTGGCTAACAGCTCTTTTCTCGGCATGAACAGCTCAACGTCTGGCGTCAGATGGGAAGGCATGCCTGAGGATCACAGTCAACAAATGTTGGTTAATTCCGTGGATTTTAACTACCTTAAGACATTAGGCCTGGAAATATCCAGTGGAAGGTTTTTTTCAAGGGACTACGCGACCGACGCGAAAGAAGGAGTGGTAGTGAATGAAGAAGCAGTGAAGGCTATGGGAATCAAGGATCCCGTCGGAAAAAAGTTTTTCTGTCCCAGCCCGGCCGGAAATGTGGATGGAAGGATCATCGGTGTATTAAAAAACTACCATGTCTCCTCTTTGCACAGTCAGATACAACCACTTGTTATGGTTATTTTGCCCAGATGGTATAATTGTTTCTACCTCCGGATCCGGCCGGATAATGTTCCTCAAACGCTGGCCTTTATAGAACAGAAAACCAGGGAAATCGTTCCCGGATTCGTATTTGAGTACAGTTTTCTGGATGAACTCATCGACAGTCTATACAAAGCAGAGATGAGACAGGGAAAAATCAGCCAGATTCTGACCGGACTGTCGATCTTTATTTCTTGTCTGGGTTTGTTCGGATTGGCCGCTTTCACCTCAGAACGCCGCACTAAAGAGATCGGGATCCGCAAGGTCCTTGGAGCGTCTCTTCTGGAAATAGTCCGTCTGCTGTCCAAGGAATTTCTCATATGGGTCTTAATAGCCAACGTGTTCGCCTGGCCTCTGGCTTTCTATTTTCTAAACAAATGGATGCAGAATTTTGCCTTCAGGGTACCCATTGGCATCGAGATCTATTTCCTGTCTGGAGTTTTAGCTCTGGTTATCGCCATGCTGACCGTGTTCTACCAGTCCATCAAAGCGGCCACAGCCAATCCGGTCGATTCCCTGCGGTACGAATGAAAGATTTGCCGGCGGTTCACTAAGTGTATCGCCTGATAGTGCACTTCACATGTCAATTTCATAATATACTTGAAAGAAGATAGTGTCTGGCTTTTCTGTTCCCTAACCTCGTGGATCTCGAATCGAGAAGATTTCCGATCCGGATAAAAAATTGGCAACCATTTTGCTTGTGAGTGCGTCATATATTATGATGTTCTACATATTAATAATATATCAGCGCATGAGGTGAAATATGGATACCGTTGGACGCAGGGAAGAACAGATACTCCTGGCTGTCGGTTCCCTGGAAGATGATGCTTATCTTGTCTCTATAAAGAAATTTCTTTCCAAGATTCAAGGGAAACCGCTCTCCATTGGAGCCGTTCATAT
>Ga0209636_10002751_pt1 | contig 17952 bp, 16 predicted proteins | sample DeeMarSWOR152_54_FD_187464 | JGI IMG/M metagenome (GOLD analysis project Ga0209636, IMG submission 187464) | Marine sediment microbial communities from White Oak River estuary, North Carolina - WOR-1-52-54 (SPAdes) (version 2) | ecosystem: Environmental > Aquatic > Marine > Intertidal zone >... | reverse complement strand
TGAGGCTAAGATCATGGCTGACAAAAAGATATGATAGAGACAGCTCTTTCTGAAGGTCGACCAGCATGGTGATGATTTTTGCCTGAATCGAAACGTCAAGAGCCGCCGTGGGTTCATCCAAGATGATAAACTTCGGGTCTGTTGCTAGAGCGCGGGCAATAGTCACTCGAGCTTGTTCCCCTCCGGAAAGGATCGTCGGTGCCTTGGATGCGTAGTCTGAAGACAATTCGACCCTTCCAAGGAGCTCTGCAACTCTCTGTTTGTTGTTCCGGTGGTCGCTCGTTCCATGAACACGAAGCGGCAAGTCAATGATCTCCTCAACGCGTCGCCGTGGATTCAAAGAGGAACCGGGGTTCTGAAATACGATTTGAATCTCTTTTTTAGTTGCCTTGCTTCTTCTGACTACCGGCAAAGCAATGCTTTCGCCCCTAAACAAGATGTCCCCAGCCGTTGGTACATACAGGCCAATAACTGTGTACCCAACTGTAGTCTTCCCGGAGCCGGATTCACCGACCAGTCCCAGTGTCTCGCCGTGGTCAATGGTGAAGTCCACGCCATCTACAGCGCGCACTGTGCCCTGTTTTGTCTTGAAATGCTTCTTGAGCCCTTTAACTTGAAGAAGATTATCCGCCATTGTTCTCCTTGTGGAGGAAGCAGGCTACTTCATGATCTGCAGAAACCTTGAGGAAGGAAGGCCGTTCCCCCTCGCAGCGTGGCATTCGCTTCAAGCAGCGAGGATGAAACCGACAACCACTGGGGGGGTCAAAATAACTCGGAATCGTTCCTCGAATCCCCTTGGAAAAGCCCCCACCCGCCAGTTTTGGAATCGCTTCCATTAGCCCTTGAGTGTATGGATGCAAAGGGCTCGAAAAGATCTCACGCGGTTTCCCGTGCTCTACAATCGTTCCTGCATACATTACATATACTGTGTCAGCAATCTCTCGAACGACGCCTAGATTGTGGGTAATGTAGAGTACGGAGGTTTCCTTTCGCTTCACAAGGGCGTAGAAAAGTTCTAGGATTTGGTTTTGAACGGTCACGTCCAACGCCGTGGTCGGTTCATCGGCAATGAGCAATTCCGGCTCTACAGCAAGCGCCATCGCAATGGAGACGCGCTGGTTCATTCCGCCAGAAAGCTGAAAGGGATAAGACTTCAAGATTCGTTTCGGATCAGGAAGTTGAACCTCTCTCAACGCTTCTATGACTCGCCTTCGGATTTCTCGATTTTTCATATTGTCCGACTGGGAGTAGTGGAGAGCCGTTATGAACTGAGTCCCGATAGTAAAGACGGGATTCAGTGCCGCGCCGGGGTTTTGGAAAATCATCTGGATTTCTCTTTTGGCCTGGTGCCATTTCTCCATTTCCGGATTGGCAATATCTATAACCTCACTGAGCCTCTTCGAAGCGAACAGGATCCTGCCGGAAGTCGGTTGAACCAAGCGCACGACACATCGCCCGCAAGTTGTCTTGCCGCAGCCCGATTCCCCCACCAATCCCAATCGCTCACCAGAGTGCGCGGTGAGCGTTATGCCGTCCACTACCTTGAGCTCTCCCCTGAAGACCTTGAACACCACACGTAGATCTTCAATTCGTAGAATAACTTCTCTTTCCACGCTTATAGCTCCTCAAGGGCAAACAAATCCCTCAGCCCGTCGCCCAGAAGATTGAACCCAAGAACAGCGATCAGAACACCGATGGAGGGGAACATGGACATCCACCACGAGTCGGGAAGGAACGCGGCGCCATCGCTGATCATGCTTCCCAAATCTGGCGTTGGGGACTGAGCTCCCAGCCCCACGAAGCTCAGTGCCGCGCCAACCATGATTACCCAGCCCACGTCGAGGCTCATTTTTGTGAAGACGCTAGACACGCAATTGGGTAAGATCTCTCGCCACAGAATATGAAAACGGCTGGCACCGATAACCTGGGCTGAGTGCACGTAAGTCTCATTCCTTAGCGAACTCACTAATCCATACACTAATCTCACGTACCAGGGCCACCACATCAGAGAAACAGCCATCATCGCATTTGTCATGCTTGGTCCCAGTACGCTTGTTACGGCCAGAGCCAAAATGAGCGGTGGCACGGCAAGGAAAACGTCCGTGATTCGCATGATCGTGTAATCGACCCAAGTGCCGTGGTAGTAGCCCGCCAGAAGCCCCAGCAATACCCCCGGTGGGACTACCAAAGCCAGAACTGTTAGCGCCAGCACAAGGGAGTAGCGATATGCGAAGATGATCCGTGAGAAAACGTCCCGTCCAACCAGATCTGTTCCACAGAAGTGTTGCCAGCTTGGAGGTTTGTTCGTCTGTTTGAAGTTCACATACGAGCTGGCGTGTTGTGGATAAGGGGCGATAAAGGGAGCGAAAATTGCGAGAAAAATGACGATTAGAACTAGGCTGAGTCCGATTACAGAAAAGCGGTTCCGCGTGAATTTGTAATACCCTTCCTTGAATGTGTCTTTGTCAAGCCCAGGGAAAGCTTCAAGCACGTCTCGTATCCTCATTTCTGTCTCTCCACTCCCAGGCGAATTCGCGGGTCCAGCCAGGCCACGGTCACGTCCACCAGAATATTGGCTATCACGAACACCACACCCAGTATCAACACCACTGCGGAGAGGGCGTTTAGGTCCTTGCGAAGCATGGCATTGATGCCATATTTGGAGAAACCCGGCCAGTTGAAAACGAGCTCTACCAGAAAGGCGTTGGAAAAAAGCACAGCAATATCCAACCCCAGGATGGAAACGGTTGGGATGAGCGATGGTTTGAGCAGAAACTTCAGCGTAACTAGCCAATTGGGTATGGCAAATCCCCTGGCACTGGCGATGTACTCCTTGCGGAGGTTGTCACTGATACTAGCACGAGTCAGTCGCGACTCTTGCCCCATGCCACCAAGGGCCAAGCTCAGTGCTGGTAGAAGCAGGTGTTTAAGAATATCCCCCAAGGCAGCAAAGTTCCCAGTGATGAGCGCATCCAGTGAGAGCAATCCCGTTATTGGTGACGGCCTAGGCATACCAAACGTCATTCTCCCCCCTGTCGGTAGTATCCTGAGTGTGTAGCTGAAGAGCAGAATGAACACGAGTCCGAAAACGAAGGCAGGGGTACACACTCCCACGTAGGCTAGACTGCGCACACCGTTATCCAACCACGTGTTCTTGTAGCGGCCAGCCAATGCCCCAAGAAGAATTCCAACAACGGCCATGATAATCGCCGCAAAAAGAGCAAGCTCAACCGTAGCTGGTAGAAACTGCTTGATATCCTCTACCACTGCCCTTCGCGTATACAAGGAGTCACCGAGATCCCCACGGAAGGCATTGCTGATCCAGAAGTAATACTGGGCATAGATCGGCTTGTCAAACCCCATCTGCTCCCGGAGGCGCTCCACGGCCCAGTCGGGGGCCCGGGGGCTCAACGCCATTCGAGCCGGGTCTCCGGGAAGGACCCGCGCAATGATAAAAATGAGGATAGAAAGCCCAAACAACGCCAAAAGGGAAAGCGCAAGACGTTTGCCCAAGAACTTAAGCATCGACATTGTCTTTTCTCCTCAAAAGTTGGCGCGTTATTAAATAATAGGGGGACGGAAAGGATCTGCACCTCCCCCTCCCCCGATTTTCTCGCTACTCCAATCGCTTACTGACCCAACAGCTCCGCCCGCTTCTCGGGGTAGACCTCGATCCAGCGTGCGTCGGTGTCAAAGCCCAAGAAGGCGATTCCCTCTCCTCTTGCTACCGGCCAGTCCATGTAAGCAGCTTGATAAGCGGCCTGGAACACCTCGGCAACCATCCAAAGGGTCGTGGCCCGATCCACCAGGTACTGCTGCATGGCAGAATAGGTAGCCAGCCTCTCGTCGCGGTCAGCGATCGCAAACGAATCGGCTAGCATCTGGTCGAACACCGGATCGAGCAGCCACTCGTTTTGGAAGACCGTATTGGCGCTGCCGGAGACATACCTCGACTTGTATATCCCGCCCGCTTCTGGGAAGTCGCCTTGTGTGTACATAGAAATAACATTGGGGCTTGCCTCCATGTCTGACATGTTCTGAACAAACCACATATACGGATATTTGACGATCTCGGCTTTGATCCCGATCTTGGCAAAATCCGATTGCAACAGTAATGCGATCCTTTCCTTGATGGGTACGTCCCATGCGAGTTCCACGGGATATTGGTCGAGCTGATCGTAGTACTTCGATTTCTGCAATTCCTCTCTTGCTTTGTCCAAGTCATAGTAATAGCCTTGGATATCCGGATCGTAGCCTGCCACCTGCGGAGGTATGGGGTTCGCGGTAATTGGAAACCCTGGGAAGATGTCGTTTGCGATCGTTTCGTAGTCGGTGGCGTAACACATCGCCTTCCGGAAGTGAATGTCGTCGGTTGGCGGCTTCCGCGTGTGCATCATGAAGTCGAACACGCCTCCAGTAGCGAAGGTACAGATATCCACGCCTTCAATGGTATCAAGTCCGGCAAGCGTTTCCGGAGCTTGCCATTGATCGCTCATTTCAACTTCCCTACGAGCCAGCATCGTCCGCAATGTGACGGGCTCTGCCCAGGGAATCATGTACACATAGGTAGGCGCTTTCGGACGTATTTCCCCCCAGTAGTCTTCTACTTTCTTCAAAGTGAGAAGCTCCGACACTTGATAGTCTTCAACCTCATATGGCCCGGAAGCAGCGTCATGGGTCGTCAGCCACTCCCGCCCGTAGTCGCCGTATTCTCCGTACGGCCCAGGCGTCACGAGGTTCTCCATCACCGCATCTTTGTTGAGAATCCCAAATTTGAAGAGCGCGGTGAGGAAAACCCCGTAGGGGTTGTTGAGATGGAACTTCACGGTGTATTTGTCGACGACCTCGGTCTCTTTGACCGTGTCCGTAAATAAGTAGGAATAGCCTTCGGCAATCGTCACAAAACGATCCATGCTGAACTTCACGTCCTCTGCGGTCAACTCGTTGCCATTGTGGAACTTGATCCCGGGACGCAAGTGGAAAGTCCACTCCAGGCCGTCGCTTGAGACCTCCCAGTCCGTGGCAGCGTGCGGCTGAGGCGACGACGAGGTGTCGGGATAGACCAGTTGGTCGTGAATCATCGTCAGCGCCCTTGCGCAGGAATAGCTGTTGCCGACAGCCGGATCGATGTGGGTCGGAAAAGCGACCACCATTCGTAGTTGACTCTCTTCCTCCGCGGCCGTCACCGTTAAGCCAGAAAACAGTCCCACACACACCACAACCGTTACGAAAACTAGCCATCTCTTTAAGTTCATATCTTGCACCTCCTAGTTAAGATACATCATTTGGATATTTTTCTATGCTGTTCCATCTATCACCTCCTACATGACTCTTTTTTTGCTGGGTGGTGCCGCAAAAAAGCGCTTGCTTTGAGCTAGCCCAAGATCAATTAGAGCTTCGCAGGTTCTTAGTGCAACTGGTCCTGGCACCACCACAGGCACGTTCAGTTCGTTTCTGACCTTCTTCTCGACTCCGAACATACTTCCACAACCCAGGACTATGGTATCGGCCCCGTCTTCCTCAACCGCCACCGTAGCTTCTTCAAATAGCCTTCTGGCCTGCTTGTCTTTTTGCCTCTCAATCTCCAAAACAGGCATTGACAGAAACCTGATCGAGGCACATCGGCTCTCTAGGCCGTACAGAAGGACGTTATCCGCCAACATTGCCCGGTTCACCGTGTCTGGGCCTACAGCCATGATGGAAAATCGATTTCCCAACATCGAAGCAAAATGAACAGCGGGTTCGTTGATGCCGACAATAGGGATATTGAGTTTTTCTTTGGCCGCCCTCAGCCCAGGATCCCCAAAGCAATAAATAATCACTCCGTCGCAGCCTTCAGCTTCGGCCTTTTCACACTCTTGAACGGTGAAGAGTTCGGCCCACGCTACATCGTATGTGCACTCGATGGACTCGGGACCTTTTTCGATGTTCACAATAGCCAGCTCAGTATCCGCAGCTTTGTACCTTCCCATGTCTTCAAGTATCAGTTCATTCCACGCGGCCGTAGCAACTGGCACCACGATCTTAATCTGCCTCATTACCAAATCCTTGCTTGCCGCTCTATTTTACTTTTACAACGTTCTTTCTTTCTCGGGAGGGAGCGCAAAGAAGCGCTTGCTCTGAGCAAGCCCCATCTCAATTAGGTCTTCACAAACCTTCAACGCCGCAATGCCCGGAACAACCACTGGCACCCCCAACTCGTTCGTTATTCTTTTTTCCATCCCCAGCATGCTACCGCAGCCTAAGACGATCGTATCGGCGCCGTCGTCTTCGACTGCCTTTTTTGCCTCCGCTAATACTAGCTGCGCTTCATGCTCCGGGTCTCCCATTAAGTCCAGAATCTCCATAACTGCGACCCTTATGGACGCACACTTGTGCGCAAGGTCGTATCGTTCAAGATTGTCCTCCAAATACCCGACAGAGATTTCAGGGGAGGGACCAACGGTAATTACGCTGAATCGTTTTCCCAGCATTGAAGCGAAATGCACACCGGCCTCAGAGATGCCCACAACAGGGATAGTCAGTTTTTCCTTGGCAAGCAGAAGCCCGGGTTCACCAAAGCAATAAATGATGACCCCGGCACAACCTTCAGATTCGGCCTTTTCTGCCTCCAACACAGTAAACAGCTCAGACCAGCCAGCGTCGTATCGGCATTCAACAGAGGCAGAGCCTTTCGGGATGTTTACTACCGTAACTTCTGTATCGCTTCCTTTGTGCTGATCATACAACTCCTTAATCGGCTCATTCCATACATCTACAGAAACCGGAACGACCACTCGTATCTTTTTCATCGCCGTTCTCCTCTAGAAAAAAGTAGGACCAGACCTACCTACAAACGAGCGCGAGCCCAACTACCTTGTCTCGAAACCACGGTTATTCTCATCGGCTCAAAAGAGAGGCATAGACTTTCTGATCTGCTCCTCGTCCAATTTGCTACGAAGAACAACATCGCAAGGCCTGCTATATTCTATTTGCCCAATTGGCGAGTCAGCTCGACCAGCTCCGGGTGCACGACTTTTCCTTCATCCAGGAGCTGTACACCATCCAACCAAGCTGATGTATTCATACAGATGCCATCGGTATGAGATGGCGCAGAAATGTATTCTCCCTTCTTAGAAAAAAGCGGGCCTACTGCCCCGATCCCCCATTCGGTTGCCCCCCACACTCGCTCATCTTCCACGATGTCGCCGGTCAGCTTCGCCCCGGGATGCCACGCCCAGCTCACGTGCGCTAACCTGCGCATCTGCGGATGGTTCCAGCTATCCATCCACTGTTCAAACTCCCTCGCCTCATTGCCTCCTTCCACTTTGACGATCTCGGCTTTTTCAACCGTCATCCGGATCGGCTCCTCCAGCTTGCCCAGCGGTGGCACGACTGAGCCGTCAAAAACGAGCACGCCGTTGATCGTTTCAAACTTCGGTGCCCAGGCGATCTGCCCGGCCATCATATGCGATCCAGGCACATCGGCGTATCCCTTCGCGAGCGTAGTGATCCGATCGGGATCGGGATTGCGCTCAAATTCGAGCTCTTCCCCGGCCGGAGTGGTGAAGCGAAAATGGGTCGTTTCGGTGGTCATCTTGTGAATTTTTTCCATGAACTCACCCAAAACCGGATAATTGACGCGGCCAATGCAGCGGACCATCATGTCGGGATTCATCCCAACAAGGTTTAAATAGCGGAGCTTCTTGTTCTCCTTCACCGCTATGTTGTAGGGAGTGGAATACAGCAACCACTCGTTATTGAACTCCACCCACGCGTCCGCTCCTTTCAACGCGCCGGTGAGGGATTCCACCGGTAGCATCGGATCAGCCGCCTCGGACACCCCCAACGGCGAGGCCAACAAGATCACCATCGGCTTCGCTCCAACAGCAAAGGCCGCCCTCGCTGTAGCGTTTACGACGCGCAGATCGCTCTCGGTATCGGCTGTGATGACAAAGGTCTCTCCAGGCTTCAGTTTGAACAGCTCTCTTGTCAAGATATCCGCAGCCTTGCCTAACTCGTATTCGTACTGGAACATTCTGCATTCGCCTCCTTTAATATAACCTAGCTCTTTTTAACCTCAAAGGCAGCCTCCACCCGATTACTCTCCTTTACTTCGATCATCCACCCCCTTCGCAGATTCGTCAGTTCGCGCGGTGCCAACGAACTGCCTCCTTATACTGAAGGGCAATCCGGAATACTTCAGAGTTTGCACCCATAGGACTTTCGCTCCTCCTTGCCCATCCGTTTCGTAGCCATGGGGGGTCGTGGCCAAGAAGTGATAACTATCGCCAGGGCCGAGCTCATAAATCTCCTCTCCTATCTTGAGCTTCAAACCCCCTTCCAGAACGTAGCCAAACTCCTCTCCGTCGTGGGAAACCGGTGGATAGTGATAGTTAGGTGGAATCTCACCGATGAGGATCTCAAACAGACGTTCTGGGAATTCTCCGCTCAAGAATTGGTATTTGATGCTAGCAGAGGAGATCTGAATATACGGCCGCTCCGTCGCCTTAATAATTTCCGTTGATTTTACGGAAAGAGAGATCGCATCTTCAGTATTCTTGTAATTCAAAAAAAGATCAGAAAGAGAGATGCCCAAGGCTTCACAGATCGCGTCAAGAGAGGTGATAGAGAGGGAGGAAAGACCCCTTTCCATCTGAGAGAGAAAGCTTACCGAGAGATTGCAGCGTTCAGAGAGATCTCTGAGTGTCCATCCTCGGTGTGTTCGCAGCAAGCGGATGAAATTCCCTACATCAACCATATATTTTATAATAGTGAAAAGAGAAGGAGCGGTCAACTACAAGCTCATCCCCCGACACATTTGTAAATCGCTTTTCCACTTGAGAACTTAATTATAGAATATCGTTCCGCCAGCAACCCTTGTTGTGCGCTTTTCGATTTCTCTGAAAACGTGTTCACCACCGCTTGACAATATCCCTTCCTTTCATTAAGGTGTAGACCTTGCGCAAGACAATAAGGTCTTGCAGTCATAGAAAGAGAGCTCAAAGCGAAAGAGAATCGATGCGTTTCCAGCGGATGATCACCACCATAGATACCCATACGGAGGGTGAACCAACACGCACAGTGATCGGTGGTCTCCCCTACATTCCTGGCAGCACGATGGCCGAAAAGATGCTGTACTTGAAAGAAAATCTGGATTCTCTCCGCACTATGTTAGTATATGAACCTAGAGGGAATGAGGTGATGTCAGGAGCCATCCTCGCCTCGCCTTGCCATCCTGACGCCGACATTGGGGTGATCTATATTGAGGTTGGTGGGTATCTTCCGATGTGTGGGCACGATACGATCGGTTGCTGCACGGCAATGATCGAAGCAGGCATTGTCCCGGTTGAGGAGCCTGTGACCACAATTAAACTGGACACACCCGCCGGTTTGGTCACGGCTAAGGTAGCGGTCGAAGGCCTGTCTGCAAAAGGCGTCACGTTCAGAAACATCCCCTCATTCCTGTACCAAAGAGACGTTGAGGTCGAGTTACCTGGCTTTGGCCAGGTCATCTTGGATATCGCGTATGGCGGAAACTTCTATGCCCTTGTCGAGGCAAGTAAGTTGGGACTTGACATCGTACCAGAACGCGCAGGCGACCTTGTCAGAGCTGGAATTGCCATTCGAGAGGAGGTGAATGCTCAGGTACGTGTTCAGCATCTTGAAAAACCATTCATTGAGGGGCTGACCCACGTGGAGTTCTACGGAGAACCGACCCATCCCGAAGCCCACGCAAAGAATGCGGTCGTCATCCCACCGGGGTCCATCGACCGGTCTCCGTGCGGAACGGGCACTTCCGCGAAGGTCGCCACGTTGTATGCTAAGGGGAAATTGAAGATGGGAGAGAAGTTTGTTCATGAAAGCATTCTCGGGACCCTCTTCCGAGCGCAGATCGTAGAAGAAACCAAGGTTGGGAATTTGCCAGCGGTAGTCCCTGAGATTTCGGGTCGTGCCTATGTCACGGGAATCAATCAGTTTGTCGTTGACCCCGATGACCCATTGAAGGAAGGTTTCCTTCTCGGCATAGGATGAACATGATCCTGTTTGGACGTTACGGGGTCGATAAGGATGCGAATAATGCATCGCCCAATTTAAGGGATTTGCCTGATTCGCGCGCGTTTAGGATACAGGTTGATGGAGAGGAAATCATCGCACTTGCGATAAAGCAGCCCAAGGAATGGTCGACTGGTCACCTCTACCTCGTAATGAGTGAGGCAGAATAGAAAACGATCCAGAAGCAAAAAAGGAGGTGGTTTTACAACCAGTGACAAGATGAAGGAGTCAAAGTCCACACAACACTTGATGGTACCAATCGTGGTTTGTTAGAATTCCCGCCACGTGTACCAAACAATCAAAACTCAAAAAGGAGCGATTGTAAAATGACGGAATTCAAGGGCGTAATTCCACCAGTCGTAACAGCATTCGACTCAGATAGAAATCTTGATCTGAACAGGACAGCTGAATTCATCCGTTGGCAAATTGGCGAAGGTGTACACGGCATATTTGTAGCCGGCAGCACCGGTGAATATACCCTTTTGTCAGACTCAGAACTGAAGGATTTAATCAAAGCTGGCGTGGAAGCAGTTGGCGGAGATGTGCCTTGTCTTGCAGGGACTGGATTCCACTCCACCAGGAAATCTATTGAGATGTCCCAATACGCAGAGAAAGTGGGGGCAGACGGAGTAACCCTTGCTGTGCCGCACTACCCACTACCTACTCAAGAAGGCCTCTATCAGCATTATAAGATGGTTGCTGAAAACGTCTCCATTCCGATATTGGCATATGCTTGGCCCGGTCAACACTCCGGAGTAAACTTGGACCCGGAGACTGTGGTCAGACTTGCTGATGAGGGAATAATCGCTGGCATGAAAGACGCCACCAAAGACATTGTCCACACTACCGAACTGATTCGACTCACAAAAGGTAAGATCGCAATTTTGGAAGGCTTTGCGAGCCAGCTTTTGCAGACGCTTGTTGTGGGTGCCGCTGGTGCAATTTGTACGGTGGCAAATTTAATACCAGCAGAAGTTGTATCAATTTATGAGAACTTCCAAAAGGGCAACTTGGAAGAGGCAAAAGAGATGCAGTTGAAGATTATACCTCTGATCGAAGCTTCAGGCGCACACCCCTACGGGACCAAAGAAGCTTTGAAGCTAATGGGTAAAGGGGTGGGGCCTTCTCCAATGCCCATAATTGATGACGATTTGTCTGAGGCAGTCAGGGCAAACATTAAGAAGGAGCTACAGAAGTTAGGGAAGCTTTAGGGAAGCTTTCTTAAGGACGGGATTAACTTTTGCTTTGGGCAAGGAAAGGAGGGCTGATTTTCTTCACGACTTCATAATTCTATATTTAAAGAGATGCAGATATAGGAATACACAATGAAATATTCCAAGGTTTTCGGTAGAACCAGTCATAATCTACCGAAAGGGCATTTGGAAAAAGGACAGGCTTATCTAATTCAAGGAGGCTCTCTTCGCTCTTTAAGAGAGGGTGATCCTATTTTACTTCCGATAGGACAAAGAGCCTGGAACAACCTACTGCAGATTATTCGCAGGGAGTTTCAGAAAATTGATGTCCAAGAAGTGGAGTTTCCTCTTCCCCCATGTCAGGGAGAAAGCGAAGAGCGAAGCGTGGGGCAGGTTAACGACCAATACTTGCTTTCAGCTCTCATAGAGCTGCTGGGTCACCACGTATCCTCCTATAGAGACCTCCCTGTGAAATTAGGCTACAGTCGAGTTTTAGATGACAACAGGAGTTGTTTGTTGAACAGACAGGCAAGCTATGCCTACACCGTATTCTCTGTGAATAAGGATGGCGGTGAACAGAAGCGAAGTTCTACTGAATTTAAGGAAGCACTGGCCCAGATTTTTTCATCGGTGGGGGTGGGATCGAAGGAATTCCCTTACGCCGTTGGCGGTGAAACTGAGCTCGGTTTCACTTTGCTAGGAGAGAGTTCGTTAGGCACCGATCGGTATTTTCGTTGCAATCAATGCGACTATATAGCCCCTTGGGAGCGTGCCGAATCAAGTTTTCCCACGTATTCTCAAGATGAGGAGCAAAAACCATTAAAGCGTATCCACGGACCTGATTTGATAAGCGTGGAGGATCTGGCTGATTTCGCCGGCATTTCCGTTCCCACTACTACAAAGACCCTGATTTTCGAAACCGCTGATACCAAGAAATTAATCGTGGTAATGATTAGGGGAGATTATGATGTGAGCGAGGCCAAGCTGGAGCAAGTGGTGGGAGAGGAAGTATATCTTGCTCCCCCTCTAACAATCTGGGACGTGCTGGGCGTCGAGGTTGGTTACTCGGGCGTGGTGGGATTGCCTGACAATGTCGAACTGATCGCGGATTTAACTACAGAAGGACGAGTAAACTTCGAGTGTGGAGCAAACGAAACTGACTATCATTTGCTCAATGTCAATTTTGGTAGGGATGTTCCCGAACCGGAAGCATTTTTCGACGTCCGTCAGGTAAAAGACGAAGAAACATGCGAGAAATGCGGGAAAGGTGAATTGGAATTAGTGAAGGCCGCTACTTTGGCTACCTATTCCCTGCTGCCCATCCCCGAGGAAGTGGATGCCAAAGTTGTCTACACAGGTGAGGATGGTAAAGAACATCCCATGTCGATTGGAAAGCTGAAATTTTTCCCTTCCACACTATTCGCGCTAGCCTTAGAGAATAGTTGGGACGACAACGGTCTCATCTGGCCAAGAGCTATTACCCCCTTCCATGCTCATCTAATTTCGTTGGGGCAGGAAGATGAAGTTGTTGAAAAAGCGGAGGAAATTTACCATCGTCTGTTGGAATCCGGACTTGAAGTTCTCTGGGATGATAGGGACAAAAAGCCTGGGGTGAAATTTAATGACGCCGATCTACTCGGTATTCCCCTTAGGTTGGCAATAGGGAAGAAATCTTATAAAGAAAACTGCGTAGAACTGAGGGAAAGAACCGGGGATGATGTAAAGATGATACCCGAGGATGAAATTGTCCACGCGGTACAACAGTATTATGCAGAATAAGCAGACGGGCCTCTTCAGTTCCGATCAATGAAAGGGAGTAGGGGAGAATCCTCGAATTTCACAATTTTCCGATTTTATCGGGGATCAATCTAGATCAACACACGACCGATGTCGACATTAAGGAGGTACACATGCAAAAGGTTGCAATTTTAGGAGCCGGAAATGGTGGTTACGCGGCATCCGCTGATCTCGCATTGAAAGGCTACAGCGTGAATCTGTTCGAACTGCCCCGTTTCAAGGAGAATATTGAGCCTGTGCTGGAACGAGGCGGAATCGAAATTACCGGCGATGCAGGAGAAGGATTTGGCGAGCTAAATACGGTCACTACAAACGTTGAGGAAGCAGTCAAAGGCGTTGACGTTGTACTTATCATGGTGCCTGCCTTTGGCCATAAACCATTTGCCGAAGCTTGTATCCCCCACCTTGAAGATGGCCAAGCTGTCATCTTGTTGGGAAAAGGTGGAGGTTCTTTAGTTTTTGCAAAAGCGATGAAGGACACGGGCGTGGACAAGGGCATTCTGTTGGGAGAAGGAAATACTCTGCCATATACCGCTCGTATTCAGGGACCGGCTAAAGTAAAGGTATCTATCGCGGTACATGAACTCTTTGCAGCAGCCCTGCCCGGAAAAGACAACGATGAGCTCGCGGAGATCCTTGGGGTACTCTATCCTTCCACAACCATTCTGGATAACGTCCTAGAAACAACGCTACACGACATCAACGCCGTTTTGCACCCACCACCTATGATACTAAATGCTGGACGAATCGAGGACCCCAACAGCGACTTCCTCATTTATAAAGAGGGGGTCACGCCAGCCATAGTTAAGGTGTATAACGAGCTAGACGCTGAGAGGCTAGCCACCATGGATGCCTTAGGCTTAAGAAAAATCCCCTTTGCTGATTTGTATATGCGAGTGGGCTTCGGTCCCAAGAAGGATAAGCTGCTGGACTCAATAAATGATTGCTATGGGAGCGGTGAGATTAGGGCTGCTTCAAATCTTCAGTATCGATATCTTACTGAGGATGTACCGTTTGGTCTAGTGACTTTGGCTTCCATAGGTGATTTAGCTGGTGTTCCCTGCCCCACAATGAAATCGTTGATAAAGCTGGCTTCAGTGATGAACGAAGTCGATTACTGGAAAGAGGGTCGGACCGTTCAGGAATTAGGCATAGCCGATTTAGAAGTAAATGAACTGATAAGGTTTGTCAGTGAAGGATCACGGCCTTAACTTGTGAACTAGTGAAGAAACTGGCGATCCGCCGGGTTTGCCCAGGAGATTCGTAAGTACCTCCGGTTGTTCAAACCGGCCCGTCATGAGATGGGCCCGAGAGCGAGGCTGCTGCTTGAGAAGGCAGCGCCACGAATCGACAAGCTCGGTGTGTGTAATCGGCAACGTCGTTCCGAGGATGGCGGTGGACCTGTCCGATCTGGTGGCCAATAAGAAGAATCTTGATGCAGCGTGGACGCTCTACAAGAAGATGCTCCCTTTACTTCGATACCTTGAATACGCCGGAAAGACGCAGAAAGCGCTAAAACACGGCCTCGACAAGATGGGGCTGTGCGGCGGTCACTCCAGTAGTCCCAAATTGCCGCTGCATGCTGCTGAAAGAGTGAAAATCGACAAAATCCTCCAAGACCTGGGCGTGTTTCAACAGTGAGCGTCTCAGCCAAGGATGAGGAGTCACCGTTTAGCATCACTTCACAAGATGGTTGCCTTTGCGCGCGCTTGTTTAGACGTTGACAAAAAAGCGGCGGAGTCATAGTATGGCAAGGCTGGAATTCCCCATAAGGGGGTGATAAACAGATTCACGTTGTCAAACAGAAATCGGCTTATTGACAATCGGCTTACAGCAAGGAGGGAACAAGTGAAAAGCAAGACAATCGTGTTATTGCTGTTGGCGGTAGCGCTATTGGCTGTCAGCGGCCTGGCGGCCTCGGACAAGTTGGTCTACCTGTTCTACGGCGAACCTGGAGAGGCAGATCCGGCGACCGCGTACGACATGAGATCGGCGGTCATCCACGAGAATGCGTTCGATCGACTGCTCACCTATGAGGGAGCCGACGCGACCAAGTTCGCGTCGCAACTGGCTGAGGAGTGGGAGGTGTCCGACGACGCAACTGTTCTCACGTTCAAGCTGCGAGAAGACGCCGTCTTCCACAATGGAGATCCCGTCACGGCCGAGGCGGTGAGATACTCGTTCAATCGCGTCCTCACCATGAACCAGCCTCCGTCCTGGATGCTGTCGCAGATGATGGACCTCAACAGCGTAAAGGTCATCGACGATTACACCGTGGAGATTCACCTGACCACGCCGTACGTGGCGGCGCTGGGAGTGCTCACCCACGGAGTCGCCTCGATTGTCAACCCGGCCGTGGTGGAAGCCAACGGCGGGGTTGTAGCCGACACGGAGAACCTGTGGATGAACCAGAACGAGGGCGGCGCCGGTTCCGGTCCGTACATACTGAAGGAGTGGATCCCCGCGGAGCGGCTCGTGTTTGAGCGATTCGACGACTACTGGGGAGAAAAGGGGAAGATCAAGACGATCGAGTGTCCGATCGTCCTGGAAATGGCAACCCGCATCATGCTGCTGCGCGCGGGAGACGCCCACATCCATCCCTACTTTCCGCAGGTGAACGTTCCCGAGGTTGAGGGGGCAGAAAACCTGGTCATCGCACCCTTCCCCTCGTTCGACCTAGACTTCGCAGCGCTGGGCTGCCGCGGTCCGTTGGCCGACAAAAGAGTGCGACAGGCGATTGCCTATGCCTATCCGTATCAGCAGTCGCTCGATCTCATCTACCAGGGCTACGGCACCCGTTCGACGGGCGCAATTCCGGAGGGGATGTTCGGCTACTATCCCATCCCTGAAGACCAGCGCTACCGGCTCGATCTGGAAAAGGCAAACCAGCTGCTCGATGAGGCAGGTTGGGTCTGGCCGGGCGAACCTGGTGAGGGCGTCCGTCACAAGGACTACGCGCTACTCGACATGGAAATCCTTCTTCCTCTCGGCGATGAGCTGCGCAGTCAGCAGGCGCTGCTGTGGCAGAGTGAGCTGAAGAAGATCGGCTTTGACCTCATCATCCGCGAGATCGTCTGGGCGATCGCGTACAAGGTCATCCGCGCCCACGAGTCGGACGCAATGTTCACCGGCTGGGGACCTGACTACGCCGACCCGGACAACTACGCCGACGCAATCCTCGGCGGTGACAACTCCGATGCGATCTATGGATCGAGCTACGACAATCCCGTGATGGACGCGCTGATCGCTGCGGCCAAGAAGGAAGCCGACCCGGCCAAGCGCGCGGAGCTCTACAAAGAGCTCCAGGAATTGACGCACGAGGACGCCCCCTACATCTGGATAGCGCAGAACATCAACGTCACCGTGTTGAACGAGAACGTGGGTGGCTACTTCTACAACCCGGCGCTACAGATCAAATTCGAGACCTTGTACTTCAAAAGCTAAGGACGGATAGGACACGACATCATCGGGGGGGGGGCGGGCGGCACGTCCCGTCCCCCGTTCTTTCATCCCAGATCTTAGGGTAACGTCGATCCGATAGCGAGAAGAGGCCCGTATGAAGCTGCGCAACTACATCATCAGGCGGTTGTCGCTTCTGCTTCCCGTCATCCTCGGCGTGTTGGTGTTGGTGTTCATCATCTCTTACGTCATTCCCGCCGATCCGGCCCGAGCGTGGGCCGGTCCCCGCGCTCGCCCCGAACAGATTGAGGTGTTGAGAGAGCGCTACCACCTGAACGATCCGGTCTACATGCAAATCTACTATTACTTGAGGAACCTTATCCTGCACTTCGATCTAGGTGTTTCGGCGACGAGTGGTCGTCCGGTACTCACTGATCTTAAAGCGTTTTTCCCCGCGACCTTCGAGTTGGCGTTTTTCGCTTTCGTCCTTGCAATCGTCATTGGGATTCCGCTCGGCGTGATCTCCGCCTTGCGACGCAACAGGCCGACAGACCATTTCTCGCGCGTCGTCGCCCTGGCCGGAGTTTCCACCCCTCTGTTCTGGTCGGCGCTGCTCATGCAGTTTTTCTTCTACTACAAGCTTCGATGGGTGCCCGCGTTCGGGCGACTGTCGGTTGAGATCAACCGATACACGGGGTTCGTTCTCCTGGACAGCATTCTGAATGGCAACTTGTCTGCGCTCGGGGACGCAGCGACCCGCCTGATCCTACCGGCAGTTACGTTGGCGTTCTACACCATGGGATACCTTGTCAGAATCACGCGGGGAAGCATGCTTGAGGTCCTGGAATCCGAGTACGTAACCACAGCAAAAGCAAAGGGCCTGCCGCGACGAATCGTCATCTATCGACACGCGCTCAAGAACGCGATCATCCCCCCGATCACCGTGTTGGGCATCAACTTCGGCTGGCTTCTCGGCGGAACGGTCCTCCTAGAGACGATCTTCTCCTGGCCGGGAATGGGTCGCTACGCCGCCGGTTCGATCGTGCAGGTCGATCTACCCGCGATGGTCGGATTCACCCTCGTCGCCGCAACAGTAATGATCCTCTCCAATCTGGTCGTCGACATCTTCTACAGCATCATCGATCCGAGGGTTCGAGTGGGAGGAAAAGCGCAATAATGAGGCTGTCCGAAGGGTTTCCGTTCACGTCGCGCTATCGTGTCCTGAAGCGGCGACTCCATCCGATTACCAAGGAGTTCGGCCTCACCCTGTACGTGCTGCGCAAGAGCACCTTGGCCGTCGTCGGTGCCCTGCTCGTCAGTCTGTTTCTATTCCTGGCCGTCTTCGGCCCCTGCATCGCCCCGTACGATCCCTACGAAGTCAAGCTCCAGGAGCGGTTCATCCCGCCGTCTAAGGGACACTGGTTTGGAACGGACAAGATGGGCCGCGATGTGCTAAGTAGGATGTTGCACGGCGCAGGATACAGCATACGAGCGGGTCTCATCGTCCTTGTGATTGCCGTTCCAGTCG
>Ga0209636_10002750_pt1 | contig 17954 bp, 15 predicted proteins | sample DeeMarSWOR152_54_FD_187464 | JGI IMG/M metagenome (GOLD analysis project Ga0209636, IMG submission 187464) | Marine sediment microbial communities from White Oak River estuary, North Carolina - WOR-1-52-54 (SPAdes) (version 2) | ecosystem: Environmental > Aquatic > Marine > Intertidal zone >... | reverse complement strand
GGTTTCCCCTGCATCTTACGGCATACCACAACGGGTGGCTACAGGTGTGGACTACAAGCGGCTGTCGATGTTGCTCGCAGTGCTGGAGCGCAGAGTAGGATTGAGGATAGGGAATCATGACATCTTCGTGAATGTTGCGGGGGGTATACGAATAGACGAGCCAGCAGCGGATCTTGGCCAGGTGTGTGCAATCGCATCCAGTCTTCTCGACAAGCCCATTGATCCAACCACTGTGCTCATTGGTGAGGTCGGGCTCTCTGGAGAGGTGAGAGCGGTTCCGCATCTGGAGAAGAGGCTGGGGGAGGCAGAGAAACTCGGATTCGCGAAGTGCATTGTTCCACACCATAATCTCAAAGGACGGAGGTTCAGCATGGATATCCAGTGTGTAGACGTCAGAGAAGTAAACGAAGCGTTGAGGGTTCTGCTATGATTAAGGTGCTCAGGGTATTCTTCATCATATCTATGGCATTTATTGGATTCCTCATAGCGCTGAAACTGGGGGTTACTCAGCCCCTCCTTGGAGGCGTGGCAGGAGCAGTCTGTGGAAGTACCATGGTACTCCTGGAGAGAGCTCTCGCTCGTCGTTCAGCGAGAGAGATCGCTGCTCTCTTCATTGGTCTGGCTATAGGGCTTTTCATCGCAAATGTTGCAGCATGGGTACTCATAAAGATCCCATTTCTCAAGAAGTTCGAGTATTTCATCTTTCCCTTTCTCAACATCATGATCGGCTATCTCGGTATTCTCACGGCGTTGCGGAAGAAGGACGAGTTCGCGTTTCTCAACATCCTTCTCAATCCTCCCAAGGAGAGAAAGGCAATCGTTCTCGATACCTCGGTCATCATCGATGGAAGGATTGCGGATGTTATTGAGCTCGGCTTCCTGGGAGGAGTGTCCATAATCCCCAGATTCATCCTGAGGGAGCTCCAGTATATTGCTGACTCTCAAGACCCGCTCAAGAGGGCAAGAGGAAGGAGAGGACTCGATATCTTGAAGAAGCTGCAGAGTCTGAACAACATCGAGGTGAGAATAGAAGACCTGGACTTACCGGAAAAGGAGGTCGACCTCAAACTGGTGAGACTTGCGGAGATGAAAGACGCAAAGATAATCACGAACGACTACAACTTGAACAAAATCGCTTCGATCAGAGGAGTGACTGCCCTCAATCTGAACGAGCTGGCCGCAGCGCTCAAGCCTGTCTTCCTGCCTGGAGAGGAGATCAAAATCAGACTCGTGAAGCGAGGTAAGGAGATTGGTCAGGCGGTTGGGTACCTGGACGACGGCACAATGGTCGTGGTGGACAACGGCAGCACCAAAATCGGGAGAGAAGTGACGTGCACGGTCACCTCCCTTCTGCAGACTGCAGCAGGTAGAATGATATTTTCGAAGGTAAAAGAAGAATGACGAGCGCGATAATAGTCGCGGCAGGGAAGGGCAGAAGATTCGGATCGACGAAGCAATTCGCTTCACTCTGCGGCAAACCCGTTATCTTCCACACCATAGAGGTGTTTGAGCATTCCAGAAGTGTCCATGAGATCGTGCTCGTTGTGCCAAAAGGATGGGTTAAAAGGGTGGAAGACCGGGCGGTCCATTCTGATTACAGGAAGGTGAAGAACGTGGTGCCCGGTGGACCGAGACGGATGGATTCAGTATACTGTGGTCTACAAGTTGCATCCGGCGACATTGTCGTCATACATGATGGAGTGAGGCCTCTCGTGACCTCCTCAATGATCAACAGAGGAGTGAGCGCGTGCAGGACGCATGGTGCGTGTACTTATGCAATTCATTCGACGGATACGGTGAAGTTTGCGGAAAATGGTTCCGTCACAAAGACGGTGGACAGAACAGTGGTGTACCTCACTCAGACTCCGCAGATATTCAAGAAGTCTATCATCATGAAGGCATATGCGAATGCATATGCACAGGGAATAGACGCCACGGACGACTCGTACCTCGTCGAGTTGATAGGCGTTCCAGTGAGAATACTGGAGGGTTCAAGGGAAAACATGAAAATCACCTCTTCTCTTGATCTTCGCCTCGTCAGAGCCTTAATGGAGTGAAAGGCCGATGAGTAACGAAATCGATAGATCTCAAGGATGTATTGTGGGCACCGCTATCGGGGACGCATTGGGCATGCCTGTTGAGTTTCTGAGCGAAGTGGAGATCAAAAAACACTATCGACGGGTGGAGAGGTTCGAGAAGCCACTATCATCGCATCCCTCAAGTCATCTGAAGATGGGACAGTGGACGGATGACACCCAGTTACTTCTGCTCGTGGCGCAGACCCTTCTCGATAACAAGGGGTTTGAAATATACGATTTCGCCTTGAAGCTCGCAGACTGGGGGAAGAGATGTGAAGAAGACAAGACATACAATAGATATGCAGAACTGACGAACGTCAAGGCAAGTCGAGAACTGCGACGAGGCCTTGATCCTCATTCCACTGGATACAGAAATCCGAACCCCGGATCTGTGGTGAGGTCTATACCTATTGGAATATGGTACTACAGAGACATCGATGCAGTCGTGAAGTACGCGAAGGATTCGAGTATCCCCACACACAACTCGACCGAAGCCAAGGACTCCTGTGTGGCGGTAGCACTCACCTGCAGCTATCTGATGAACGGTCTTGCGCCCGAAGAAGCCATACGAAGTGCGCTTCAGTATGTTTCGATGAAGAAGCTGAAAAAGAAGTTACATCAGGTCATAGCGATGCAGGATGATGAACCGGAGAAAGTGAAGAGTGTGATCGGAATAGGCACGAAGGCCTCGGAGGTACTCGCGTTCGCGTTCTACGCATTTCTGCGCGCCAAAGAGGATTTCAGCAGCTCTGTGCTCACTGCAGTGAATGTGTTAGGAAACACCGATACCACAGCGGCAATTGCGGGTGCACTCAGTGGTACATACAATGGCCTCGGCAGGATACCCGAGAAATTCACCCGACAACTGGAGCAATTCGATCTCTTGAGCAACATGGGCACAAAACTGATAGAAAATTCCAATTACCTGCGCACTGACTTCGATCTCAGAGTGATGGATCCAGCGAAGCTCGGGCTGTACGAGTTCAAGAGCGAGCACAGGAAGCATCAGCAGATGATCAGAGCATTGGAGAAGCGCATCAAGGACTGGCTCGACAAGGTTGATTCGTCCATCCAGTATAAAGGTCTCGAACTAGGCAAAGAGGTAGTTCACCACTACGAAAGTCCGAAGGCGGGAAAAATCGAGATTTCCTCTGTGATCAAAACTGTGAAGCCAGGCAAGAATCTGGCCCTGCTATTTGTGAGGGTCGAAGACAAGAACAAGTTCTCACTGAGTCTTCACCACGCTCTTGAAGAACTGCGCCGCACGCTCGAGTAGGATTCCCTGAGACATCCATTCCCATTGTTCAGGTCTTTTCCTGGATTCGGTACTGTCTCATCTTCCTCCACAGAGTGGACCGAGAAATTCCGAGCGCTCGTGAGGTCTTTTCTTTCTCCCAACGATGAGCATGCAACGCTTCCAGAATCGTTCTTCTCTCGGCGTCCTCAAGCGAGTAGTGCTTGGTAGGTGTCCCGGGGGCACCCTCGGCTTCTGACTGAATTTCCGCCGGAAGATGCTTCACTTCGATCACCTCACTCCTGCAGTGGACGAATGCATGTTCTATGGCGTGTTCGAGCTGGCGCACGTTACCCGGCCAATTGTAGTCAAGCAGCAAGTCCATCGCTTCCTGTGATACGGATTCAACCTTCTTTCCCATCCGCTCGTTATACTGTTGTATGAAATGGCTGATGAGAAGAGGGATGTCATCTGATCGGTCTCTCAGCGGAGAAATCGTGATCGCCACCACATTTAACCTGTAGTAGAGGTCTTCTCTGAATTTCCCCTCTCCCACCGCTTCCTTCAGATTCCTGTTTGTGGCTGCAATGATGCGAACATCCACCTTCACCGATTCCGTGCTCCCTAGGGGTTCGAATTCCTGTTCTTCCAGTACACGGAGAAGCTTCGCCTGGATACCAACGGGTATCTCTCCCACTTCGTCGAGAAAGATCGTGCCTCTGTGAGCGCGGGAGAATCTTCCGGGTTTATCCTTCATTGCCCCCGTGAACGCTCCTCTCTTATGTCCGAAGAACTCCGACTCAAGCAGAGTCTCCGGCAGAGCTGCACAGGATACTTTCACGAAAGGGTAATCTCTCCGGGGAGAGTTGTAATGAATGGCCCTCGCGATCAAATCCTTGCCGGTTCCCGTCTCCCCCTGGATGAGTACTGTTGAACTGGCTTGACTTATGATGTCAATTAGGTCATAGATCTTCCGCATCGTCGCACTCTTACCCACGATATTGGAGAAGCTGTACACTTCCCCCAATTCCCTGCGCAGGACTTTGAGCGCGGACAGGTCCCGAAACGTTTCCACACCTCCAGTGATTTCCCCCTCCTCGTCCATGAGAAGTGCAGTACTCACACTGACCGGTACCAATTCCCCCTGGGAGTTCACGATCTCCATTTCAATGTTGGAGAGGCTCTGCCCGGTCTCCATCGTACGCCTGAGTGGACAGCCTTCCCGGCATCTCTCACTTCGAAACACCAGATGACAAGACTTCCCCAATACGTCATCTCTTGTGCGTCCCGTGATTCGTTCTGCAGCGAGGTTGAAGCTCGATATCCTGAAGTCTGTATCTACAGTAAACACACCATCAGCAATGGAATCGAGAATGGTTTGGAGCCTCGCGGTCTCCTGATACAGCTGAGCCGTCAGTCTATACACTTCACTCATGTCTCGGAAACTCATTATGCCGCCAATGATGTTCCCTCTTGGATCTTTAAGAGGAGTCATACTGAATGATACGACCACTTTCTGATTGTGGACATCCGTGATCTCCGCTCTTTGATCCAAAATCTGCGTTTCGCCTCTCAACGTCCTTTCCAGCGGACAGAAGCTGTCGCAAAGATCAGCCTTGAATATCTCGTTGCAGGGACTCCCGACTATCTCGTCTGCGCAATATCCTGTAATCCTCTCAGCACTCCTCGAAAAACTGACAATCTTCAGATCTTTGTCGATCACCACAAGACCGTCAGAGAAGAGCTCCCACAGGTTTTCGAGATCCTTGTCTATTCTGTGCACTGTTAGAATGAGATCATTTCCACAAGATCACGAAAGTCATTGGGCACGATACCTCTCTGTCTCCCGCGCGTGCCGGAGTGATGAAATCTATCGCGGTATTATCCACGCAGTCCCCTCAGTCAATTCGATACGTGGAGGAGAAGAGCTTCCACTTCCCGTTCTGATCTCTTTTGACGAAAGCCGTCAGCCTCTCTCCCTTCTGTATTTCTCCAGAGAAATGGATTCTCTCCCCGTCAGGAACGCGAATAGAAAGCTGGAGCGTCCAGGGACACTCAAGATCCGAGGAGAAAAAAGAATAGCGTCTGTCAGATGGTCCTTCCTCATACTCCACATCGAGATGCGACTCACCGACTCGACACCGGAATCGTACCCACTCCAATTCCTCAGGAAGAGTCGGTTCGAAGTGAACTGTCTTGTTCGGGGCGTCCGGTTTCACCCCAAGATAGTCCTGGTAGAACACTCTTATATACTCGGCCAGGCTCAGCGCATGCGAGACTTCACCTTCCAGGTTTTCCTCCTCGGCCAGATAAACGCCGTTCTCCAGTTCGGGCAGCGTCCCTACTGCGCCTTTGTGCAGCACAACATCTGTGAGATGTAATGTCAGCTGCCACGCAGTTCTTCGTTCATCGTACTTCACAAGAAGGTCTATCATTGGTCCTGCCAGCCACACCGGTACATCCCCATTGTGATAGGCTTCATCGAAGTGGTACCGATCCCAGTCGATGTGATATGGATGAAACTCAGGATCATCTCTCGAAAGAGAGAGGACTCCGTGTGGCTCCAGCAAATGTCGGATGATGAAGTTGAGAACCGCGTACTCTTGATCAGCACTCAAGAGGGGTTCGCGTGGCGCCGTGATCGCGAGGAGCTGATTGGGCCTCTTCTTCACATCTTTGCTATCATCCACATTGACATGGTCAAAGAGACCATTTGCCCCTCTGTTCCAGAACTGGGATTCAAAGGAAGATTTCACATCTCTCGATATCTCTCTCCACTTCTCTGAAATCTCCGGTTTCCCTGACAGACGAGCCAGTTCCGCTGCCAAAGTAAGACTGTTGTACCAAAGCGCCTCTATCTCTACTGCCCTGTTCCCGCGCGGAGAATGAAGACTGCTCTCACCACGCCCGTCCATCCACGTCTCAGCTTCACCGTGAGTCAGCAGATGGTCCGCATCCATCCTTGTGAGTGCGTCCTCTACTGTCTTTTCCGCTGCTGGAAAAAGCTCTCTGAGGATTTCTCTGTCGCCTGAGTATTGCACCAGTTCCGCAAGGCTTCTGACGAACCAGTGAGAAACATCCGCTGCATCGTACTGAATCTCACCAGAGAAGATGCTCGGCAGTCTTCTCGGTAGAAGACCATCATCCCTTTGGTAACGGGTAAAAGATGCTATGATCTCCCTTGCCATCTCGAATCTGCCGACTGCCAGGCATGCTCCAGCAAGTGAGATAAACGTGTCTCTCCCCGAGAAAGCCGGGAACCGGAAAAGTCCCGCATATATTCCCCTGAATGGATAATTCATCATCAACCCGTCAATCGAGAGAATCGCCCATCTCAGCGCAGCGGTGTACTCCGGATTTGAGGTCTCGAAGTAGCAACTCTCGAGAACCCGGTCCATTCTCAGCCGCCTCTTTTCCTTCAGTGCTTCGAGACTCTGGTGCACCACCTTCAGGATTCTCACAGTTTCTTCATTCGTCCTACCCACGGCGAATACCACGACACACTTCCTGCCGTCACAGACAAACTTCAACTTCCCAGGAGTGTACGGAAAGTCGGTCACCATTGCTCTTCTCCTCAGATCTTTGGGGTAGGCCTTCGCGATCTGGTGAGCAGATTTCTCGAAGCAGAGAGGTACGTTTGCACTTGCGCCCAGACACCCCCGGCCATCTTCGGGGGTCCAGTCCTTTCTTCTCACAACCAAAATCTCGTCCCAATGTACATCATACTCCGTCTTCTTCACCTCCGAGATATGTCTGAAGCTAACCCATGGGATGATGGATGCTTCCCCACGATAATCGGTCTCAATCTCCACAGCCACGGCGTTCATCGAGTCGATGACCGTCACAGTCTCTTTGGTGTTGTGGAATTTGTAGTAGCGCACCAACCTGTCAGGGTATACGAGCGCACTATCGAGCAAAGCTCCATCAAGTTGACGAGACCCAACGAAGAGATGGTACTCTTCGAGGTACTTGTACCCTCCGACAAACCATCCGTGGTAGCTCGATGTGTTGCCGGGAGAGGTCTCACCTGTAAAGAAGCCCGCTTCTTTGTTCGTGAAGATGAAATGTCGACTATTGCCTCCCGGAACGGCGATGGCTAAATCCTGTACCAGCGCCACTGTAAGAGTGAGAATCGTCGCCAACATACCTCGACACCATTTCAACTCTATAATAGCATGTGGCAGGGAAGTCAACTCTGAAATCAAGCGAGGTTCTATGAACTCTGCACCCCTCAGGGAAGCTCTGTGCCTCAGGCCGACCGTTACGCGAGGCCAGGGCGAGCGTCTGCCCGCAGAATACCATCTTGACAAGTTCGAATCTATGGTGTATGGTCAGAGCGTGACTCGGCAAGTTCAAGTCATGTCAGTGCTTAGGTAACGAAGAGAGGAGGTCGATATGGCAATAAGACTGGGCATCAATGGTTTTGGCAGAATAGGCAGACTCGTATACAGGGCTGTCTACAACGACCCAGAGTTCGAAGTCCTTGCGGTAAACGACATCACCGACGCGGAAACCCTCGCTCACCTTCTCAAGTACGATTCCGTTCACGGCATTCTCAATGCTTCCATCAAAGCCGGACAGAACGCGATTCTCGTCGATGGCAAAGAAATCAAGGTGTTCAGCATGAAGGATCCTTCCACGCTTCCATGGAAGGACCTGGGTGTTGATTTCGTAGCCGAGTGTTCTGGAAAGTTCAGGAGTAGAGAGCAAGCTGCTCTCCATCTTTCTGCAGGAGCCAAAAAGGTGGTGATCTCTGCTCCTGGTAAAGGAAACCCACCAGACATTACGATCGTGATGGGCATCAATGAAGCTGGATACGATCCTAGAAAGCACCATGTGATTTCCAATGCATCCTGCACCACGAACTGCTTTGCGCCGGTCGTCAAGGTGCTTCACGACAAGTTCACGATACTCCAGGGCCTGATGACCACCATTCACTCGTACACAAACGATCAGAGGCTACTGGATCTACCGCACAAAGATCTGCGCCGGGCAAGGGCCGCTGCCCTGTCAATGATACCGACCTCCACCGGAGCAGCGAAGGCGGTAGGGATAGTCTTCCCAGAGCTAAAAGGAAAGCTCGATGCGATTTCCATCAGAGTGCCCACGCCAAACGCATCGCTTGTCGACTTCGTCTGCACAGTGAAGCAGGCCACAACAGCGGAGCAAGTGAACTCAGCGTTCAGGGAAGCGTCAGAAGGTGAAATGAAGCGCTATATCCAGTACACCGAGGATCCGATTGTTTCGACAGACATCATTGGAAATCCTTATTCTGCCATATTCGACGCTCCGCTCACCAGCGTCATCGGTGGAACTCTCGTGAAGGTACTTGCGTGGTATGATAACGAGTGGGGATATACCGCGAGGACGGTGGATTTGATCAAATACATGGCTGAGCGCATGTGAGGAGGAGAGATGAAGAAGTTATCCGTTATGGATCTTCATCTTGATGGTCAAAGGGTACTGGTTCGCGTCGACTTCAACGTACCTCTGGACGAGAACCAGAAAATAACCGATGACACGCGGATACGAGCAGCGCTCCCTACAATCCAGTTTATCATTGAGAACGGTGGAATCCCAATACTGATGTCCCATCTTGGAAGACCGAAAGGGAAGCGAGTGGAGACCATGAGTCTGCGTCCTGCGGCTGTCCATCTCGAGACTCTTCTCGGTACGAAGGTGAAGTTCATCTCCGATTGCGTGGGGCCAGAAACTGAGGCCGCCGCCAAAGACCTGAAGCAAGGGGACGTACTCTTGCTCGAGAATCTCAGGTTCCATCCTGACGAGACCTCCAATTCTGCAGAATTCGCCGGGGCGCTGGCAAAGCTCGCGGATGTGTATGTGAACGATGCGTTTGGCACCGCGCACAGAGCCCACGCCTCCGTCGCGGCCATTGCAGAATTCTTCCAGAAGAGAGCAGCAGGCTTTCTCATGGAGAAGGAGATAGACTACCTTGTGAGTACCCTTGAAAATCCGCAGCCTCCGTTCGTGATGATTCTTGGAGGCGCAAAGATATCGGACAAAATCGGGGTAATCCAAAACCTGCTCGATAAGGTGGATAAGCTTCTCATAGGTGGTGGAATGGCTTTCACCTTCATGAAAGCACAAGGGTCCCCGACAGGAGAATCCCTCGTAGAAGAGGACAAGCTTGCTCTCGCGAAAGAGATCGTGAAAGGCGCAGCGGAGAAGGGTGTCGAACTACACCTGCCTGTTGACTATGAGGCAGCACGAGAGTGGTCCCCGGACACAGAATCCAGGGTGGTCTCCATAGCGATCCCTGATGGATGGCGCGGTATGGACATTGGACCTGAGACTATTCAGAAGTTCACCAAGTCCCTGAGCGGCGCAAAAACGATCATCTGGAATGGACCCATGGGAGTATTTGAATTCCCCAGATTCGAGAAGGGAACTAAGAGCGTTGCCCTTGCATTGGCCGCTGAGACGGACAAAGGAGCCACCAGCATAATTGGAGGAGGAGACACAATCGCAGCAGTCAGGAAAGCTGGAGTCGCCGAGAAGATGTCTCACATCTCAACGGGCGGGGGCGCATCCCTCGAGCTTCTGGAAGGAAAGGCTTTACCGGGGATCGAGGTCCTGAGCGAGGCACCATGAGAAAACCAATGATCGCAGGTAACTGGAAGATGCACAAGACTGTGGATGAGGCAGTCTCCCTGGCGAAAGAGATTCGGGACGGGGTAGGAGACATAGACCATGTGGAAGTCGTCCTCTGTCCTCCATTCACCGCGCTGGGAGCGGTAGCCAGGGCAATCAGCGGTTCCAACCTCTCTCTTGGCGCACAGAACATGTACTGGGAAGAGGAAGGAGCCTATACCGGTGAGATCTCACCGAGATTTCTCGTGGACCTCGGATGCGGTTGGGTGATAATAGGTCATTCAGAAAGGAGAAAGTACTTCGGGGAGTTGGATGAGTACGTGAATAGAAAGACGAAAGCTGCACTCAAATCTGGATTGAAGCCAATAGTCTGTGTCGGCGAGACTCTGGAAGAGAGGGAGAAAGGAGTCACCGAGAAGGTTGTGGAAACCCAGGTGAGAGGAGCGCTCACCGGATTGAGTCCCCATGATCTGGAGAAACTGGTCATCGCCTACGAACCTGTCTGGGCAATTGGAACCGGCAGGACAGCTTCTCCGAGTACTGCCAATGAGGTGCACACTTACATAAGGCAACTGATAACCGTTCTTTTCAATGAATCGACAGCATCGGAGATGAGGATTCTCTATGGCGGCAGTGTCACCCCGGAGAACATATCAGAACTCATCTCGATGGCAGAGATAGATGGTGCTCTGGTTGGCGGAGCGAGCCTCCGAGCCTCTTCCTTTGTGGACATCGCAAGGAAAGCCCACAGTCAAGGCGTGTAACCAGTCACGCCCCTGCACGCCGCTTGGAAATCTGAGAGGGAAGTATCGGTCACAGAGAGAAATGTCGACGAAAGGAGGTGACAGCTATGGAGAGGATGGTAGCCTATTGCGGGATCGTGTGTACTGAGTGTCCAGCGTACATAGCAACGCGGAATGACGACGATCAAAGGAGAAAGAAAGTCGCCGAGGAATGGTCGAAAATGTTTGATGCTGAGATAAAACCCGAATCGATCAACTGCGACGGATGCCTTTCTCCAAGCGAGAGGCAGATTGATTACTGTAGGACCTGTGAGATAAGGAAATGTGGACTTGAGAAGAATGTGCTAAACTGTGCCCATTGTGAAGAGTACATCTGTGAGAAACTGGGCAAGTTCTTTGAGAATGCACCGAATGCAAAGGCAAATCTGGCTCAGATAAGGGAAAACCTTGAGGGAAAAGAACGATAGAGCACAGGTGAAAGAGATCGAAAAAGGTTGGCAGGAGTTCTGGGCCGGATTCTTCAGGATCCGGCACCGGCACGCTATAGAAGGCATCCGAGATTTCGATAGAAAACTTGCCTCCCACATCATAGAGACGCTGGAACTCAAGCCGGATGACCGCGTACTCGATCTCGCGTGCGGGGGAGGTGATCAGGCCATAGAACTGGCCCGCAGAGGTATGGGAGTTGTGGGTGTAGACATCGCCCATTCTCTTGTCGACTATGCCAACAGCAATGCACGCAATGAGCATCTTCAGGCTGAATTCATGCAGGGAGACATGAGAGAAACGCGCTTTCGGGAAGAGTTCGATAGCTGTATGATTCTCTGTGGTTTTGGATTTTTCGATGATGGCGGAAACAGGCAGGTGCTTGACGTGGTCAGAAATGCGCTCAAAGAGGGAGGACAATTCTACATTTTCGGCCCGAATCCATTGACACGGATAAGAGAACACTGGAAAGGATGGGAGATGGTCAATGATGGCTACCTCCTGATGGAATCCCGGTATGATACGGCAACAGGCAGAACGACGGATGGGTTCCGCTACTTCGAGTGTTCAGGTGGGCTCATCGTATTCAAGCAGAAGCCGGAAGACAAAGGCTTCTCCCTGGAGACGAGATGGTACACGCTGCCAGAGATGATCGATCTCATCGAGACGGCGCAGCTCGTATTTCGCGCTGCGTACGGTTCGATCGAGCTTCCGCCGGAGGAGTACACAATCGCTTCAAAGGAGATGGTTGTGGTCGGCCGAAAACCATCCCCTATTCCAATTTGACTTCCCGGGCATTGGTGATACAATGAGCAGCAAGAAGTGGCCTATGAGGAAGCGGACGGAATCCCTCCGATGGATGGCGCTGCTCATCGTCAGCACCCTGGTCACTCCGTTTCACGCTGAGGAGAACCCCTCGATTCTGAAGGCAGACTCGCTTCTGCTTCTCGATCCGTGTGAGGCGTATCAAATCTACACCGAATACGCTCCCACGGAGTACGGAAGAATCGCAAAGAGCCTCCTTGCACTCGGGGAAGTCAGCAAGGCAATCCCCTATCTTGAGCGTGCGGGAGATATGCTCAGTCTTGGAAGAGCATACTTCATCAAGGGCGAACTCGACAGTGCCCGCAGAGTACTCTCGACAATTCATTCTGCGGAAGCAGAGCTTCTGATGGGTTTGTGTGTAGAAGACGTAAGTCCAGAACTTGCTCTGGAGCACTTCCGGGAGGCGAAGAGAACGCTGGTGCTGATTGATGATTACATATCGAGAAGAGTTGCCGCGAGCCTACTGAAACTGGGAAGATTCACAGAAGCCCTGTCAGAGCTCCTCGCAGTTCTGGAGAGATATCCGCAAATGAACGAACGAGCGGACGTGAGAGAAGAACTCGCCAGCCTTTATCACACCATGGGATATCCGATGCTTGCGAGAAACGAACTCCTCTCCCTTGTTCCTCGCGATCCCCCAAGGTACAGGTATTCCGTGGCTCTCATCGAGCTCAAGATGGGATGGGAGCCCGTAGAGGTATTCCGGCAGATACTGAGAGAGCATCCAAGGACGCTATGGGCGGCACAGAGTTTCGACCATCTGTCCCGACTCGGTGGACTAGAGACAGAGGACTATCTGTATGGTGGAATCGCCTACTCCAGTGTAGGGGAGTACGAACGGGCGGATGAGCTTCTGCATGAATATCTGAGAATTGTTCCTGATAATCAAAGAGCGCTCTTCGAACTGGGGCTGGTCAGTTATGAGCTCGCGAAGTACGAGATTGCCCACAGCCTCTTCTCTCTTGTGAACGGGGAATTTGAGGGGGACGCAGCGTTCTACCGTGGACGTTGCCGGGAGCGGCTCGGCAAGACAGACCAGGCCTTGGAAGAATATGCGTCTGTTTCAGTGGCAAGCGATATCCACGCCAAGGCCAGCTACTACGCGGGTCGACTCTGCGAGAGGACGAAGAGATTCGGTGAAGCGATGACCACATATCTCACACTCCAAACACAACATCCGGGGAGTCCCTTTGCAGACGATGCCTGCTTTCGCACCGGGTTCATCCTTTATTCTCTCGGAAGGCATGAGGAAGCATTTCAAGAATTCACGAAGTTCACCCGTGTGTATGCTGAGTCCTCCCTGCTGGATGGAGTCCTCTACTGGATGGCAAAAGCGGGAAACGATGAGGAGACCAGGAAGGCGATACTGACCAAACTGGTGACGACGTATCCACGAAGTTACTATTCAAAGCTCGCATACGAGAATTTCGGTGTCGAACCAACCCCATTCCAGGCCGACACGGTGAATCCTTTCTCCACTTCTCCTCTTGATGAGCAGGTGGCCAGAGGATTTCTCTTCCTGCAGTTGGGGCTGGTCAGGGAAGCCGAACAAGCGTTTTCCGAAGCGACTCCGCAGCAGAGAGCTCTCGTTTCTTTGATTTATCATCAGTGTGGAATCACATCGAGGGCAATAAGTCTTGGATACGGAGCACAACCTACCTACCAGAAAGTCCTGTATCCCAGAACGTATGCACTCACCCTCGAAGACGTGAGCAGGGATCCATTCCTCATGCTCGCACTGATACGGGAGGAGAGCAGGTTTGACCCGTACGCAGTGTCAAGGGCGGGAGCTATCGGACTCGCCCAGATAATGCCCTCCACGGGCAGCATGATTGCGACTGAGCTGAAGTATACGGACTACAAGCCAGAGAGCCTTTTCGATATTCAGACCAACTTGAAGTTTGGTTCTTTCTATCTGGAGAAGATGCTCGAGAAATTCGGCAGATTGGAATACGCGCTGGCTGCCTACAACGCTGGACCACATCGAGTGGAGAAGTGGTTGTCGGAATCGCACTTCACAAGCCTGGATCAGTTCGTAGAAGACATTCCTTTCTCCGAGACGCGCACATACGTGAAGAACGTTATTGCAAGCTATTGGAACTATTGCAGAACATACCGCCGTGTCCTTCATGGTCCGGAGGAAATGCGATGAGCTCCGCTGAGGAGCGGGAAGTCATCCCCATCCATCGGCTCTACCTCGATTTTGTGGAATTCCTCAACGCAATGACAACGAGCGGTGATCCCTGGCAGATTTACGGAGAGAAGTATCTCATTCCGAATGCCGAATTCCTCACCACCTATTGGGAGAAATCTGGTTTCTCGCTGACCCAGATTCAGGAGAGAGTTACACGGCTCAGGAGAGAGGACTATTCCACTTTGCTCGATTTCCTTCACCAGGGATGTTTAGAGGACTTCGTCAAGAGCGCCATTCAGAGGTCACGAGAGATGCTCGATGCGCCCTTCCCGGATATCTACCTCTTCGTGGGATTCTTCTCGTCAGACGGATTTGTGATCGAACTGGCGGGCACACCGGTGATCGGGATCGGTCTCGAAAGGTTTGAGGAGCTTGATCGGCTCCACCCTACCTTACCTCACGAGTATTGTCACTACTATTTGAAATTGAAGGGAGACATCCCTGCAACCATGCAGGGGTCGCAGATCTTTTCCGAAGGAATTGCATCATTCTTCTCTCAGATGGTTTACCCGCAACAACCTCTGTACAGGCATCTATTCTTTACAAGGTCGAGATTGAACTCCTGCATCCAGAGTGAACCTCACGTCTTCGATGTTCTCCGAGGACGATCGCTGGAAGAGATCCAGTCCCTTCTCAGGCATGGGGATGAGTGCATGCAAATACCCCCGCGTATGGGCAATTATGTCAGTTATCGACTCGTGTGCGACTTGATGAACGAACTGGGGAAAAAACAGGTGCATGAGCTACTCCACGATAAGAGACTTGTGGAGACGTGGCATCTCATTCTCGCCACGAAGCTACACGCAAGGGGAACCTGATATTCGTCTATTCGGTGCGCACCCTTGCCCTCACGGAAGAACCGGTCCGTGCATAGGGTTCTCGACAGAGTTGGGTTGCGTGTTCCTGTACACGCTATCGGTCTATTTTGGTTGACAACGAAGCCAAGAGTTTTCACAATTGTGCATGCCGGTACCGAAGAAGAGGCATTCAAAGTCGAGGACAAGGAAGAGGAGAGCAAATTGGAAGGCGGCTACGCCCCATCTCACATCTTGCCCCAAGTGCGGTCAGCCCAAGCTTCCTCATAGAATATGCCCGAATTGCGGCTATTACGGGGAACAGAAGTACGTATCAACCGAGGAGTAACAGGTGCGAATAGCAGTAGATGCCATGGGGGGCGATCGCGCCCCTGAGGTAGTACTGCAGGGAGTTGTTGAAGCACTAGAGACGAGCCAGGAACCTCTCGAGATCTCCCTGACCGGCGACAGGGAGATAATCACATCTTGCCTCGAGGACAACGAGAAGGTGAAGATTGTACACGCACCAGAGGTGGTAGGTGCTGATGAGTCCCCCGCAGTCGCGCTGCGCAAGAAGGCGAACAGCTCGATAGGTGTGGCAATAGGCTTGCAGAAAGAGAAGGCAGTCGATGCGTTCGTGAGTGCAGGGAATACGGGAGCTATCATGGCGTTTTCCCTGTTCGCCCTGGGCAGGCTGCAGGGAGTCACAAGACCCTCGCTTGCCTCCTTCTTCCCGACACTGAGAGGATATATTATCGTACTCGATGTTGGTGCAAATACAGACTGCAAACCGGCGAATCTTCTCCAGTTTGCGGTCATGGGTTCAATTTACGTACAGAATGTGCTCGGAAAGGCAAATCCCAAGATTGGACTGCTCAATATCGGTGAGGAACCGACGAAGGGAGATGAGCTCACCCAGAAGGCATATCCTATCTTACAGAACAGCGGATTGAATTTCATAGGGAATATAGAGGGGAGGGACATCCTTACCGGTGAGGCAGATGTCATAGTGTGTGATGGATTCGTCGGCAATGTGATACTCAAGTTCACGGAAAGCCTAAAAGACCTGCTCATCAACTACCTCGGGCTTTACATGCGGAAAGAACCGAAAGTGAAGATGGGCGCGTCTCTGCTTTCTCCATTCCTGGAAGATTTCAAGAGCAAATTGAATTATGAAGAGTACGGAGGAGCACCACTACTCGGCATCGATGGTATCACCATTGTCTGCCACGGTAACAGCAGTTCTACGGCGATACGGAATGCCATATTCGTGGCAAACCAGTGTGCCAAGAGCCGCATAAACAAGAAGATCGAAGTTGAACTCCAGAATCTCCTCAGTTCTGTCAAGTAGCCAGAGTTCTCACGAACGAAGCCACCCCAACCATTCAATCCTTCTGGCGGTAGTATACAGTTCTGTGTTGTGCAGTGAAGATCCTCATGAGATGGAAGGTAATCCCTCACCCGTGTGAACGGATAGCCATGGTCCCTGCACATGGCTCATTCCGACTCAGAATCGCTTCTATGAACAGAACGCATCACCTTCTCCCCCCACTCTTGACACCTGTGTATTCATTACGTAAATTTAGTCGGTGTTAGAAGAGCTCAGTCTGCTGCTCGATCTTCAGACTATAGACAATCAAATCGCGGACGTTTTGAGGTGGCAGGAGCAGATTCCAGAGGATTTGCAGCTGTGCAATGAAGAGTATGAGAGAATCGAGCAGCAACTGAAAGAAGAGGAACAGCTGCTCTTTGACAAACAGAAGGCACGGAGGAGCCTCGAAGGTGAGTTGGAAGCAGAGAATGACAAATTGCAGAGGTATCAGCGTCAGCTTTTCGAGGTGAAGAACAACAAGGAATATCAAGCGCTACTTCACGAAATAAAGATCGAAAAAGATAAGATCGGAAAACTCGAGGACCAGATACTGATGCTCCTCGAGGAGATAGACGCGCATTCAAAGGACTTTGAGCGAGCACAGCTCTTGTCGAAGGATGAAAAGGAAGCGTGCAAGAAGAGGGAGACCGAGCTGAGACAGAAGTTGCGAGAACTGGAAGACGAACTCGTGGTAAGAGAAGATGAAAGGAGAAGAGTCATTGCGAAAATGAAACCGGAACTGGTGGGAAGATATGAGAGAATACGAAAGGGCAGAGGAGGAGTAGCTGTGGTGACGATCAATGGAGGCACGTGCACAGGTTGTTTCACGGCGCTGCCGCCTCAATTCGTGAGTGAAGTCAGAAAAGGAGACCAGATTTTGACGTGCGAGCATTGTGGAAGAATGTTGATATGGCGAGATGGATAAGTCAGGTGTAGCTTACACTGATGGTTCCTCCAAAGGCAATCCCGGAGAGTCTGGAATAGGAGTTCTCATACTGGATCCGAAGCACAACGTTCTGAAAGAGGTGAGTCGCTACATCGGAATCGCCACCAACAACGTTGCCGAATACGAGGCCGTAATCCTCGCTCTTACTGAGGCGAGGTCGCTCGGCATGAGGAAAATCGAGATACGGACCGATTCTAAGCTTCTCTCCAGCCAACTGAAAGGCGAGTACAAAATCAAGGACCCGAAACTACGTACTCTTGCTGTAAGATGTATGCGTTTGCTGAGAACCTTCGGATCCTCCAAGATTACGCTGGTACCGAGAAAGGATAATTCAAGAGCCGACAGGCTCGCTCAGGCTGCCATCGACAGCCGCAGGGAGCAGGCCGGGTGATCGCCTTCCACTCATATGGAAGGAGGAAAGTCCGAGCTCCAGAGGGCAGGGTGCCTCCTAACAGGAGGGGGTTCGCAGGAACTACGGAAAGTGTCACAGAAACGATACCGGTCGCGAGACCAAGGGTGAAATGGTGAGGTAAGAGCTCACCTCAGTCTGTGGCAACATGGACTCAGGACAAACCCCACCCGGAGCAAGACCAAACAGGGGAAGATGAGGTGGCCCGCCTCGCTTGATTCCCGGGTAGGTCGCTCGACTCTGGTGGTGACATCAGAGCTA
>Ga0209636_10002749_pt1 | contig 17957 bp, 13 predicted proteins | sample DeeMarSWOR152_54_FD_187464 | JGI IMG/M metagenome (GOLD analysis project Ga0209636, IMG submission 187464) | Marine sediment microbial communities from White Oak River estuary, North Carolina - WOR-1-52-54 (SPAdes) (version 2) | ecosystem: Environmental > Aquatic > Marine > Intertidal zone >... | reverse complement strand
CCCCCGCATCTGCTGGTCTATTCCCACATGCACACAGACGTAATCCACACCCATCTCTTCCAGTTCTTTCGCTCTCTTCACCGGGTCCTCTACGTTCATTATATCCCCCATAATCGCTACACCGTATTTACGAGCAGATTTTATAGCCTCTTCTATCACTGCGTTATCAGCAACCGCAAGTAGAGAAACCACCGAAGCGCCAGATTTCGCCGCCATCTCCACTTCTACCGCACCTGTGTCCATCGTTTTCATATCTGCTACTATTTTCACATCAGAAAAAACATCTTTCAGTGTTCTTATTGCATTCATTCCTTCGCTTTTTATTAACGGTGTTCCAGCCTCTAACCAGTCAGCCCCACCTTCCACACTCTCTTTACCTATTTCTATCGCTCTTTCCAGCTCGAGCACATCGAGAGCAACTTGCAGTATCTTAAACTTCATTACTCTTTTATAATTCTAATAAAACTCACCACTTAAATTATGCGGACATAAGCACGTTCAGAAGTGCTAAATTGTAGCTTTTTAGAGATACTAATCGACATCAAAAAATTTATATATAGCATTAAATATTATTTTATTACAGAATTTAAAATAAACATGGAAGAAGAAAAAGAAATGGATGCATACTTAAAAGCAAGGTCTTATGAACGTGATGCGAGAGAGAAAGAAAAGAAGGGGGATTATGAGGCTGCACTCGAATCGTGGGAAAGATATGCAAAAGTTAAGGAGGGTAAGGGCAGCTATCTTTTAAGCATCCACGGATATTCCAATGTTGCAAGGATTTGCGACAAAGTCCTGCGATGGAAGGAAGCGGCGGAGTACTACGAAGCTGCGTCAAAGCTTGCAGATAAAATCGAATCACATTCTCTCTGGGCACTGCTCATGAATCTGGCGTGCCAGATGTATGAGAAAGCAGGAGACTATGATGCATGTAAGAACGGTTATGAAACAATCGGCAACTTCTTTGAAGCGAAAAACAGCTTCTTTGAAGCGGCAGACGCATACGAACACGCTGCTGAAATGATGTTGCTCTCAGGTGACGATATCTCAGGCTATGAAGCGCCGATAAAGGCATGGAAAAAGAACCATGAATATTGGAAAGGGCAGGGAGAGATGGATGACGCAGAATGGAGTTTAAAGCGGATAACCACCTATCGAACTATTCAAAATTCAAAATAAAGAAAAAAAACATAAAAGATGGAGATAGGTAATCTAACTCCTTCTCCATCATAATGCTTGAATTTTTCACAGCTCTACTTTCTTTTCTTTTTTGACGCAAACAGATATACCGCTACTAACGCTGTTATCACAAATACAGCCTCGAATCCTGGCGCCGCTGCTGACGAAGTAGAATTTGACGAGTTCTCCAGTTGTGCTGTTTGTGCTGATGTTGGTGCTGTTGCTGCTGGCATCTCCTGAGACGTTGTTGGCACTGGAGTTGCTGACGGTGTGGGTGTTGGCGATGCCACTGCTCGAACTGGTGTGATGACGTTTACGGTTGTTGTGTCGGTGTGTCCCTCACCGTCATCTGCTTCTACGGTATATTCGCCGGTTAAAGCTTCGGCAGTGCTGAAATTGGCTTTGAATTTACCATTTTCAACCGTTGCGAACTCCGTTCCAAGGTTTACCGGTCCTTTCACCTTGACAATGATGGGGTGTCCTTCTCTGTTAGAGGTTCCTGTAATTACCAAGTCACCACCAATTTCTACATCCGCAATGGAATAGAGCGATACTTCTGCCGTTCCGACTTTTATTTTCAATTTTTTCATGAAGTCGTCGCTGCCCGCGGTGCCAATAGTAGCATCCCAGAGTGTGGCATTTATCTGTTCCTGTGTCTTTCCTGCTAGCCTGGAGCGGTCACCTCCCAGATACTTCGTTTCTATGCCGTCCAGCAACTCGCCAGTTCTAATCCCATCGTATATTTTGTTCTTTCCCGGGCTCAACACGAACACGAGGTATGTTCCAGTATCAGCATCTTCGTCAACGTCAATGTCAACGGACCATGTAAAGTCACTGCTTACGGATGCCGCTTCGTAAACAATTCCGCGGGGGAGACCGTTAGCTTCAGAATTTGTTGGATTCATTCCATCTCCACTGCCGCCTTTCGGTGCAACCGCGAGGACGTCCACCGTTTTTGAGCCGGGTGCGGCGCCGCTGAGCGTAAATGAATCGCCAGGCGGGACTAATGTAGCTGATGATTCCGCAGTCAAATCGCCTGTTATCATCAATACCATGGCTGAGCCGTCGTCATCTTCCCCTGAAACATCTTCATCTTTGGAAAAGTCTCCATCTATAAATGCTTTTATCTTTATGGCACCTTCGGTGCCTGTCCCAGACGTATCAGGAGTTGGCAGTTTCACCTCAAATTTTCCTTTATCTATCGTTGCACCCGCCTTCACAATAACGTTTTCGATCGCAATATCTACTGTTTTTCCCGTGTTTGACGTGCCGTTGACTACGAGGTCAGCTCCTATTGCACATGTCTCTGGCATATAAAACGTAACCTTCTTCTTTGAAACTGATATGTCAACGAAGTCTTCAATTTGAGGAGTAGTGTCCAAATCCGTTACTTTCACCGTGTAAGAGCCTATTTTGTCAAAATAAACTACATATTCCCTCTCGCTGTCGGCGTCTATCAAATGTGTGAAGTTGCCTATATTGGTCCCGGGGTTTTCGTTTTTACCGCCTGGGAACGTAGCATGTTCTGCACCTCTCTCTACTGAAATCTCTATGTGGTGGCCAGGCATACCTGTCACCGTCAATTTCACATTCTCCGACACAACTACTTCGGTCTTTTCCGCTTTTATCTTAATCTCACTGCCCACTACCTCTAATTTTACCTCATTACTTTCTTCGTCCAATCCACGTGCATACTTCTCCTCAGTGGAAACTTTGAATTTATAAGTTCCCAGTTCCCACCCTGCGGTGTTTATTTCCAGATCAAGGAGATGAGCGACATTAACATCTTCGAAACCCGTTCCATCCGCAGGATTATAGCTTAGCGTATTTCCGCTGGGGTCGGTCACCTTTAAGGTTACACCATCGTTGGGGTCTAAATTTGTGCTGAACTTTACTTTAAAGCTTGTGCCTATTGGGATGCGCTTTATCGAGTCACCATCTTTCTTCAAGTCCAAATTCATGTAAGGTTCCTCAACAGCGATGGAGGTATTTGTAGCATTGCAAACCGAAGCACGAGCTATATACGTACCCTCTTTTAATGATTTGAGGTTGGTATCAAGTTCTCCATAATCATCTGACCGTTGTTCGTGATCATCGGCACTCCCACTTACTCCTTCCAATGTTACCATTCCAGAGGAACCGCCAGTGCTATTGTAAAATTGTATCACCTGACCAATTAAAACCCTGGATGTATCCCCGTCCAGCCAGATGGTAATATTGTCGTAATTGACGGCGAAATCCAGTCCATAACTTGTTGTTATGGTCTGCGTTGCTCCTTTTTCCGATGCCGATACGGATGGCATTAATAACGTTACGAACGCAAAAGCCATCGCTACCACTGCTATCACTAACATTCCAAACATTACTTTCTTCACTTTCAATATTTCCATTTTAACATCTTCCATCTATCTTATCACCTCTTTTATCCATCTTTTGATAAATTCATGTATGAACTCATATTAAAAGACTTTCGGTTTTATTAAAATCATGCATATTTATATATTGAAATACAAAGGATGTAAAAATAATGGTTTTGTAAGAAAAAGGGGATGATAAAAAGATGAAGGGAAAAAGCAGAAATGGAAAACGGAAAGGATTGATGCCATTGTCTTTGTTCGTGCTGTTAGCGATTGCTGCTTTACTTGCGGGAACGGTTACGGCGGTGCAGGGAGCGGAGGCAGAGAGCGTAACGAGGGAGGTGGAGTCCCCTCTGTCTGGTGAGGTCTTCTGGGTGACGTTGACTATTAACGGTGAACTTCCTCTGGTCGTAGGTATTGTTGAGACGATCCCGAGTGGGTTTAGCTTTCCTTCTTCTGGTGTGAGTACAACGCCATACAGCGTTTCAGGGCGGGAGATTGCTTTTGCGGTGATAGACGAAAAGGAGATAAAGTATAAAGTGATAGCGCCTTCTTCTGGCGAGGGCACTTTCACAGGCACCTGGGCAGATATAAATTGTCCTCTAAGCAAGGAAAAAGACATAGAAATAGGGGGTGATAGTGATGTAATAGTTGGTAGCGGAGGTGCGGGCGCGCCCGAAAAAGAGGCTACACCAACGCCGACACCAACGCCCGCAGTTCCCGCAGTAACTAAAGCAAGCAGGGTCGTTCCGGTGATGGAAGCAGAAAAAGAAAGTGCGATGGTTTTCGAGGACATGGACGTTTCAATGATTGCGCTGAAAACGGATAAAAACGTGAGTGACGTCAAGGTTATGGTCGAGAGAATAGAGAGAACTCCAGACATACCTGAGCCTTCGGGCATATCATACGCTTATCTCGACATGAAGGTGGAAAATGCGGAAGGTGCGAAAGTAGAAGGCAGAGTTGAATTCAAAATAATGAAATCGTGGCTCGTAGATAACAATATTGACGAGGCAACGGTCAAGCTGAACAGATACGATGAAAATGAAGGATGGAATGCGCTTCCAACCATAAAGGTCGGTGAGGATGATGACTTCGTTTATTTTGAAGCAGAAACGCCAGGTTTTTCTACGTTCGCAGTAACGGGGGAGAAGAAGGTGGAAGTGGAAGCGGTGGCAAAACCCACACCTGCAGGTGCAGCGCCCACGCCAGCGGCGACGCCAAGTCCAACACCTGCGTCAAAGGTGCCGGGCTTTGAAGCGATTTTCGCAGCGGTATCGCTGTTGATAGTTTACACGAAGGTGTTTAGAAAGAAAGGAAAAGGAGGTGATAGATGAAAAATGAGTGCGAAACAGTTTGATCAAACTTTCTTAAAGTTTGAAATGAAAAAGATAATATCTTGTTGTATATTGGTGATGGTGCTTCTTGCATCGTGTTTGTCGATGGCGGTTGTGCCTGTGAGTGCACAAGACAGTGTGCCTTCCACTGAGGATGAAATAGAAGAAGTAGCGAGGGCTGTGCTTGCCAATGAAATCTTGCTGTATCTTAGAGCAGTATATTTTGACGAGGAAATAGGTCATCTCTCCTTAGAAGAACTGAGAGAATCTGCGAGTTATTATCCACAGTATCCACGCCAGATCACGGATTCAGTTGATAGAACGGTGACGATATACAAGCCAGTAGAACGATTGGTCTGCACTTTATCGCACCATCTTGAAGCGTTACGAATACTTGACGTCTCGGAAGATACAATAGTTGGTGTACCATCAGACTTAAATCCAGTTTTTTTCCCAGAATTCGTTGAAAAGACAGATGTTGGAGGTGAAGGCGGCCCATGGAATCCTGATGTTGAAATGATATTAGCTCAAGAGCCTGAAGTTGTTATTCTACCATCTTGTGGAGGACCCTATGGTTATACCGCTGACCAGGAGACAGAACGGCTGGAGGCTGCGGGCGTAACTGTGCTTCGTTTCTGCTTCAATCAACCAGAAACTTTTTCTGAAGAATTAGCAAAATCGGGATATATCTTCGAAAAAGAGGACAAAGCCGATGAATTCATTGCCTGGCATGAGGGTATTTTGAGTTCAATCGAAGCGAAGCTCTCTGGTGTGGCTAAAAAAAAGGTGTACGCTGAACACTGGCCATATACTATTAGCACGGCAGATGACGACATAATTGCAGCGGCAGGCGGCGAGGATATTTTCGCAGGTATACCGGAAGAAGCAGATGTTGAAACGCTGATAAATGGAAATCCTGATATTGTAATTAGAGCAGTATACATGGGTGAAACAGGTTATGGTCTTACTCCCAATCCAGGTGTCATAGGGCGGTTAGAGGGAGTGAGAAGTGAGATTTTAACCAGAGCTACTGAGCATGGTTGGAACAAAACTGCTGTGGACAATGAAAGCGTTTACATAATAAGCTCTGAACTCTGGACTTATTTACCAGCCAGCGGATGCAGACCTTTTGTGGGTCAATGCTACCTGGCAAAATGGTTCCATCCCGACCTCTTTCCAGAGCTCAAGCCTAAAGACATACATCAAACATATCTGACAGAATTCCAGGGACTGGACATTGATCTGGACGAGCAAGGCATCTTCGTGTATCATCCGGAAGAGCATCCAGATGGAAATTAAGAACATGATAGAGACAGAAAGAACAGAAACCGGGAAGAAGGTGTATCCGGAATATTATGAGGCTGTGGCAGCAATTGCCCAGCCTCGTCACTTTCCAAGCCCGGTAAACGATCCAGAGTGGATAAAATCTGCAACTGATTGGTTTACGGAATCACGAACTGCAATGGAGGTTGGACCCGGTAGGGGTGAGTTTGCCGAGGCAGTTGTAAGGAAGAGGGGGGAGCTCAAAAAATATTATATTGTTGACATGTCCGGAGGGATGTTGAACCTGGTAAGAGAACGCATTCGGGATGTAGAAACAGAAGTAGAAGTAATCTTCATCTGTGCTGATGTGGATTACGACCCGCTGTTCGAGATTCCAGATGGCTCTGTTGACCGGATTATCATGATCAATGCTTTTCAGGACATTAATCCTTTGGCAGCACTCAGAGTATTCAGGCGAATACTCGCCCCTAATGGTTTATTCCGGGCTAACGTTCTTAGCGGAGAGCTTAGAGAAAAGTACTGCGTTGCGGAGGATTTTTTCGATAGAGAGACAGGATGTTTCTATCTTACCCGTCATCCCTCCGGTGAGAATAAAAAGGGAATAAACCCGGTAGGCTCTATCACCAATAATGAAGGCGAAAAGATACCTTTTTATCGGATATTAAAATCGTACTATCGCTCGGAACTCGATAAAATTTTCCACGATTGTGGATTTGAAATTATATCAGAGACTCCAGTTATTCTGCCAAAGAATGTATGGATGAACTCAGTAGCAGCACAAGGCAAAGAGCATACGAATACCAGACGATTAGAACTTATTGATAAACTTGGTGGCTTTCCAAGTAGTGTTGACATTATTGCAAGGCCGTTGACTAACCTAATGAAAAGAAGCGATTAAAAATGAAGAAAAAAACGAAAATCACCTGCATCTCGACGGTTCCAACACCGGCACTCGCGGAGGCAATGAATGAACTAAACAAAGAATTTGAATTAGACGTGGCTTTCAAAATATACTATCCACACCAGATTGATGAAGAAGAGGTTGACAGAAAAACCGTAAAAAATGATCTAAGAAGTTCAGACATCGTTTTGATTGACATAAGAGGTGGAGGAAGGTCAAGTGAAATCGCTTACGATGCGTTAAAAGATACGGGAAACACCGTCTTAAACCTCGTAGGTCCCATGAGTAAGCTAATGGAGATAACAAGGCTCGGCTCTTTCTCAGGTACGAAAATCGCATCTCGAATAAGCTCTTCCACTGAGGTGGACAATCCGGAAGAACTGTGGCAAAAGATAGAGCGAGCTCAGAATATGGTGGAGACAGCAGGGAAAGTCTTACCAATCAAATCCATAAAGGATGCGAGGAATTATATTAAGATAACCAAATACTGGAGATACGGGGGCAAGGAGAATTATTATAATCTGTTCCTGCTTCTTCTCAGGGAATACTTTGAATACGAGCTGCCGAAGGCAAAAGAGCCTCTTGAATTCCCTGATTATGGCATCTACCATCCTGCATACGGGCATTTCACCGACTTAGAGAAATTCATTGAAATATCGGGGTTCAAAGATGGTACGCCAACCATCGGAATGCTTTTTTACGGAGGAATGCATTTTGATCAAAGCATTGCAACAATAAAGGCATTTATAAATGAATTTGGTGATTTCAACGTCATCCCTGTTTATTCAGACGGTATTCACAACTTACGGGCAATAAGAGAATATTTCTTACACAATGGCAATCCTTTCGTTGATGCTGTGATCAATCTAATGTGGTTCAGGATAAACGGAGGCCCTCTTGGCGGAAACCCGGCTTTGACTACTGGATTACTGAAAGAGTTGAACGTGCCTATTTTCGCTCCCGCACCTATGTTCGTGCGAGAGGTGAAAAAATGGAAGGAATCGCCAACTGGTCTTTCGCCAATCGAGATTATTGCTGCTGTAATCTGGCCAGAACTCGATGGATGCATTGAGCCCATACCTTCCTGTGGAATGCAGGATATAATAGTGGGGGAAATGGAGGCAAAGGAAATCGCACCAATTGACGACCGTGTTGAACGCATTGCAAGCAGGATAAGAAATTGGCTGAGATTGAAGAAGATGCCGAATAACGAAAAGAAGCTCGCTATTATAATATACAACTATCCGCCCGGCGAGGAGAATATAGGAAAAGCGGCTTATCTTGACGTTTTTCAATCGGTAAAACGTTTGTTGGAACGTTTAAAGGAGAGTGGATATGAGATAGAGCTTACAGAGAAAGAATTATATGATTTATTTGAGGAGAGGGCAATCGTAAACTCTGGAACATGGTTCAGAGAAGAGGAAACGCTGGAAAATTGTTATTCTATTGATATAAAAGAATATCTTGATTTTTTCTATGCACTACCGAAGGAGGTACAAAGCGACGCTATAGTGGATTGGGGAGAACCTCCGGGAACGGTAATGACCGTTGATAATAAACTCCTGATACCAGGAATAGAGTTTGGTAACGTATTCGTTGGAATTCAACCGGCAAGACCTCCGCTTGATGAATCGGATTTAGCTAAAGCGGCACATGACAAAACAAAACCGCCTCATCATCAATATCTCGCATTCTATTTCTGGCTGCAGGAAGTCTGGGGCGCAGATGCAGTGTTTCACGTTGGAACTCACGGTCTGGCTGAGTTTATGAAGGGTAAGGAAGTAGGAATGAGCTCGTGTTGTTTCCCGGACATCTTAATTGGCAATATGCCGCATCTATATATTTATCACGTGTTGAACACCTCGGAATCAACAATCGCAAAGAGGCGACTTTATGGCACGATGATAAGCTATAACTCACCTCCTTACACCACTTCAGACCTATATGAGGAGTATGTTGAGCTACAGGATTTAATTGACGAATATCACGAAGCTATGTTGGAAGACCCGTTGAGAAGTGAGAAAGTGAAAGCGAAAATCCTGGAGAAGGCAAAAGAATTGAAATTTGAGAGTGACAGTATCGAGAAGATTCACGAAGAGCTCTATGAGATGAAACGAAGCATCATACCAAAAGGTCTCCACATACTTGGACAGCGATATGAGAAAGAAGACCTCAAGAATTTCAGCGAATTTATCCTGAGGTATGACAGAGAGGGCATAAAATCACTCAACCGAATAGTAGCAGAATCAATGAGCATTGATTACGACTTAGCATTAAGAAACAAAGACAAATATGCCTCAGAGTTGGATAAAATAGACACGAAATGTGCAGACCTTGTAGATTGTTGTGTTGAAGAATCCATTGAAAGTGCTGTTAAGAAAAGCAACGCGGATAGTAAGCACAGAAAGGAGTTGAATAAGACATTAGCGTTTGGAATCGAAGTGGCAGAGAATTATGCGGATAATTCTAATGAGCTGGAAAGTTGCTTGCGTGGCTTGAATACGGAGTTTATCGAACCAGGTCTTGGTGGTGATGTGGTAAGAACACCGGAAGTCCTTCCTACCGGGAGAAATATCAATCAATTTGACCCTAATAAAATACCAACTTCGACAGCTTCAGAAAGAGGAGCGGAAATAGCAGAGAATACGATAAAAAGATATTTGGAGCGGGAGGGTAAATATCCTGACAGTGTTGGTATCGTGCTATGGGGATTTGAAACGACTAAAACAGGTGGCGAAACAATTGGACAGATTCTTCATTATTTGGGTGTGAAAATTGTAAAGGAGGGTGGTTCATGGTATCCAAAATTAGAGATTATACCCTTGGAAGAGCTTGGAAGACCCAGAATTGATTGCCTTCTCAATATCTGTGGATTTTTTCGCGATATGTTCCCAAACCTCATTCAACTGCTGAATCAAGCATTTACGCTTGTGACAAGTCTCGATGAACCAATTGAACTGAACTTCGTCAGGAAACACTCACTTGAAAACCTTGATGCGCTGAAAACAGAACTTGAAAAAGGTGTGATAGACGAAAAAACTGCAAATAAAATTGCTTGCGGAAGAATATACGGTCCAAAGGCGGGAGAATATGGCACGAGAATGCTTCCTTTGGTCGAGGACTCCATCTGGGAAGAAGAAAAAGACCTAGCAGAAGTCTATATACAATCTATGAACCATTTATACGTGGAAAATATTCATGCACAGAAAAGAGATGACTTGTACAGGAAGAACCTCGAAAAAATAGATTTGGTGTCGCAAGTCAGAGATTCGCATGACTATGAAATAGTTGATTTAGATCATTACTTCGAGTTCTTTGGTGGGCTATCCAAGGCTGTAGAGACTGTTAAGGGCGAAAAAGCGGCAATGATGATCACGGATACCACAAAAGAAGTGATAAAAACCGAAGATGTTGGAGACGTCATAGCAAGAGGGACAAGGACAAGATTGCTGAATCCGAAATGGATAGACGGAATGCTGGAACATGATTATCATGGAGCACAGCAAATTGCAGACCGTTTAGAGAATACATTGGGCTTGGCTGCAACCACAAATGCCGTCCCTAACTGGATATGGTCTTCTATTGCAGAACGTTTTGTTTTCGACGAGGAAATGAGAAAAAGATTGGAAGAGAACAACAAATTTGCAGCCGTTGAAATAATGGAAAGATTGTTTGAAGCGGAAAAAAGAGGATACTGGAAGGCAACAGAAGAAGAAATGGAGAAAATGCGAAAAGCATATTTGGAAATGGAAGGTGACGTTGAAGAAGCATTAAAAATTAAAGAGGTGAAATAAAGAAAAGGGAGAGAAACAATGACACACCATATTAGAAGAGAAATATTACCTTTCACGGCAATTGTAGGGCAGGAGAAGATGAAGAAAGCGCTTATTTTGAATGCTATTAACCCACGTATAGGCGGAGTGCTTATTCGAGGAGAGAAAGGAACTGCGAAGTCCACCGCTGTTCGTGCACTTGCAGAACTGTTACCAGAGATCGAAGTGGTTAATGCCTGTCCTTTCAATTGCAACCCTTATGACGAGAGGGAGATGTGCGACCTGTGCTACGCTAAAAAAACGAATGGAGAAAATCTGAAAGTGGTGAAGCGAAGAATGTGGGTCGTGGACCTTCCGTTAGGTGCAACCGAAGATAGGGTCGTGGGTTCAATAGCTGTTGAAAAGGCAATAAAAGAAGGAATAAAGGCGCTGGAGCCTGGTATATTAGCTGCTGCAAATAGAGGTATTCTCTATATTGACGAGGTAAATCTTTTAGATGACCACGTTGCCGATGTCATTTTAGATTCGGCAGCGATGTCAATAAACGTTGTCGAGAGAGAAGGGGTCTCGGTTTCTCATCCCTCTAAATTCATCCTGGTTGGAACGATGAACCCCGAGGAAGGAGAGCTCCGACCTCAATTATTGGATAGATTTGGTCTACAAGCAAGTGTAGAAAGTATAGACGATGCAGAGAAAAGAGTAGAAATAGTAAAACTGGTGGGAAGTTTTGAAAGAGACCAGGAAGAGTTCAAGAAAAGATTTGGGGAAGAGCAAAAAGAACTGAGAGAGAAAATTGAGCATGCGAAACAAATAGTTAATGAGGTGGAGATCAGCGATGATTTGTTGAAACTGACGGCTGATACGTGCATAAAACTCGGCGTCAGGACACACAGAGCGGAAATCGTTATAGATAGAACTGCAAAAACGATTGCCGCACTTGATGACAGAAAAAAAGTCACTTTTGAGGACATAAAGGAGGCGATGGAATTAGCACTGCCGCACAGAATGCGCAGGAAGCCTTTTGAACCACCGAGCTTAGATACTGAAAAACTCGATGATATGATGCATGATACAAAAAAGCAGCATGACGAGGAGAAAGAAGAGAATAAGCAACAACAGCAAAGGAAAGAAAGGGAAGAGAAAAGAGAAAAGAAGGAGAATAGTGGGCATGAGCATAAAAATGAGCAGCTCGACGAGAATCCAAAAAGTCAAGATGACAATGAGGATGTAAAAGAACCGCAAAAAGAATCTGTTTTAGATATAGGCAATCCGATTGATACAAAAGCAGTAAGGCAAAAACAAAAGAAAGATAAAACATATCGCAGGAAGATATCGGGAAGAAGAATACCTACACTCTCTCTTCGCAATAACGGGAAGTATGTGCGCTATGGATTCCCGAAAGGTGAAATAAAGGACGTTGCGCTTGATGCTTCGATACGTGCAGCGGCACCTTACCAGAAAGAGAGAAAACATGATCCGGATTTAGCAGTGGTTATAAAAACTGAGGATATTCGGGAGAAGATTCGAGTAGGAAAAGTATCAACAGCAACGATGTTTGTTGTGGATGCCTCAGGTTCAATGGGTGCGAATCGAAGAATGGAGAGTGCAAAAGGTGCCGTTCTCTCATTATTACTGGATTCATATCAACAAAGAGACAAGGTTGGAATGGTTGCGTTTAGAGGTAACCAGGCAGATACCCTGCTTCCTCTATGTTCAAGCATGGATTTAGCATACAAAAGATTGAAGGAACTACCAACAGGAGGAAGAACACCGTTAGCCGCAGGTCTGGAAAAGGGATTAAATCTTCTGCTGAATGAGAAGCAGAAGGATGAAGGAGTGATACCTGTTCTGCTGTTAATATCTGACGGTCGTGCAAATGTTTCATCGGGATCCGGAAAGAAAGAGATTGAAAAGGAATTGTTAGCGCTCGCTGAGCAAGCACGAGCTAAAGGTATACATGTGATTGTGATTGATACCGAGGTAGTTAGCAAATCGTTTATACAAATGCAGCTTGGATATTGCAGAGAGATAGCAAGCTATTCGGGAGGGAAATATTATCCCATCGCTGATTTAACATCGCAGGCGGTGCAGGATATTATTATTCAGGAGCGAGAGCGAAGATTATTGAATGATTTGCGGTCGGTTTGGGGATGAAAATGACATCAAGCACTGAGATGAAAACTGGAGCGAAAAAGAGAGCGGAAATAAAAGAGCAATACAAAAGGTTTATTGGGAGGAAGATCCTATTTATTCTTTTTTCCCTCATCCTAATTTTTATTATCGCAGGCGTAGCCGCAACGCTTGGCTCTTACCCCATCACATTTACAGAGGTATATTCAATAATATGGCATGGTCTATTTCAAAATTCCGAAACGACAGAAGAGATTGTCGTCTGGAATTTAAGATTACCACGAATTTTAATGGGTATTTTAGCTGGAATAGGGCTTGCAATTGCAGGCACGATGATGCAAGGTATTTTAAGAAACCCACTTGCGAGCCCCTTTACGCTGGGAATCGCATCAGGTGCGGGGTTTGGTGCGGCTCTTGCCATCCTTTTAGGTGCAGGTATTATCGCTGGTGAGACTGGTAAATATCTCATCATAGGAAATGCGTTTGTCTTCTCTCTCATTCCCACTTTTGTTATCCTCGGTTTGACCCGCTACAAAAGAGCTACACCTGAGACGATGATTCTCGCTGGTATCGCGATGTTATATATCTTTAGCGCAGCGACGACGCTATTAATGTACTTTTCTGAATCAGAAGCGGTAAAAGCAGCATATTTCTGGATGGTTGGCAGTCTTGGAAAAGCTTCATGGGATGCTATCTTCTCAGTATCTATCGTGCTTGCAGGCTGTGTTCCTCTGCTTATGTGGAAGTCGTGGGACGTCAATGTAATGGGTGCTGGTGACGAGACTGCGAAAAGCCTGGGCGTAAATGTCGAGCGAAGCAGAATTCTTATATTGGTTATTGCTTCTTTGATGAGCGCAGGCATTATTTGCTTCACTGGAACCATTGGATTCATAGGATTGGTTGCCCCGCACATGTGCCGCATGGTTATCGGTGGGGATAACAGGTTTTTAATCCCTGCTTCTGGTTTTTTTGGCGCTGCCCTTCTGCTTGGTGCTGATACAATTGCAAGAACAATCATAGCACCCGTAATCCTCCCGGTAGGAATCTTGACAGCCTTCATGGGGGGGCCTTTATTCCTCTACTTGATAATGAGAAAAAGGAGGGAGTATTGGTGAAATGAAACTAAAAGTAAAAGATGTGGAGTTCAGCTATGGAAGTGTGCATGTACTCAAAGATGTATCCATAGAGCTTGCGGCATCGGAGATGTTAGGTGTGGTGGGTCCAAATGGAGCAGGGAAATCCACTCTGCTGCGGTGTATAGATAGAATTCTGAGTCCTCAAAAAGGATGTATTTTGCTTGATGAGCAAGATATAAAAAAGATGAGCAGGATGGAACTTGCTAAAAAAATGGGGTATATCCCGCAAAGCTCTTCACAAATATTCCCTGCTACGGTTTTCGACACTGTTTTAATGGGCAGACGTCCTCATCTCAGTTGGAAAAGCAGCGAAGAAGGCACTGAAAAGGTTTTAGAGATGTTGCAGATGCTGAACATCGAAGACCTCGCCATGCGAGACATTAATGAGCTCAGCGGTGGTCAGCAGCAGAAAGTGTTTATTGCACGTGCACTCACACAAGAACCTGACGTCCTTTTGCTCGACGAGCCCACCTCAAACCTCGACATCAGACATCAGCTTGAAGTGATGGACATCATAAAAAACATCGTAAGAGAAAAGGAGCTCTCAGCGATTATGGCTATCCACGACCTGAATTTAGCTTCAAGATACGCCGATAGGATATTAATGATGAACAGCGGTAAGATTTTTTCCACGGGTGACCCTATTTCTGTCCTTACGCCGGATAATATAAAATGGGTTTACGGTGTAGTGGCAGAAGTGAACAATAACAACGGAAGACCTTATATCGTGCCTATAAGACCTGTAAAACAAAATGGGAAAGGAACATGCGAAAACAAATGGAATATGCAATAGAAATCGAGGAACTCAGCAAGAAGTTTGGTGATTTTACAGCGGTTAGTGATATCAATCTTAACATTGAAAAGGGTGAAATATTTGGTTTACTTGGTCCGAATGGAGCGGGTAAAACGACAACGATAAAAATACTGGCTACTTTACTCAAGCCCACATCGGGTTTTGCAGAAGTATGGCACCACAATATTATAAAAGAACAGGATGCAGTGAGAAGGTCTATTGGCATTGTTTTTCAAGACCCCAGTATAGACACTGAATTAACAGGTAGAGAGAATCTGGATTTTCATGCCAGAATGTATGGTCTAAACAAAGAGGAGAGGGAGAAGAGAATAAATGACGTCTTAGATTTGGTTGAGCTGAACGACAGAGCAAATGTTTTTGTCAAATTTTATTCCGGCGGAATGCAGCGCCGATTAGAAATTGCTCGCGGACTTATGCACTATCCCAAGGTTCTTTTTTTAGATGAGCCTACTCTCGGTTTAGATGCTCAAACAAGGCGCCATGTTTGGGAGTATATCAAAAGACTAAATAAAGAAGAAATGGTAACGGTTGTTTTAACCACTCACTACATGGAGGAGGCAGATTATCTTTGCGATAGAGTTGGAATCATTGATCATGGCAAAATAATCGCTTTGGATAAGCCAAACAACTTGAAAAATGCTGTTGGTGAAGATATAATATCTTTACAGGTTTCTGATGGGGGAAAATTTTCGGATATATTAACAAAATTTGGGTTCATAAAAGGAATGAAATTGCACGATGATTTTTTATTTTTGAGTGTGGAAAATGGTGAAAAAATGATACCACGGGTAATGCATCTTGCCCATGAAGAAGGTTTTTTTGTTCATTCTGTCAGTTTGCGAAAACCGACCTTAGAGGACGTTTTTCTTACATTCACTGGAAGAACGATCAGGGAGCAAGAAGCAAGTGTAAAAGAGCAAATTAGAATGAAAGCAAAAGCAAGTATGAGAATGGGAGGAAAAAGATGAAATTAATCGATTTTACTGCAATATATACCATCTGGCTCAGGGAAATGAAGAGGTTTTTCAGGGCAAGAAGCAGACTCATTGGTTCATTGGCGATGCCGCTCTTTTTTCTTGTCTTTTTAGGAATGGGATTTAACGCCGCTTTTAAATTCTCTGCCTTGCCTCCTGGAATCGATTATATAGCTTTTCTTGCACCTGGCATTATTGGAATGGTTTTACTTTTCAATTCAATAGCGAGCGGGCTGTCCGTTATCTGGGATAGACAATTTGGATTCTTGAAAGAAATAATGGTTACACCTGTTAGCAGGGTTTCTATTGTCTTAGGTAAAACAGTAGGGGGAATGACGACAGCGATACTACAAGGATTTTTAATATTGTTAATCGCGGTGGGGATCGGTTTCAAGATAACAGGTGTTTTAGGATTTTTGTCCTCTGTAATATGCATGATTCTAATTGCTACTTCATTTGTTTGTTTAGGACTGGTATTCGCATCAATAATAAATGACATGCAGGGTTTTCATTTAATAGTGAATCTTTTCACATTTCCTATTTTTATATTATCCTCCGCATTATTTCCATTAGAGCGATTGCCTCTTTGGCTAAAATATTTGAGCTACATCAATCCTTTAACGTACGGTGTTGATGGACTGAGGTATTCTCTGATTGGGGTGGCACATTTCTCTTTAACTCTGGACCTAATTGTTTTGGTGTGTTTTTGCACGCTCATGATCTGTTTAAGCACTTATTTTTTTAGAAGTGTTGCGGTGGACTGAACTAATACTTTCTAAAGGGATGCATGAGAAAGTCGATAAATCCTTTTTGCAGTGCGAACTTCTTTGTTAGGTCAGACATTTCAATAGAATATTCCATTATTTCGTCCTCTATCGTTAAAATCGATTTTTAAATTATATAAATTTTCATATTATGACATCAAAGTTATATTATAAGGAGGAAAAATTAACAAAAAAGAAATAACATGACATCAAGCAGCGAGGCAATAGCAGAAACAAGAACAAAGAGCGGAAATAAAAGAACAATACAAAAGATTTATTGGAAGGAAGATTCTCTTTATCCTCTCCTGTTTCCTCTTAATATTTATTATTGCGGGCGTAGCCGCAACACTTGGCTCTTTTCCAATCACAGTCACAGAGGTCTATTCAATAATATGGCATGGTCTATCTCAAAATCCTGAAACGACAAAAGAGATTGTCGTCTGGAATTTGAGATTGCCGCGAATTTTAATGGGCATTTTAGCTGGAATAGGGCTTGCGATTGCAGGCACGATGCTGCAAGGTATTTTAAGAAATCCACTTGCAAGCCCCACTACCTTAGGGATCATTTCAGGCGCGGGATTTGGCGCTGCTCTTGCTATTATTCTCAGTGCGGGTGTTGTCGCTGGCGAGTATCTTATCATAGGAAATGCATTCCTCTTCTCGTTAATACCCACTTTTGTTATCCTCGGATTGGCACGCTACCGAAGAGCTACTCCAGAGACGATGATTCTTGCTGGTATCGCAATGGCGTATATCTTTGGTGCAGCGACGACATTGATAGAATATTTTGGTGAGCCAGAAGCAGTAAAAGAGACAGTATTCTGGATGGTTGGCAGTCTGGGAAAAGCTTCATGGGAGGGGCTTTTACCTGTATCTATTGTGCTTGTGGGATGCATTATTCCGCTTATGTGGAAGTCATGGGACGTAAATGTTATGGGTGCAGGAGATGAAACAGCAAAAAGCCTCGGCGTGAACGTCGAGCGAACCAGAATCTTCATAATGGTGATCGCTTCTTTGCTAACTGCGGGTATCATCTGCTTCACCGGAACCATAGGATTCATAGGATTAGTTGCTCCGCATGTATGCAGAATGGTCATTGGCGGGGATAACAGGTTTTTAATTCCTGCTTCTGGGCTTTTCGGTGCCGCACTTTTGCTTGGCGCTGACACCGTCGCCAGAAGAATCATAGCACCTGTAATCCTTCCTGTGGGAGTTTTGACAGCTTTTATGGGAGGTCCTTTGTTCCTTTACTTGATACTGAGAAGGAAGAGAGAGTATTGGTAAAATGAAACTAAAAGTAAAAGACGT
>Ga0209636_10002748_pt1 | contig 17957 bp, 18 predicted proteins | sample DeeMarSWOR152_54_FD_187464 | JGI IMG/M metagenome (GOLD analysis project Ga0209636, IMG submission 187464) | Marine sediment microbial communities from White Oak River estuary, North Carolina - WOR-1-52-54 (SPAdes) (version 2) | ecosystem: Environmental > Aquatic > Marine > Intertidal zone >... | reverse complement strand
AAAATATCAAGCATTTAGTGCAGGTATCACTCCCAGACAAGTTAATCCTTATGCAATTGAAGTGATGAAGGAGCTTGGTATTGATATTTCAGATAACAGATCAAAAAGCATAGAAGAATTCCGTGACGTGACATTCGACTTTGTTGTGACAGTATGTGATAATGCAAAAGAGTCTTGTCCTTTTTTTCCAGGAAAAAAAATTTTGCATAAAGGTTTTGAAGATCCTACAAATTTTAATGGAGAAATTGAAGAGACACTTTCTATTTTTAGAAAGGTTCGAGATGAAATAAAAGTTTGGATTATTAATAACTTTGATAAAAAATAAGAGGTTCTGATGGGTAAAAATACATTTTTTAAAGGTTTTACTAGAAATATTTTAATTGTTGGTTTAATCAGTCTTTTTACAGATATAAGTAGTGAGATGGTTTTTCCATTAATACCTTTATATTTAGTTTTTCTAGGTGGTGGTGGTTTTGTTGTCGCACTAGTTGAAGGAGCCGCAGAAACAACATCATCTTTACTTAAAGTATTTTCAGGTTACTGGTCTGATAAAATTAAAAAAAGAAAACCTTTTGTGTTTGCTGGATATAGTTTATCCACAATCACCAAGCCTTTATTTGCATTAGCAAACACATGGCCACTTGTTTTATTTATTAGAGTTTTTGAACGCATAGGTAAAGGAATTCGTACTGCACCACGTGATGCGATAATTGCTGAGTCATGTGATAGTTGCGTTCGGGGTAAAGGCTACGGTTTTCATAGGGCTATGGATAGTATCGGTGCTATTCTTGGGGCAACAATTGCTTTAATTTTATTTCCAACATTTGGATTTACAAACATTTTTTTATATGCATTTATTCCTGGTGTTATAGCAGTAATTTTTATTTTTTTTATAAAAGAAAAACAAACAGTTACTGAATGCTCTGAAAAAAAGCCATTGCCAATGAAAATTAGTTTTAAACAATTACCAAAGAATCTAAAAATGTTTATTTTTATTTCAACTGTTTTTACGATAGGTAATTTTGGATATGCTTTTCTCATGCTTAGAACAAGAATGGGTTTTTCCAATGATACTGCTATTTTATTTTATTTATTATTTCTTATTGTAAACACTATTTTATGTATACCCGCAGGAGTATTGTCAGACAAATATGGAAGAAAACCAGTTATTATTACAGGTTATTTTTTATTTGCTATTATTTGTATTATCCTAATATTTTATTCAACATTGTACATGTTGTTGTTATGTTTTGTTTTGTTTGGTATTTTTTCAGCCCTAGTAGAAGGAGTTCAGCGAGCTTATGTTGTTGATTTAGCACCAGCCAATTTAAAAGCAACAGCTCTTGGAACATTTCATACAGCAACAGGACTTGTTGCTCTACCTGGAGGTATAATAATTGGATTGATCTGGGATAAAATTTCTCCAGAAACAATATTTTTTTATGGTTTAATTTTTGCTTTAATTTCAATATTTTTGTTTACATTTATTAAAAATAAGAAAAACAGAAATTAGATAAAAAGTTTTACAGCACCAATATTTTTTGGTAATTTCATTGAGCTAGCTATAGGATTGCATTTTGTTCTTAAAAGATAAGCAATTGGGCTATAATCTGTTTCAGAGAATGCTTCATAATTAGCCATACCTTTACAAATAATTAAATCAGCTTGATCAAGTGCTTTTTTTAGTTCAACAGGTAGTTTGTCAAAATCAAGACCAATTGCAAAACAACCAGTAGTTAATATTTCATCTGTTACTTCCTCAAAATTCAAATCTTTAATATCTTCAAGTGTTGCATCACTAATAATTGGTTCACCTTTTACAACAAGTGTTAAAAAAATATTTGGATTGAATTTTTTAAGTTCACGACATAAAATTTTATCAAAAACAATCTCTCCGCAATTGTCAGTAAAAAGTAATACTCTTTTTGATTCAAGAAGTAATTTTTTTAGGTCATCAGTGTCATCATAACCAAGGTCATCAACAAATAAATCCTCAAATATATCTGTTAAAAATTCTGGACGACTACTTGCTCCTTCTATTCCAAAATCCATCATATTTCCAACAATTGAACAAATAATTATTATTCTTAGTGGATCATCAGAGCAAGATATAAATTCTTCAACTTTTGGAACAAGACTTTCAGCAACTATATTACTTTGTTTTTTTAAATTCTTATAAGGGTCTTTATCACCAAGAGTTTCATAAACGATTTTATGAACCTTTGTAGCAATAGTCGCACTACAATTATTTAGGTCAAATTCTTCAGAAAGAACTCTGCATGCATTCTGTATTGATTTATTCTTAACATCTTTGTCTTTAGTACTATGCTCAACCTCGAAGATAATACGCTTAAGCAGGCATGGTACACATTCAGTATGGATTTTCATAAACAACACCTGAAAACAAAAACCTATATTATAGTCTTACTAAACAGAAAAAACTAACTAAAATACAATGCTTTGATAACCGAAAAAAAATTATTAAAGGTAATATAATTTAGAATGAAAATGAAAAAAGTCGGAAAAATATCAAAAAATCTGTTAAACAGAGGTTTATAAACAATTAATCGTTTTATTATTTGTAGAAGAGGGAGGTAAATTATGAAGATAGAATGGTTAATAAAAACCCTTGCTTTGGTTATTATTGTTTTATTTTTTGATACGAGCCTTATTCCGATAGTTGGAAGTACTTCGATAGAAAAACAAGCAAATTGTGATTCATTATCAATTGAAACTTCAACAAAAGAGGATTCTGAGATATCTTTGATTACCCTTGAAGTTACAGGATTAACCGGGGGAGATAATTGGTATGGAAGTGACAATAGTTTTACATTTTCTTACGAATCTGATGAAATAGCAGAGATTTATTATGGTATAGATGGGAACTGGTCTTTATATACGGGAACATTTAATGTCCATGATGGTGGAGAGCATATTCTTGAATGGTACGCTGTTAATCATGAGGGAAATCAATCAGAAGTTGATGGTCCTTTTTACTTCAAGGTTGATAAAACAAAACCAGAAATCGAATTGACATATGAGGTTGTTGGTGGTAACCAGTTGATTGGTTGGGAATTCGAACTCACAGCAATAGCTTCCGATTCTATGATAGGTATGGACCGTGTTGAATTTTATCTAAATAATGTATTACAGGAAACTGTTAAAGGCCCTGGTCCAAAATATACATGGCGCTTCTGGTTTTTTCCAATACCACATGTATATATTTGTGCTATAGCTTATGATAAAGCTGGAAATAGCGCTAAGGAATATCTTCAGGAACCAACCAATAAATTCACCTTGAAGTCATCCATGTCTTTTTCTAATCCTAATAAAAAAATAAATGTTAAAGACTTTTCTAATTATAATTTGCCATCTGAAATTGTTGAAAGGAAAAATGATAAAATTATTAAAAAAATGCCCACTGATCATTCTATTGGAGATGTTTTTGATCCAGCTTCTGTTATAATTGTTTTTAATAGGGAAATTGGTGAAAATGATTGGATCAACAGTAACGTTTCTATTTCTATTTTTTATGAATCTGATGGAATAGATGAGGTATATTATCATCTTGATAATGAAAGTTGGATATTATATACCAGCCCAATTGTTATTTATGAGGATGGAATATATGATTTTTCATGGTATGTTATCGACTCAGACGGGTATACTTCTACTCCTAAATTCCTATCCTTCAAGGTTGATATTACACCTCCAGAAATAAATCTAATAAAAAGCAGAATTGCGATAAATAAAGTTAAATTTGTTGCAGAGGTTTATGATGCAACTAGTGGAATTGACAGAGGAGTTAGATTTCATAGTCGGAATATTGAATTTTTTGATGATGAATATCCATATGAGTGTATTTGTTATGGAGTTTCAAATGTTAAAATGACAGCTTGGGTTTATGATAAAGCAGGAAATATTAATAGCTGCTCAAAGAAAACATGGAATAGCCGTATTTATAGTCAGCAATCTCTTAGAAGCATAATTAGTCAACAAATTAATCAATTATTCAAAAACATAATATTGCGTCATCAAATAAGATACAAGTAATTTGAGAGGGAGGTAAATTATGAAGAAAGAATGGTTAATAAAAATCCTTGCCTTGGGTATTGTTGTTTTGTTTATTGGTATGAGTACGATATCCCTGGTTGGAAGTCATTCAATAAAAGATAATTCTGGATTATCTTTGATTACCATTCAAGTTGTTGGAGAACCAGTGTTAAACAACTGGTATTCAAATGATGTTTCTTTTGATTTTGCAAAAAAATCCGAAGACATAGCTTCAATTTATTACAATACTGATGATAACAACTGGAATGAGTATATCGAGCCTTTTATTATTTCTGATGATGGAGAACATGCTCTTAAATGGTATGCCGTTAATTATGAAGGTAATACTTCTGATGTGGATGGTCCATTTTTCTTTAATATTGATAAAACAAAACCAGAAATTTCATTAACATATGAAGTAACCGGTGGTAATCAATACACTGGTTGGGAATTTACTTTTACAGCAACAGCAACAGATGCGATCAGTGGCATGGATTGTGTAGAGTTTTACCTCAACAACACTCTACAAGAAACAGTGGTTGGACCTGGACCAACTTACTGGTGGGTATTTATTTACTTTCCCGATCAACACATAAATAATATTTATGCTATAGCCTATGATAAGGCCGGAAATACTGCTATGGATGGATTTTTTAATCCCAGAAGTACAGTTATTCTGAAATCATCTGTATCTCTTCCAGATATTAGTAAAGAAACCAGTGTTCAAAGCATTTCAAATGATTTTTTATCATCTGAAATTAATAAATTAGAAAATCATAAAATTATTGAGAAGTTACCCTCAGTTTATACTAATGAAGATGTTTTTGACCCGGCGTATATTATAGTTGTTTGTAATAGAATATTAGGAGGAAATGGTTGGATAGTTAGTAATATTTCGATTCCTATTTTTTATGAGTCTGAAAGAATAGCTGATGTGTTTTATCAAATTAATGATGAAGGTTGGAAAGTTTATAATGAACCATTGATTATTTCAGATGATGGGGTATATGTTTTTTCGTGGTATGCTGTTGATTCAGAAGGAAATATTTCTACTCCTGAATCTACTATTTTCAAAATAGATAAAACACCTCCAGAAATAACTTTGATTAAAGAACGATTAGATAAAAATCATATCAAATTTATTGCAAATGTTATTGACGGAATGAGTGGTGTCTGGCAGGTTAATTTTTATCTGGATAATCTTTTTGAATATAATGATATAAATTTTCCATATGAGTGGACATGGAACATTACAGATAACCATAAACATACAGTCAAAGCAATTGTTTATGATATGGCTGGAAATAGTGCTAGTAGCTCAACATCAGCTCAAAAAAGTCTTAGAATCCAACAATCAATTAGTCAGCAAATTAATCAGTTATTCAAAAACATATTATTGCGTCATCAAATAAGATATATCAAATTTTGAGAGGGAGATCGCATGAAAAAAGAGTGGTTGATAAAAACTCTTGTCCTGGGTATTGTTGTTTTGTTTATTGGTATTGGTGTTGTTTCTGCTTTAAACGTTAGTCTTATGGATAATAACCCACCATATGAACCAGGTAATCCTCATCCAACTGATGGTTCAATTAAAGTACCTATCTATGTTGTTTTGAGTTGGACAGGTGGTGATCCTGACCCTGGTGATATTGTAACTTATGATGTTTATTTTGGAGATAGTATACCCCTAAATAATTTGGTTTCTAATAACCAGAGCGAGACTTGTTATGAATTGACTGAACTGGAATTAAATAAAACATATTTTTGGAGAATCGTTGCTTGGGATAACAATGGTGCATCAACCTCAGGATTTAACTGGAATTTTACAACAGGGATAAATCTTCCGCCAAGCGCACCAAAAATAAAAGGACATGATAAACCAAGAGTAAAAGATCCATTAATTGCAAAACCATTTCCAAAACCACTACCAAAACCAGGAACATATAACTATACATTTAATGCAACAGACCCAGAAAACGAGGATATATACTATTTTATTGACTGGGGTGATGGAACGTATAGTAATTGGATTGGTCCATTTCCATCAGGTGAAGAAATAACATGTAATCATACATGGATACAGAAAAAAATATATCAAGTAAGGGCAAAAGCAAAAGATATATATGACCAAGAAGGTCCTTGGGGAATAGAGAGTATTCCTATAAAACATATAAGTAAATTTGTTATCATTTTGCAGTTTATTGAAATATTAAAACAATTATTAAAATCTATATAGGAAATTAATAGATAATAGTTTTACTAAGATACACACCATTGTCTTTAAAACCAAGTTTACGGTAATATTCTTTAACTCCAACACCACTAAGAACAAATAAAGTTTTTTTATCAAATTCCTCCTTACAAATTCGTTCAGCTTCTTTTATTAAATCTTTACCATAACCTCTATGTTGCAGTGCTTCTTTTGTTCTTTTACCAAGGGATAATTCTCTACCAACAACCTTCAATTCACGAATAATCATACAAGGATTTTTTTGTAGCTCAAATCTATGAGAATTAACAATATTTCTTAATCGAAGATAACCAACAATGGCATCTAGATTTTTTTCAATTAATGAAATAAAAATTTCTTCTCCATCATTTGCATCATAAAAACTATTACTAAAACATAAATTATCTCTATCGATTTCTATTTTTTCTTTAAGAGATTTAAAACCTATTTCTCTGCATCTTATACATCTGCATTCAAAACCATATTTTTTCATTTCATTTTCAACATATTGGCGCAAATTACTTTTATCAACACCTGCATCAATATAAGACGAAGGAATATCCCTTTGTATTCTTTGTATACGAACCCATTCTGGAATAAAACTTTTAATTTTAACAATAAGTTCTAATGCCTTTTTTGTTGAAAGAGGTTCATAATCACCTTTTTTCCATAAATCATAAAGTTTTGTTCCTTTAACTGTAAGAGTTGGATAAATTTTTATCATATCTGGTTTAAACAATGAATCCTGAAAAATTGCTATAAATGATTCAATATCCTTTTTTTCATCTGAACCAAAAAGTCCAGGCATCATATGGTATACTACTTTTAATCCACAATCTTTAGCAATTCTTGTTGCCAGTATAGAATCTGTTACCGTGTGACCACGCTCCATTTTGTAAAGAATATCATCAAAAACTGTTTGCACGCCCAGCTCAACTCTTGTTCCTCCAAAATTTAAGGCTTGCTCTGCATGTTGAATTCGAAACCAATCAGGTCTTGTTTCAATAGTAAGACCTATACAACGTGATTGCGCTGTTTCATTTTTTTCCTTTGCTTCTTCTAAAGTTTTTGAGTCTTTATCGTTAAGCGCATCGTAACAACGTTTTACAAACCACTCTTGGTAAAAAGGGTTTCTTGCTGTAAATGTTCCTCCCATTATAATAAAATCAATTTTGTCTATTGGATGACCTATTGATTTAAGCTGATGTAAACGATTCTTAGTTTGTAGATATGGATCAAAATTATTTAGAGCAGCTCTCATAGCAGCAGGTTCGTATCCTGTGTAACTCTGAGGGGTATTATTTTTTACTCCACCAGGACAAGGAATACACATACCATGAGGGCAATCTGCAGGTGAAGTCATTACTGCTACAATAGCAACACCTGAAATTGTACGGGTTGCTTTTTTTTGTAAAATAGAAACAGCAAACTCTTTTTCCTCCTCTGAAAAATCCTCAGGTAATCGTAAAAGTACAGAGCTATCAGGAGGGATAGTATTCATTTTATATTTTTTACAAAGTTTAACCTTTGCTTTATGTAGTTCTTCCTTAGAATGTATTTGTTTTGAAAGAATAAGCTGGGTTATTTCAGAATAGAATGACATTTAGAGCAACCTTAAATAAAAATAAAATAAAAAAGGTTTGGGGATAATTTAATATGGCTCGTATTCTCCCCAAAAATATAATGCTGGACCAATAATTGACATAGCTCTTCCTTTAAATGTTTGATTTACTTTGTCAAAGCCTATAAAACCAATAACACGAAGGGTTTTATTAAAACCTTCAACAGATAATTTTCCTAACATTATATGTTTTCCAAAAAAGCCACGAACTATTCCAGAGCCGCTGTGGTTTTTATATTCAATATCCCAACTTGCGTTAAAACCACCACCACGTTTACCTAACTTGTAAATTCCTGAAATATTTCCAATAATTATCGGATTCTGTTGTTTAGGAAATCCTATGTAACCTGAAAAACTCCCATCTGGATTAATAAATTTTACATCTTTCATTATTGGTTGAGATATTACTATTGGTATACTAATTAACACAATTAATATTACAGAGATTGCTAATAATTTTCTCATTTTTTACCTCCCTTACTCTATGGGGGTATAATATATAGAATTAGATAAAGATTTTGATAAATAGTTAGATAATTTTATTAACAAGCTTATATTGTACGCCAAAATGAAACTAATGACTTCGGATATAATAAAAACAGAAAATTTAACTAAAAAATTTGATAATTTTACAGCAGTTGATAATGTATCTTTTACTGTTAAGCAAGGAGAAATATTCGGTTTTCTTGGTCCAAACGGTGCCGGAAAAACAACAACAATTAAAATGCTTACAACACTTTTGAATCCAACAGATGGTTTTGCAGAAGTTGTAGGTTTTAATATAATTAAACAAAAAGACGAAGTGAGAAAAAAAATCGGAATAGTTTTTCAGGAACCTGCTCTTGACAATGAACTTACTGGACGAGAAAACCTAGATTTCCATGCAAGGATGTATGGTTTAGATAAAAAAAATAGGAAAACAAGGATAAATCAGGTTTTAAAACTGGTTGATTTAGTAAATAAAAAAGATGAATATGTTAATAACTATTCAGGTGGTATGAAACGTAGATTGGAAATAGCCAGAGGTCTTATGCATCATCCTACTGTTTTATTTTTGGATGAACCCACTCTGGGTCTTGATGCTCAAACAAGAAGAGCTATTTGGGAATACATTAAAAAGATGAATAGAGATGAAGGAACAACTATTTTTCTTACAACCCATTACATGGATGAAGCAGATTATTTATGCAAAAGAATTGGGATTATTGATCAAGGAAAAATACTTGTTATTGATACAACAGAAAATCTGAAAAACTCTGTAGGCAATGATGTAATTACTCTTTCATGTGATGATTTAGAAATACTTATTATTAGAATCCAAAAAGAACCCTGGATAAAAAATATAAAAATGTATGGTTCTAGTTTAACTCTCGGTGTTGAAAAAGGTGAAGAAAAAATACCTGTTATAATAGAAATAGCTCAATCTTTAGGGTTAAAAATTAAATCAATTAGTGTCAGAAAACCTACTCTTGATGATGTGTTTTTATCCTTTACTGGTAAAAACATAAGAATTGAAGAACCTGAACCAGTATATAAAAAAATTGCACGACGCAGATTACTAGGAAGGTGAAGATTTTTGATAGGAGCAGAATTTCAAGCAATATACGTCATGTGGCTTAGAGAAATGAAACGTTTTAGTAGATCAAGAAGTAGGATTGTGGGGGTAATAATTCAACCTTTGTTTTTCTTGGTTATTCTTGGATTCGGACTTAGAGGTGCAATCCTACCTGGATTGACTGGTGATTATATAGATTTTATAGCACCAGGGATTGTTGCAATGGCTATTTTATTTTCATCAATGTTTACAGGAATTTCTGTTTTGTGGGATAAACAATTTGGTTTTTTACAAGAGGTGCTTGTTGCTCCAATTTCCAGATTTTCAATTATTATTGGTAGAACATTTGGAGGAGCTACAATATCTCTGCTACAAGGTTTTATTATTCTTATAATATCAATTTTTTTAGGAGTTACAGTTTCTAGTACGGCTGGATTGTTTTTAACTATAATATTTATGGTGTTACTAGCATTCACAGCAGTAGGCTTTGGACTTATTCTAGCATCTTTAATGAGAGATTTCCAGGGATTTCAGATTATTATTAACTTAATCATTTTACCACTTTTTTTCTTATCTTCAGCAATTGTTCCAATACAAACAAATGAAAATTTACCTAAATTTTTAATTGATGCATCTTTTGCAAATCCATTATTTTATATGGTCGATGGTTTAAGAGGGAGTTTAACAGGGATGAACTGGGTATTCGATCCGTTAATTAATTTAGTTATTGTTTTTATTATATGTGCTATTATGATGGGACTTGGTACTTATTTCTTTAGTAAAAGCGAGGCATAAAATTATAATAATCTAAAAGTAAAGAAAGCAACAAGAATAAGTACTATTGCTAAAATCATTAAAAAAACTGCAATTTTCCAATTTGAACCAAAAATAATAGGAATTGGACCTATTAAAACTACTCCACCTCCTTTTATAAAAGTCTTTTTAGTTGGTTGAGAATTTTCTTGATCAATTTTTAATTCATCTGATTCAATAGAAATTGAAAAACCAAATATAAACAATAAGATAGCAATAAAAATAAAGATAAAACCAGCAAAAGCATAAACTCCAGAACCTGCAATAAATGGAAATACCACAAAAATACCAGTTTGGATATCACCTTGTAGAAATCCTAAAACAAAAAATGCTATACCAATAATGAAGCAAACAAAAGATAAAAAATGATATTTATTCATCCTTATTTTTCCTCAACACAGTTTTTAAAGGTTTTTATCATATTTTTTAAAGAGCATGCAACTGTAACTGGTCCAACACCACCAGGTACAGGTGTAATAAAGCCTGCTTTTTCTTTAACTTCTTCAAAATCTACATCCCCGCATATTCCATCTTTTGTTTTTATTATTCCAACATCTATTACAAATGCGTTTTCTTTAATATGTTCATTTTTAATAAGTTTAGGTACACCTGTTGCTGAAACTAGAATATCAGCATTTGTTGTAAAACTTTTTAAATTTCTTGTGAAAATATGACAAACACTAACTGTTGCATTTCTGTTTAAAAATAAAGCAGCAAGTGGTTTACCAACATGTTTACTATGGTTAATAATCACAATATTTTTTCCTTCAAGTTTTGTTTTTTCGTTTTCTAAAATAGTAAGTACAGACAATGGTGTAATAGGTACTATGAACTCATCACCATTTAATGTCCTTCCAATGTTATATGGATTTAATCCTTCAACATCTTTTTCTGGTTTCAAGGCATTGATTAAATTATCCAAAAAAATGTGTTTAGGAACCGGAAGTTGTATTAAAATCCCATGAACATTTTTATCTTGGTTCAGCTTATATAGCGAGTTTAAAACTTCTTTTTCAGAAACATCTTCTTTAAACTCTATATGATTTGATAAAATACCTACTTCTTTACAAGCCTTATCTCTAAGTTTCAAATAAAGATCTGATGAAGGGTCGTTGCTGATTTTTACTGTCACAATATTAGGCTGGATTTTATTAATAGATATTAATTTTGAAATTTCATTTGAAACATTACTACGAATATACTCTGCTATCTTTCTACCATCAATTATTTTAGCTGACATTTTTACCTAAAAAAGTAAATTTTCAGTTGGTTATAAAACCATTGGTTTCTTGCCAATTGCATAAAACTGTGGGAAGAAATTAAGTTGCACTCCTTCATCAAGTGATTTCAAATAATCATATTCCCATTTGTCAATTTCATCCTGTGACAATCCTGACTCTTTTAATGCTTTTACATAAAAATCTCTAGCATGAAGATAATAGGCTTTATCCTCTTCACAACTCCATATCCTATTATTTCCAATTCCTACTTTTGTTTGAAGCCCCGCTCTAACAAACAAAGCACGTAGTTTTCTACCAATATGTGGATCTCCACCTTTTGATTTTATTGCTTTACCAGAAAAAATTGGATCAACCTTTTGATTTTCAGGCCAATGCAGTTTACCACCGTAATCTGGTTCAAGTGTTGCAAGCACAATTCCGCCAGGTTTTGCAACACGTACCATCTCATTAACAACTTGTTGGGGATTTGCAGCCCACATTAGAAGAAGATTACAGGTTACAATATCAAACATATTATCTTTAAAAGGAAGATTCTCAGCATTTCCGACTCTTAACTGAATATTGTCATACATCTTAAGAACGTTTTTAGCAACCTTAATCATTTCTTTAGAATCATCAATGGCTATAACTTTTCCTTTTGTTAAATGAGCAATATCCCGAGTTACGACACCTGAACCACAACCAACATCCAAAACCAATTTTGCATCTTTAATTCCAATTTCTAAATAAAGAGGTATTCTTTCTTCTGCTGTTTCTATTGCTTGAAGTTCAAGTTTTTTTATAATATCTGTTAACTGCCTTTTAGGTTTTTTTTGTTTATTTGTCATTATTTCTAAAAATTCTTTTAGTATTTAAATAACTATTGACATTTCTGATTTTTAGATTTCGCATCTAAAAAGAACTTAAATTTAAAAACAAAAGATGAAATTTTGAAACAAAGTTTTTTCTTATCCAACAGGATAAAAGGTTAATTTTTTAACTCTTAATTTTGAATTACACTTATTGCAATTAAAAACATAATAACTACCAATAACTTCTGCTGTAGTTTCAAATTGTTGATGACAGACAGGGCATGTACCTGAACAAATTTCTTTTTGTTCTTTTTGTTTTTTAATAGGTTGTTTTTTTGTATCATATTTTATAAAAGCTCCAATAATTGTAAATAATATACCTAAAATAAATAAAAATACACCAGATACATTTATTAATTCTGAACTTTCCCATAATATATTGTAATTAAATAAAAAATAACTGTTACTAAATAAAAAACCTAAAAATAATAATATTAATCCAATAGCGGTAAATGCAATACCAGTTTTTAATAATTTTTTATACATTTTTATTTCCTCAAATTTTTTTTCCAAAAATACTAAAAACTACACCTGAAATAAATAATAATACACCTAATAAAATTATAATCGGTGAAATTGGATATGTATTGAATATATTAGATTTGAAATTACGATAAACAAAATCTCCTGTAAATATATATCCAAAAATGATCAATATTATCCCAACAACTATAAATCCTATACCAGTATAGTATATTTTTTTATTCATTTTTTTCCATCCCTCTCTGCAATTATTAAAACAAATAATAGGTTTTTTTAGTATAAAACTTTCTTTTAAACCAAACATTATCCTTTAAATAAATAATAGTTTATTCCCAGTTTGATGAAAATAATTTTGCAAGTTGCCTTAGACCTTATCAATGAACATAGAGCAATTGCTATTGCAAAAGCATCAGTTAAAGGAGGAGCTGACTGGCTTGAAGCAGGAACACCATTGATTAAAAGTGAGGGATTAGATGTCATCAGAAAACTTAAAGAAGCATTCCCTAGAAAAACAATTGTTGCTGATATGAAAACAATGGATACAGGTGCTTTGGAAACAGAAATTGCTGCAAAGGCTGGTGCCGATATAGTATGTGTATTAGCTGCATCAGATGATATTACTATTATTGATTCTTTGAAATCCGCCCGAAAATATGGTGTAAAAATAATGGCTGATTTAATAGGTGTAAAAAATAAAGAAAAACGAGCTAAACAAATGGCAAAAATTGGTGTTGATTATCTATGTATACATACTGGAATAGATGAACAGATGAAAGGTAAAAAACCAACTGAGATTTTATCAACTATTGTTAAAAACACCAATATTCCTGTTGCTGCAGCAGGAGGTATAAATAGTGAAACAGCAGCAGGAATCGTTAAAGCTGGAGCAAGCATAATTATTGTTGGTGGAGCAATTACAAAAGCAAAAGATGTAACAAAAGCAACTCAAGATATAATAAAAGCAATAGAAGAAAAAAAGTTAATAAAAACAGAACTTTTTAAAAAATATGACAAAAAAGCACTTAAAGAGGCATTTTCTTTAGTTTCCACTCCTAATATTTCTGATGCCATGCATAAACACGGTGCTATGCAAGGGATAAAACCGATAAAGCTTGGTTTTCACATGGTTGGAAAGGCTTTAACAGTTAAAACTATAGATGGAGATTGGGCAAAACCAATTGAAGCAATTGATAAAGCAGAAAAAGCAAGTGTAATAGTCGTTGATGTAAATGGTGGTAGAACAGCTATATGGGGAGAACTTGCAACCTGGAGTGCAAAACTTAAAGGACTTGCAGGAGTAGTAATAGATGGAGCAGTTAGAGATATAGATGATATTATAAAAATGAATTTTCCTGTTTTTTGCAAATATACTTCTCCAAATGCAGGTGAGCCTAAGGGTTTTGGAGAAATTGGGGCAGAAATTACCTGCGGGAATCAAACAGTTCAAACCGGTGATTGGATAATAGGAGATGACTCAGGTGTTGTAGTTGTCCCACAAGAAATTGCGCAAGAAATTGCAAATAGAGCACTTGATGTTAAAGAACAAGAAAATCGTATTAGGGAAGAAATAAAATCGGGTGGTTCACTGGAAACAGTTGTTAAAGTGAAGAAGTGGGAGAAAAAAATCGGATGAAAAAAGTAGTTTTTTTTGCTGATTCAAAAAAACTTGATGAAGCACTTAATAATTTTGATATTAAAAGTTTTTCTGGTAAATCCATCCCTGTTAAACTACATATGGGTGAATTGAAAAACAAGCATTTCATTAAACCTGATTTTACTAAAATTGTAGTTGATGCTTTAAAAAGAGTTGGTGCAAAGCCTTATTTATTTGATACAACTGTTTCGTATTCAGGTAAAAGACATACTGTAAAAGGATATCAGAAAGTTGCTAAAATCCATGGTTTTACTAATAAAAATACAGGGTGCGATGTTGTTATAGATGATACAGGGGTAAAGGTATCTGTTGAGGGTAGAGAATTTGAGGTAGCTGATCATATTTTTAACTCAAAACATATTTTTGCACTAACACATGTAAAGGGTCATGTTGCAACAGGATTAGGTGGTGCAATTAAAGCTTTTGGTATGGGTGGAGTAACAAAGGAAACAAAAAGAAAAATGCATCATGGTAGTAGACCTGTTTATCAGAAAGATGCATGTACCTATTGTGGTGTTTGTGCTGAGGTATGCCCATTTAATGCAATAAATGTAAAGACAGATTCTTGGAATCAGGATATGACAAAATGTTTTGGTTGCGGTGTATGTGTTGATGCTTGTAAAGCTGGTGCAATAATTCATAAGGATGCAGATCTTCAGTATGTGCTTGCCTGTGCAGCAAAAGCATGTGTTTTTGATAAAAATGTTATTTATTTGAATGAATTAAAACGCATAGCAAAAAGTTGTGATTGCGATCCCTCTGTTAATCCAATTATTTGTCCTGATATAGGTTATCTTGTTTCTGATGATCCTGTTGCAATTGACAAGGCTTCCCTTGATTTAATAAATGATATAAAAGGAAATATTTTTGAAAAAGAAAACAAAATCAGCCCTTATAAACAAATAAAATTTGGTGAAGAAATCGGCCTGGGGTCTTCTTCGTATCAATTGATTGAGTTGTAATTTATTTTATCAAAGGTTTTCCAATTGGTAGAATGGTTTTTTTATAAGTTTCATTGATTACTTCCGCCATTGCAAGATAAATAGCACTTAGACCACAGATTATTCCCTCATATCCAATGAAGTTTGCTGCATTACCAGTAATAAATCCCCAATCACGTAATGCTAGTAAATAGAACAATATAAATAAGCTTCCAAATACAAAAGACAAAAGAAAATTTTTCTTCATCGCACTAATGAACATCATCATAGTAAATAAACCCCACATAAAAAAGTACCATGCCAAGAATGGTTTTTCTGAACTTACTGCATAAGTTCCATTAAAAATTATCTCAGGTATAATTAAAATTCCAACAAGGCTTAGCCAGAACAATCCATAGGATGTAAATGCAGTTACACCAAATGTGTTTCCCTTTCTATACTCAAGTATTCCAGCAATAATCTGTGCCAATCCACCATAAAATATTCCCATGGAAAGAATCATGGAAGTTAATTTGTATTCTGAAGGTGCTGCATTGTGTATGTTTAACAAAACTGTTGTCATTCCAAAGCCCATCAAACCAAGTGGGGCTGGATTAGCTAATAAACCTTCTTTTTCAGTCATATATAAATAACCTCACAGCACCACTGAATTTGAAGTATATTTAAAAAGCTGTCGAGGAAAACAAATCCTATATAATTCCTATTATCTAAAAATCACAATAAGGGCTGAAAGAATCATTGCCAAAACAATAGCAATTGCAAGTATTTTTATAAACCAGCTTCTAAGTGTTCCTTTTTTTATTTTCATGATCATTTCTCCTTTATTTCGAGGTAAAAATCATCAAATGAAATAATTATGCTATCTTTTTTACCTTTAACTTTAAAATCTTTTAGTACTTGTATGTATCCTTCTTTAATCAATCCTTGTTTTAAACTTGATTTTAAAACAGGTATATCAGAAATCTGTAAATCTCCTTTTTCTTTGATTTCTTTAATTATTCCATCCTTGTTTTTAGAAATCCATTCAGCTAGGATTTTGCCATTTTGTTTAAAAATAGGACCAATTTTTGAATAAACTGGTAAGATTTTTGTTATTTTTTCTTCAATGTCAGGTTTACCAATAACGAATTTATGAGAATCAGGATATTTTAATGTTGTTTTTATTATTTGTTCATTTGTTTTTAATTTTGAAATCAGTTCTTTAGAAGCATAAGTTGCATCTGTATTTATTGGTGCATTAAGTGCTATTCCTTGCTCGCTTTTCCAGGACCTAACCTGGGAAATATATTTTTTTACCTCCTCCCCGGCATTTTCTTTTTCTTCATCAATTATTACGGTTTCAGGCCAAGAAGTTAAATGTATGCTTTCAGTACATTCGAATTTTTTATAAAAATTTGAGTAGATTTCCTCTGTTATATGTGGGAAAAATGGCGCAAAAAGTTTTAGTATTCCAAGGCCTAATGTATATAACGTAAATTTAATACTGTCCACATTTTTGTTTTCATATATTGATGATTTTATCATCTCAATATAGTGATCTGCTAGTTCATGCCATAAGAAAAACTCGATTTCTTTCATTGTTTGACTGTATCCAAATTCATCCATCTGTTTTTTACAATTATTTACTAGCTTACTGTATTTTGTTAAAATCCATTTGTCAATATCAATAAGCTCTGTTTGTTTTGGTTTTTCATTTTTTATAACATTGATTATAAATTGTTGTACATGCCATATTTTTGTCAATAGTTTGACTCCGCGAACCACATCTTTTGTTCTAAAAGGATTATCTTCACCCAAAGCACAACTAGCTGCATAACATCTAAATGCGTCACTACCATATTTTTCAATTACTTCCAGAGGGTCAATAACATTACCTAAACTTGCATGCATAGGAGTTCCGTCCTCTGATAGAATAAATCCGCCCATCATCATGTTTTCAAAAGGTTTGTCACCTGTTAAAAGGCTGCATCTTAGTATTGTATAAAAAGCCCATGTTCTAATTATATCATGTGCCTGAGGTCTAAGTGACATTGGATAGTATTTTTTGAATTTTTGTTCATCTCTATACCAAAATGTATTAAAAAGTGGTGAAATGGATGAGTCCATCCATGTGTCAAATACATCTTCACAACCTTTTAATTTTCCACCACATTTTTGACAGACAGAAACAGGAGGATTATCAATTGTTGGATCAATATAACAATCCTCAGGTTTTGCAATTACTACTTCATCACATTTTTCGCATTCCCAAAGTGGAATTGGTGTTGCAAAATACCTTTGTCTACTAATAACCCAATCCCATTGAAGACTATTTACCCAATCCTCCAGTCTTATTTTCATGAATTCTGGGAACCATTTCATCTCATTGCTTTTTTCTAAAACCATGTCCTTAAAAATTATTGTTTTTAAAAACCATTGTTTAGCATTTATAAATTCAACTGGTGTTTTACAACGCCAGCACACTCCAATGTTTTGATCAAGTGGCTCTTGTTTAATTAGAATATTTTGTTTCTTT
>Ga0209636_10002747_pt1 | contig 17957 bp, 16 predicted proteins | sample DeeMarSWOR152_54_FD_187464 | JGI IMG/M metagenome (GOLD analysis project Ga0209636, IMG submission 187464) | Marine sediment microbial communities from White Oak River estuary, North Carolina - WOR-1-52-54 (SPAdes) (version 2) | ecosystem: Environmental > Aquatic > Marine > Intertidal zone >... | reverse complement strand
CTCAACGCCTTTTTCCTGGCCGCGGTGCAGGTGATAGTCTATGCCGGGGCAGTGCTGATGCTTTTCGTGTTCGTGATCATGATGCTCAACCTGCGTACCGGAATTATCGGCCAGATACGCAACCTGGGGCTCAAGTTTCTCGGGCTGATAATCGCCGTGATCATTCTCAGGCAATTATATTCGGCGATTAAGGGTGCCAAAGCTTTGTTTGAGATCCCCGGGCAGCTTGAACCGGGATTCGGCGAGGCCCGGGCTGTTGGAGAACTCCTGTTCACTGAATATATCTATCCTCTGGAACTGATCGCAATCCTTCTGCTGGTGGCAATTGTCGGCGCACTGGTGCTGGCCGGAAAGGAAAGCTCGTGATCGGGTTAGAGCAATTGCTCATTTTGAGCGCTATTTTGTTCATTATCGGTGTGGCGGGTTTTATCACCCGGCGCAACGTTATAATCATGTTCATGTCTGTGGAACTGATGCTCAATGCGGCAAATGTGGCCCTGGTGGGCTTTGCCTACCATTTCGCCAGAATGGACGCCCAGTTGATCGCCCTGTTCGTGATGGCGCTAGCTGCAGCCGAGGTCGCCGTGGGCCTGGCTATTATTGTCACGGTCTTCCGGAACAGGGAAACTGTCAACGTGGATGATCTGAATATTCTCAAGTGGTAAGCTCGCTTTTGGAGAATTGATGGAGCCTTTAGCTCAAAATTACCAACTGCTGCGCTGGATAGTGCTTGCCCCGCTGGCCGGTTCTGCAGCTATCGCGCTTTTCGGCAGCAGGCTTCCCCGTAGACTGATCGGCCCTCTGGCATGCGGCGCGGTGGGAGTTTCATTTGTAATCGGAGTGGCCGGTTTTGTTAAACTCAAAGCTTTATACAGCCAAGGCGGCCAGGAGGACGCTTTCCTTGCCGACACTCTCTACCGCTGGATCTCGGTGGGAGGCCTGACAGCCGATGCCGCCTTTGTGTTAGACCGATTGAGCGCGGTGATGGTACTGGTTGTTTCAGGCGTGAGTTTCGTGATACACGTCTACTCTATAGGCTACATGGCCCACGATAAGAGTAACTGGCGCTATTTCAGCTACCTGAACCTCTTTGTCTTTTTCATGCTCCTCCTGGTCAGCGCGGATAATATCGGATTGATGTTTGTCGGCTGGGAGGGCGTTGGGCTCTGCAGCTACCTTCTGATAGGGTTCTGGTTCGAGGACAGGGAAAAAGCCACAGCAGGCAAGAAAGCTTTTATCCTGAACAGGATCGGGGATTTCGGCTTCCTTCTGGCAATAATCCTTATTTTCACCCAGCTCGGCACGCTGGATTTTTACGGTATTGCCGAACAGGCCCCGCGCGTTCTGGAACCCGGCAGCGTTCTGGCAACGGCCATTGCGCTGTTGCTTTTCATGGGGGCCACAGGAAAAAGCGCACAGATCCCGCTTTACGTGTGGCTGCCTGACGCTATGGCCGGTCCCACCCCGGTAAGTGCGCTGATCCATGCCGCCACGATGGTCACCGCCGGGGTCTACATGATAGTGCGGCTTAACGTGCTCTATCTTCTGGCTCCGTTCGCCATGGGTGTTGTGGCCATTGTGGGTGTGCTGACAGCTATTTACGCCGCCTCGATCGGCCTGGTGCAGAATGATATCAAGAAAGTGCTCGCCTACTCGACAATCAGCCAGCTCGGCTACATGTTTCTCGCAGTGGGTGTGGGAGCATTCAGTGCCGGGATATTTCACCTGATGACTCATGCTTTTTTCAAGGCTCTGCTCTTTCTCGGCGCTGGCTGTGTGATTCATGCGATGCGCGGCGACCAGGACATCCGCAATATGGGCGGATTACGTGAAAAGCTGCCAGTGAGCTACTGGACTTTCCTCATCGCAACGCTCACGATAGCCGGTTTCCCGCCGCTTTCCGGCTTTTTCTCCAAGGATGATATCCTCTGGCAGGCTTTCTCCCAGGGTCACTGGCTGCTATGGTTCGTGGCTTTCGCTGCTGCGGGCCTGACCGGGTTCTACATGTTCAGGCTGCTTTTCCTCACCTTCTGGGGCACCTGCCGGGCGGAGGAAAAAGTTCGCTCGAAGATTCACGAATCCCCTCTGGTGATGACATTGCCGCTCGTGATTCTCGCCGTGCTCTCGGTAGTTGGTGGTATTGTCGGGATTCCTGAGGCTCTCGGCGGAAGCAACGATTTCCACCACTGGCTAGCGCCGATGCTGGCCAATGAGAACGGTACACTGCCTGTCGAACCGGGCAGGCATTTTCCTCATTGGGTCGAGTACCTGCTGATAGTGCTCTCCGTGGCAGTGGCCCTGTGTGGTGTTTTCACAGCGTGGTGGTTTTATATCAGGAAACCGGAAACCGCCCGGAACCTGGCCGAACGCATGCCGATTAGCTATCAGTTGCTGAGTAACAAATACTACATTGATGAGATCTATCACATTTTTATCGTCCAGCCAATAAGGCTTATTTCGACTTATATCCTCTGGAAGATTTTCGATGTCGGTGTAATAGACGGGCTGGTCAATCTCACCGGGCGCTCGGTGCGCGGCCTGGGAAGGGTGGCTGCCCGACTGCAAACCGGGTACGCGCAGGCTTACGCTGTTACTTTTATCCTGGGCGTAGCACTGGTTCTCGGCGCTTTGCTCTGGTAGTATTTCGCAATTAAATCAAAAGGGTTCGTTTGAAAGCGGGTTTGGTGCTGATGACAGAGTTGAGCCAATCGGATATCCTGAGCTGGATAGTTTTCCTGCCTCTTCTGGGAGCGCTGCTGCTTGCCTTTCTTCCCGCTGAGGGCAAGAAGCTTCTGCGCTGGGCCGCTCTGCTTTCTTCAATGGTTACTTTCGTGGTGAGCCTGAGCCTGATCGCCGGTTTCGAGAAGGGCAGGGCAGAGATGCAGTTCGTGGTAAACAGGCCGTGGATCGAAAACTGGGGGATTTCCTACCATCTCGGCGTTGATGGGATCAGCCTCTTTCTCGTGCTGCTGACCACGTTTATCACCCCGGTGGTGGTGCTTTCCACCTGGAGCACGGTGAAAGAAAAGGTGAAAAGCTTCATGATCCTGCTGCTTCTTCTCGAATGCGGCATGGTGGGAGCCTTTGTCGCGCTGGACATGGTGCTGTTTTACATCTTCTGGGAGGTGATCCTCCTGCCGATGTATCTTCTGATCGGAGTCTGGGGCCACGAGATGCGGATTTACGCGGCGATCAAGTTTATCCTTTATACGGTTGTGGGCAGCCTGCTGATGCTGGTCGGTTTTATCTACCTTTTCTGGATCGGAAAGCAGAACCTCGGATATTTCACCACAGACCTTCTCGATCTCTACCAGGTGGTAGTTCCCTACCACGCGCAGTTCTGGCTTTTCGCTTCATTCGCACTGTCTTTCGCGATCAAGGTGCCGATATTCCCCTTCCACACCTGGCTGCCGGATGCCCATGTAGAGGCCCCCACAGCAGGCAGTGTGATTCTGGCCGGGATCCTGCTGAAAATGGGCACCTATGGTTTTATCCGCTTTGCCATGCCGCTGTTTCCCGCGGCCAGCCAGGCATTCACCCCTCTTCTTCTCACTCTTGCAGTGGTTGGGATAATCTACGGCGCGCTGGTGGCCATGGTCCAGCCGGATCTGAAAAAGCTGGTCGCATACTCGAGCGTGAGCCACCTGGGTTTCGTGATGCTCGGCCTGTACTCGATAACCGTCACCGGAGTCAGCGGCGGGGTTTACCAGATGCTTAACCACGGGATATCCACCGGGGCGCTATTCCTGATAGTGGGCCTGCTTTACGAACGCCGCCACACCCGTTTGATCGACCATTTCGGCGGGCTTAGCTCGCGCGTGCCGCTGCTTGCGTTTTTCTTCATGGTCGCCACACTCAGTTCGATCGGCCTTCCCGGGCTGAATGGATTCGTGGGCGAGTTCCTCGTGCTGATCGGTATCTACGGCAGCGCCCATTCGTCATTTGTTTTCTTTGCCGCCACAGGGGTGATCCTATCCGCAGTCTATATGCTCTGGATGTTCAGGCGGGTGATGTTCGGCCCGCTGCTTGATTCGGAGAACCGGAAAATGCCGGATTTGAATTTGCGTGAAGTGCTGGTGATGCTGCCCTTGACCGTGATGATGTTCTGGATGGGTCTTTTCCCTGGCGCGTTCCTTGAGCGGATCGAACCCTCGGTTAATCATTTTATCCAGCAGTACCAGGACAAAGCGGAGCTTTCGAGAGGTGAGATGCCCGGGGGCGACCCCCTCGATTCACAGGTAAGGTTCGTTATTCCCACGGAGGATGTCAGGGCTCGATGAGTGATTTGCCCCAGATAAACTGGAACGCAATCATGCCGCAGGTGGTGCTTGTCACAGCGGCGCTGTTCCTTTTGCTGCTGGCCGTGCTTTACCGTGTTCGGACCAAAGGCCGGGGGCCGGAGGCGGCAGGGGCGGTGCTGAGCCTGGTCGGGCTGGCGATCAGTTTCTACATGTGCTGGTGCCAATGGGGTGTGGTGTGTGACAATTTCGGCGGCTTGCTGCGGATAGATCCGTTTGCCACCTTTTTCAACCTGGTTCTGCTTGGCGGAGCGGTGCTCTGTGTCCTGCTTTCTGTGCGGGAAGCCGGTGGCCTTAGGGCCGTGGCAGGTGAGTACTACGCACTGCTTGTTGTTGCCACCTTCGGCATGATGGTGATGGTAACCGCAGCAGACCTTCTGGTGATCTTTATCGGGCTGGAGACCATGAGCCTGGCGGTGTATATCCTGGTCGGCTGCAGGCGTGAGCGGGTGGAGAGCAACGAGGCAGCGCTGAAATATTTCCTGATCGGCGCATTCGCCTCGGGATTTCTGATCTACGGTATCGCACTGCTTTACGGTATAACCGGTACCACCCGGCTCGAGGCTCTGGCTGAGGAGCTTACCGCGGGTGGCAGCAGCCTCGAAGGGTTGCATCTTGTCGCGCTGGGGCTGGTGCTGGCCGGCTTCCTGTTCAAGGTCGCGGCGGTGCCTTTCCACATGTGGGTGCCGGATGCTTACGAGGGAGCCCCCACCCCGATAACCGCTTACATGGCGGTGGCAGTCAAGGCTGCGGCTTTCGGAGTGCTGGTGCGGGTGCTGATAACGGGTTTGATGCCGCTGGTTGACTACTGGCTACCGATGATGAGCGCCCTGTCAGTGCTCACGATGACTGTGGGCAACCTGGCTGCCATATTTCAGGGAAATATCAAGAGGATGCTTGCTTACAGCAGCATAGCGCACGCAGGATACCTGCTCGTCGCCCTGGCGAGCATAGATCCGGCCTCAGGTGTGGCTGCCGATGACCGGGCCCTGCTTTCGATACTGTTCTACCTGGTGGTTTACACGCTGATGAACGTGGGGGCATTCGGAGTGCTGATTTATCTAAACGCCTCAGGCAGGCCGATGGACACCCTGGAGCAGGTGCGCGGTTCCGGTTTCCGCTACCCCCTGCTTGGTGCGGCGATGGCGGTTTTCATGTTCTCCCTGGCCGGCCTGCCGCCCACCGGCGGTTTCCTGGGCAAGTTCTATATTTTCAGCGCCGCGGTTGACCGGGGACTGATCTCCCTGGCGGTAATCGGGGTGCTGAACAGCGCGGTAAGCGTTTATTATTATCTCCGGGTGATAGTGCAGATGTACATGCGCGAAAGCGAGGAAAAACTGCCGCAAGTTCCATTTTCCCTTCCTCTGGCGCTTGCTATTGCTGTTTCGGTTTGGGGCGTGCTGCATCTGGGCGTTCTTCCCGCCACTCTTCTGGACACAGCCGCCCGGGCTGTGCTTTTCCTGAGATAGCCTTCCTTCAGCAAAGTAAAGATCTAATCCAGCCAAAATATTTATCCTTTTAAAGACTTTTCTTTTTTTTTAAAACAAGAAACTTGAAGCTGAGACTGGTGTATTACTTTTGAAACGCTAATCTTTTGATGCCTTAAAATCAAAAAACAGAATTCCGGAGGTATCGAAGATGATCAAATTGTTGTTTTTAATCCTCTGCTCCATCCTCCTGGCTCTCACCGGTTGCAAAGACAAATCCATCCCTGCCGCGGCTTCATTCACGCAGATTTCCAGAGAAAACCTTGAGGGTGAATGGTATGGAATACTGGCCGGCCTGAAAGTTAAATATCGGGATGAGTCTGAAACCAAAATCGACACATTGGAAAAGGATATCAGTAATTTAGGCTGCTCCCTGAAATTTGAATTGCCGGGAAAATTTTCTTTTGGATTGGATTATAGCGACTTGGATTACGTTTATAGTTTAAGGCTTTATGGGGATTGGGCACTGGAATGTGGTGAAGGTGAAACCTGTAACATCTATTTCATGCCATGGATAAACTCATGGGAGCGGCTGGAATACTCTGTATCAGAACCGAAAGTAGCCATACCGCTGGCAATGGGCAACCCGACCACACGATTCTGGCACTGTGATGTTGAATTCAAAGCCGATACGCTGAGGCTATATAATATCGGGGGCGATTGGAGCTGCGGTGAGATGAAGCTGGTAGAGTATGTTGTAGAATGATCAAAGCAATCCACAAGCGGAAAGGCTTGAGCTGATATTGAAAATACCGCCTCGATTGGTTATCTTTGTCTCTGGCGAGGTGAAAATGTCCAGAATATTTGTCTTATTCTTCTGCTTTATACTCCTTGGCCTTCCCGGCTGCAGCGACAATGGCAGCACCCCGGGGCCTTCAGGCCCGCAGTTTCGCAAAAGCTCTCTTGAGGGTACTTGGAGGGGTGTTTTGTCAGTGTACCACGTGGATAACGGGATCTCGGCTCCGAGTTATGATCTGCAGAATTTAAATTGCGCACTGATTCTGGATTCGGAAAAGTACTGGTTCGAACTTTCTTATCTCAGTGACAGCCTCGATTTTGCCTATTACAACCGTGGTGACTGGCTCTGGGTCGAACAAACCTCAGAGTTTCTTTATTTTGAATTGACCGAGGAGTCCAGCGAGCAGACTTTCAAAAGTCAGGATAGTCAAGGCGACGAGGTTGTTGACAATAGGATTTCGTCAAAAAGAGGGGATGGATCTCAACGCCTGGAAAGCTGGTCGTGCCAGTTCGACTACGAGGAGCAAGAGCTGATAATTTATAATTTTGACAGTTACTTGTTTCTCGATGAGGTGATTTTGAAAAGGTAATTCAGCCGTTCGGGATGGGAAACGATTTTTAGAAGGAAGTATCCGTGGAATGCCCCTGGTGTGCAATGGAGCTTGAACGTAGTACTGAAGTCTGCCCGTATTGCAAGAACCCGGTGACTGTGGGCTCGAAAGGCCGCAACAGGATATTCAAACTGCTGGCAGTTCTTGCCCTGGCTGGCTTTATAGTCCTGATGCTCGGAGACGCTCTACTCTCTCTTCTCCGGAATCTTCTTCTTCACTGACCAATTCCACCGGTCGCTCTTCGCTTTCGACTTCCTGGTCGTACCAGTTCTGAAGTTTCCCGCCGATTTTTCCACTGAAAATACCATCAATCAGATCGGCCAGTTCGCCAAGCGTTTCCAGGTGTTCGGGCCGGCCTGACCAGTGTTCGGCCAGTATTGGGTTCTCTACCTCGGCGAATACCCGGTTCAGTGCAAAGGCAATCAACACCAGATCCTCTGCCGCGCCTAACGGACCTACTACAGATTCCGGAACCAGGTCCAGCGGGCTTGCCAGGTAGCCGAGGATCATCCCGAGCTTGATTCGAAGCCGGCGTGGTACCCGCTTGTCTAGAAGCAGCCTGCCGAGCAGGATCATAATATCCGGTAGGAGAAAGGTGAATTCAGCAATCTTTACCAGCCTGCCGCCGAGTTTCGGACGCAGACACTCAACGATCCGTGCTTTAAGTGAATCGTAGAACCGCACTTTTTCCCCTGATCCATCGCTCATCTTTCTCTAACCTCCGCAAAATTGTTTAACCATGTTTCTTAGCTCATTCAGCCTGATAAAGCCTCGGCCGACAGTTTGAATATTGTGCAGATAAAAACTTCCATTATAATTGTAATTGCCAGGCCGTTGTGGTGCAAGATGCCTGAAGCAAAAATGCAAAGGCCTACTAAACTATTGACTTTTATGCATGGGGTAATTACTATCATTTGCAAAATGATGCTCAGAGTCAAAAAAACGGCCGCGTTGAATCTTTTTCTTTCACTGTATTTCCTCTATTTCACCGGCTGGCTCCAGTTCCATCACGGTCACGATGCCGTGGATTACTTGAATCTCGGAGATTCGGCATCCCGTGTCGTTGTGGTCGGGCCGCACTGTCACAGCTCTAAGGCTACTTTCCCTCTCTTTGAGGACCACAAGATTATAACCAGGCCCAGGGTGGACTGCCTGCTCTGCACATTCAATAACTGGCTTTTCCTTCGCTCCCCGGGCAATGTGAAAAATTCTATTTTAAAATTCTACAAGTTAGACAAACTACCATCCGAATCCGTTCCTCACAAACCAGCTTCAAGCAACTACCGCTTAAGAGCACCTCCTGTTTCGTTTCCCTCCGACTGTATTAGCGCTCAGGCTTAATCTGACTTTCTGGTTCCCTTCCCACCCGTATGGAATTTTCTCTGGTGAGGGGGCCAGAATTAACCATTCGATCATTATATCAACTCCGGATAATTCTACCTCAATGCAGAGATAGATATTACGGCCGGGCATTTAGAAAGCTAACGACACGGGTAATACAGAGGGTGGATTTATCTGTATAGAAGCCGAACAACCGTGCAAGGAGCTAAGGTATGCGAAATCCTTTGAAATCCACAGTGCCAGCTGCTGTTATCGGCATCTTGCTCATCTGTCTTGGGGTGTCCGAACTGAATGCGCAAAGGGCGAGAGAGTCGTATATAGGGCGGCCAGGACAGGATAAAGCGGAACTGGACAGTGTCAAGGCTCACCTGGACAGCATCAAGGCTGGAATAGACAGCTTGATTAAAGAGTTGGAAGAGCGGATAGACAGCCTGGAGAAAAAAGAACAGGAAGATGAATTACAGAAATTGCTCGAAGAAGCAACGAAATTGACCGCAGTTGAGAAGAAGGAAGAACATGGGATTGGCCATCGATTTACTTCCGGCCTGAGGCAGCAGCAGAGATTAAATCCCAATGTCAGTGTCTCGGGAGATTTTTTCGGCGGTATCAGCTCCTCGAAAGAGAGCTACGTAACTGAACCGAGCAATGTATCCTATGGCAATAATGGGTTCTATTTACGCGAACTGCAGGTAACCCTTAACGCCCCGCTGGACCCGTTTACCAGGGGTAAAACGTTTGTCTCATTTTTTGAAAACGAGATTGTCATTGAAGAGGCATACATGGAATGGCTCAACCTGCCGGCACGAATGAACCTTAAGGTCGGCATTTTTAATACCGAATACGGGCTGCTCAACCGGTACCATGACCATGCACTTCCCCAGTTTGACCGTCCGAAAGTACTGGTGGATATGTTCAGCTCCGCTCCTATAGGCGGGTTCGGCGTTGCTGGAAATTTTCTTTTAAAACCTCTCTTCTGGTCGGGTTCGAGCACTTTTGATTTTTCTGTCATACAGGGAGGAAGCGGACACAGCTTTACCGACCAGGGGGAATACAATCTGTTGTATGTCGGTAATATGACAAACTTTTATGAATTAACGCGCGACACCTATGTCGAGTGGCGTATGGGTGGTGCGGTCGGGCACAACGACCCGGCTGAAAAGTATCTCAGTTACGTCGGCAATCTGGGTTTTGAGTTAAAATGGGTCCCGGTTGGGCGCTCCAAATACAGGACGACAGACTGGAAAACGGAACTTCTCCTGAGCAGACGCGATACGCCCACCGGTCAAATTTACAGTAAGGGATTTTACTCTTCGCTGCAAAACAAACTCAACGCACGCTGGTGGGTATCGGGACGCATAGGCTATTCAGAGCTGCCGTATGATAATGATCAGCATGAATGGGATTTCACCGCATGTGTCGATTTCTGGCAGAGTGAGTTTGTCTTTTTCCGGCTGCAATACCAGTATTCGCTCAGAGAATTCACCAATGTAATTGGAAATCCGGGACCTTACCCGAATGACAGTTCGCTGATTTTTCATGTGTGCTGGGCAATGGGTCCGCATAAGCATGAAGCATATTAAATTTCTGGCTGCGTCAGTTTTAAAATAAAGTGCAATCGGGCTATGCACTTGACTTCTTTAGCCAATATATGTTGTGGAAGCCGAACAAGGCTGCAGGAAAGGAGATGTAAGATGCGCTTACTAAAATATTTCAAAACAGCATGTTTGTCACTTATTCTGGTTCTTTTTGTATTTTCCCATGTTACCGGTCAACAGCAGCGACATCGGTACCGTGGCGGAAGCGGTGATAACGACAGATTAAAGATCGTCACTTCATTCGCCGATTATGATGCTATTGCAAGATTTATCACCGATAATAATGCCGAAGTAAATCACCTATCACATGGTGATCAGGACCCACATTTTGTACCGCCGAAACCCAGCTTTGCAGTATTACTCAGGGATGCGGATATGTGGGTCACCACAGGCATGGACCTCGAACAATGGTCTACTACTTTACTGGACAAGGCACGTAATAAAAAGATAATGGATGGCGAAATCGGTTTTGTTTCTGTTTCTGAAGGCGTTAAGGTTCTTCAAAAAGTTGAAATTGTAGACCGGACACAAGGCGACATTCATACTATGGGGAACCCGCATATACAGACCGGTCCTCTGAATTTAAAAATTGTCGCCAGAAATGTTACTGTTGGTTTGATGAAAGTTGATCCGGCGAATAGCGAATTTTACAAGATGAAAAGAGATGAGTATCTTGATAAAATGGACAGGGCGCTTTTTGGTGACGAACTCGTTGATATGTTCGGCGGCGAGACGCTGTGTAAGCTTCTGGAGAACAAAACACTCTTTACCTTTCTCGATAGAGAACTGGAGGGAGAAAAACTGATTAATAAGCTCGGCGGCTGGCTTAAAAAAGCGCTGCCGTTCCTTGGGTTAAAAGTTGTGGCTTACCATAAAAATTGGATCTACTTTGCAGATACATTCGGATTGGAAATTGCCGGCTACATTGAGCCGAAACCGGGAATTCCTCCATCAGCCAAACATGTCCAGAATGTGATTAAGCTTATTAAAGACCAGAATATAAAGGTGATGATTGTGGCCAGTTATTTTGAAAGGGAATCGCCCCAGATGATTGAGGATAGAACAGGTATAAAGGCTGTATATCTGCCCGTAAGTGTTGGAGGATTACCTGAAATCACAGATAGTTTTCAATTGATAGATTACTGGATCGACCAAATTAATGCAAATTTACCAGATGTTGTAAAATAATTGTGAGGTGCCTATAACTATGTTAGAAAATATTCTATTTCTTTCAGTGCCGATTATTGCATGTGTTCTACTTGCGGGTATATTGGGTTATTTCGGAAATCATATTTTAACGCGCGGTATTATTTTTATTGATATCGCCCTTGCACAGATTGCCGCCCTCGGAACCATGATTGGCATTTTGATGGGCTTTGCAGAGGAATCATTTTCCGTTGAGGCTGTATCGATGATTTTTACCCTTGTGGTAATTTCATTTTTTGCCCTTACGAAATTTGAAAAACAGCGAATTCCACAGGAAGCTATAATAGGCATTATATATGGTTTGAGTCTTGGAATTGCCATGCTTTTTGCAGAGTATATCCCGGGTGGTTCTAATTATATCACAAAAACAATAACCGGAAACATACTCTGGTGTACCTGGGATCATATTATATCATGCCTTATTACGTTTGCCGTTATTGGGATTATACACATTTTCCTTGGTAAATACTTTATAAAAATATCTGAATCAAAGGATAGATTTCCTTTCTCTCACAAAAAAGTTAGAGTATTGGAATTGGTATTTTATATCACTTTCGGGATCGTTGTGGTTAAAGCCGTTCCAATTGGCGGTATATTTCTTGTGTTTACCTTGCTCATTGCACCTACATCCATAGCAACGATCTTTACTCGACAGTGGAAATACAGGTTTGTCTGGAGCTGGCTTATCGGAATAATCGGCTCTGTAGTTGGTATGATAATTTCGTATAACCTGGATATATCAAACGGTCCTGCGATTGTCTGTATATTGGGATTATTTGTTTTTATCCTGGCATTCGGAAAAATGATTTTCGGGAAATCTAACAGATTAAAAAGAGTTACTGAATAATGGAGATGCCATGACTACAGCACTAATAGTTATGTTTGCCCCATTTGTGGCTTGTTTAACGCTTGTAGGAATACATGGATACTTTGGGATACACGTTCTTAAGCGGGAAATAATTTTTATTGATATTGCCATGGCTCAAATTGCTGCAATGGGAGGCACTATTTCCATGATATTACCGGTTGAAGTTTCGAATGCCTGGGGAATAGTGTCTTATACGGCTCATGGAGGAGGCGCCATAGCTTATATTCTCTCGTTAGTTCTTGTATTCATTGCAGCGGCTGTTTTTACTTTGTTGAAGAGCGAAAAAATATACGTTTCCCTTGAAGCCTTAATAGGAATTACATTCGCAGTTGCAACAACTGGAGCAGTGATTTTAATCGATAAAGGAGCAGGTGGAGACATGCACGTGAAGGAAATGCTGGTCGGTTCTATCCTGTGGGTTAAATGGAGTGAAATCCTGAAATCATTTATTGTCTATAGCATAATAGGAGCACTGCATTATAAATTCAGAGATAAAATCCTGCCGATATCAGAGAATTATCAAAAAGCCAAAGAAAAAGGTGTAAACGTAAAACTGTGGGATTTTTTCTTTTATTTCACACTCGGCATAGTTGTTATACATTCTGTGAAGATTGGAGGGATTTTAGTAGTTTTTGCATTTTTAATTATTCCTGCATCTATATCTGTATTATTTTCACAAAATTGGTCAACCCGGATAACAATCGGCTGGGTTGTTGGAACACTCGTAACCACGCTTGGCCTGTATTTTTCATGGACCATGGATGTACCCAGCGGTCCTTCGGTGATCTTATTTTTAGGAGTTGCCCTGTTACTTGCATTAATAACAAGGAAATTAAATCTGTTTGGTGTTGCTGAAAGCAAAGGTGCCATTCCGGAGACTGCGGGTGATATTATAAACCGGGATACTCCGAAATCATGATGAATGAAGTGGATTATTTTGATTATCACATGATGTATGGTTGGGTAGCATTCGTGATTTCACTCAGAATTTTGCCTAAGGTATCACAATGAATTTAGAAGAACGCTCTCCCATTTTAAATCTTTAAGGTAGAGATATATATATTTGACAACCTTGATCGGATAATCTTTCCTGGCTCAAAACATAATATTCCACTATATTGTAGAGATGGTTAAACAAAACGTAAAGAGAGAGGATAATATTTTCTGTGAACGATTATTTAGTAGCTCTTCTTCTTGGATTCTCCTTCGGTAACCTCTGGCTTTGCGCAATTCTGGTATTTTCCCTTCAGACTACGAATCGATCCACCTGTGGCGGGTACCTTTTAGGGAGATTTGTAGCTATTTGTATTCTCTCGGTTGTGGTTGCCGCTGTAGGGAAGTTCGTCTCTCTGGATAGGAATTTACTTAATGTATTATCGGGGTTACTTCTGCTTGCTTTCAGTCTGTACCTTGCTGTTACGAGAATACTTAACTGGAAATTGCCCTGGTCGAAACCTCATGTTCACGAGGGAGAAAGACCGGAACAATGTAGCGGTATCTGTAACATTTGTGTTTCTGAAGAAGCGGAATTCGAACCGATTACCAGACAGGCCCGGGTTGATATGAAAAGGACCGTAAAAAAGGGATCGGTGGCCGGATTTTCAGTTGGTATGTCTATTGGTGCAATGAGGGGAGCGTCTATGTGCGGTAAGCTTGCGATTTTGGTACCAATATTACTAAATGTCCCAATTTTTAAGGCCTTTGCTATTGGCTTGATTTTCAGTCTTTCTTCCTCAATTTATCCACTACTTGGTTTCGCTTTGGGAGCGTTTGCGGTTAGACTTTTATCATATAAAAAATGGCTTTTCGGGATCAGCTGTGCTTTTCTTACCGTATTTGGCTTGAGATATATATTATTAGGCCTAAAGGCTTGGCAACTGCTTTAAACTCACCGGTAATTAATCCGAATGATATTTGGCATTAATGCCCAATTTTATGCGGTAAGATGACTTAAATACGATTAAATTGAGCATCAGAGATTTAAGGCAATTCTTTATAGAAGTTCAGGCGAGCAAAGATTTTGTTTGTTTCAATAGAATATGTAGATATTTTAGCAATCTCTTCCAGAAGCAACCCTGAGTAGAAATACAAAGTTACTAACACTAAAGGAGAAAGAATGAGCAAGGTAAAAGAGTTATTAAAGAAATCGGGATACTCAGATAAAGCGATAGAGTACTACATAAAAAAGCTAAATGTAGGTGAGATTAAAGATCCAAGCGTTTGTTTTGGATATACTGGACCGTGTGGCGACACGATGGAGTTTTATTTGAAAATTGAATCTGGTTTGATAAAAGATGCGAAATTTCAAGCAATAGGTTGTGCAGGCTCTTACGCTTCTGGTTCAGCTCTGGTAGAGATGATAAAAGGGAAAAAGGTTGATGAAGTTAGAAATATATCTGTTGAAGGTATAATAGATCATTTAAAAAGTCTTCCGGATCAAAAGGTTCACTGTGCTGTATTAGCCAAGAGAACTTTAGAAAAAGCGATTGAAAAATACTCTAAAAATAAATGAAATAAAGATATCCCTTTCTTCAGCTTCTGCAGCCTACCTGGTTATGCTCTCGAAACTTCGTACTGTAATTTAAAAGTTCGATTACGTATTTTTTCCAGAAACGCTGAACGAGTCCGTAGGGGCGGCCGATCGGCCGCCCGAACAGGGCTTAAATTTATTGGTGCTTCATGGCCGCCAGCAGCACGCATGAGTGGCCCTGCAGCAGGTAAGATTCCTGGTTTTCAAGCACAAAAAGCTCCGTCCCCGGCTCAACCATTGAATCTTCCCCTTCCAGCGCAGTATCCAGCGCACGTTTCCAATTTGTGCTTTCCGGAGGCTGTGGCAGCCAGAAACAGTGGGAGTTGCGGCCGGCGTTGAACATCAGGTAAAAATCCCAATCGGCCTTTTCGTTGTCAGTCTCCTGTTTGCTACCGTTGAGATAGCAGCCGAGCGAGGGCCGGTTGCAATCCCAGCGAACCGGTCTGCCACGTGGCTCGTACCATTCGATATCGGCGCGGCCGTCCCTGTCGTGGTCAGTGCCTGTCAAAAAACTCTTGCGGCGGAATACAGGGTGTGCCTTGCGGAATCCGATCAGGCGTCTGGTGAATTCGAAAAGGGGGCGGTTTTTCTCAAGCAGGGTCCAGTCGAGCCAGCTTATTTCATTGTCCTGGCAGTAAGCGTTGTTGTTGCCAGCTTGTGTGCGCCGCATTTCGTCGCCGGCAAGAATCATCGGCACGCCCTGGCTCAGGAGAAGCGTGGCGAGGAAGTTCTTGATCTGGCGCAGGCGAAGGCGTTCGACTGCCGGATCGTCGCTCGGGCCCTCCACGCCGAAATTGTAGCTCAGGTTGTTGTTGTCTCCGTCCCAGTTATCCTGGCCGTTGGCCTCGTTGTGTTTCTCATTGTAGCTGACCAGGTCGTTGAGCGTGAAACCGTCGTGGGAGGTGATGAAATTAATCGAATTTCGGGGAAGCTTGCCGCTTGAGATGTAAATATCGCTCGAGCCGGTAATCCTGGAGCCGAGACTGTTGCGGCCGAACCGGTCTCCACGCCAGAACCAGCGCACGTCATCCCGGAAACGGCCGTTCCACTCTGACCAGCGCCTTCCCGGGAAAGAGCCAACCTGGTAAGCTCCCGCAGCGTCCCAGGCCTCGGCGATTATTTTCACGTGCCGAAGGATCGGGTCCTCGGCGATTGCTTCCAGCAGGGGTGGATTAGCCAGTATGTTACCTTTTCTGTCCCGGCCGAGTATCGAGGCCAGGTCGAACCGGAAACCGTCCACGTGCATCTCGACCACCCAGTATCGCAGGCAGTTGCGAATGAAGCCGCGCACCACCGGGTGGTTGCAATTAAGGGTATTGCCGCAGCCTGAATAGTTCAGGTAAATGCTGGGATTTTTTTCATCAAGAAGGTAGTAGATTCTGTTGTCCAGTCCGCGAAAAGAGAGTGTCGGCCCGGTTTTGTTTCCCTCGGCAGTGTGGTTGAAAACCACATCCAGGATTACCTCGATTCCGGCCTCGTGAAAGGCGCGCACCATTGTCTTGAACTCGGTCACCTGGGCGCCGTCCTGCGGGTCGCCTCCTGCATAACCGCTTTTCGGGGCAAAAAACAGCACAGGGCTGTAGCCCCAGTAATTCTTGAGCCTTTCCCCGGATTCGGAGTTTCTCAGAAGCAACTCGTTCTCGTTGAACTCGTGAACCGGCAGAAGTTCCACAGCAGTAACACCGAGCGTTTTCAGGTAATCTATTTTTTCGATCAGGCCCAGAAAAGTGCCGGGGTGCTTGACCCCACTTGATGGGTGGCGGGTAAAACCACGCACGTGAAGCTCGTAAATGATACTCTCCTCAAGCGGTATGCCCGGGTGCCTGTCGCCGCGCCAGTCAAAGTCGTTTTTGATCACCAGGCACTTGGGCGGCAGGTAAGAGGAAGGCTGAGCCCCCGCAGCGCCTGCATCGAAGCTTTGGCCGATTTCCCATCTGTATTCTCCGGCCACGGCATGTGCCCAGGGGTCAAGAATGGGGATCCGGGGATTGAAACGGTGTCCCTGTTCCGGAGCGTTCGGGCCGTCCACCCGCCAGAGGTAAAGAAGTCCCTCGGTTGCACCCTCCAGCTCGATATGCCAGATATCTCCGGTGCGGTTGATCTGCGCATCAAGTTCGAATTCGGCTATCGGACTGCTGTCCTGAGGAGTGGCGTATATTTGCAGCCAGGCGGCCGTTGCGTGCCGGCTGAACAGGCTGAAACGGCACCCGCCGGGCACGAGTGTGGCCCCGAATGGCAAGGGACGGCCAGGGCAAGGCTTGAAATCAAGTTTCGATTTTTTGTTCGTCAGTCTTCCTGTGTCGATAACTTGTTAAAATCAGAATCAAATGGGAGTAAGCTGCCTTACTTGCGCACCCTGATAAAGATGGTTATCCCGGCTGCGGCGAAGATGACATTCGAGGTCCAGGCGGCGGCCACCGGGCTGATTACACCGCTGTAGCCCATGCTGCGAGTGAGATAGTAGCTGCCCATGAACAGCATGTAGACCACCACTCCCAGAGCGATTCCCACCCCTGGTCCGGTACCTCTGCGCAAAACCGCCAGCGGTGCACCGAAAAGCACGATAATGAAATTGGCCACCGGCAGCGAGGTCTTGATCCAGAGTTCGGTTTCATCCCGTGAGACATCAAGACCGTTGCGGTTTTTCCGCTTGATCTCGGCTTTGAGTTCAGAGAAACTCATCTGCTGGGCTTCCTTGACTTCGATAACAAAATCCTCTGGCTTTTCAGCCAGGCCCGGCATCACCATCCGGTCAAAGCTCACCACCCACTCGTCCTGTCTGTCGGGCGAAAAGTAGCGCATCGTCCCGGATGAAAAACTCCAGCGGCCGAGGTTCTCATAGCCTGCGCCCTCGGCGTCGATCCGGTAATCGATCTGCAGATCCTCCGGGGGGCCGGAAAATCGCAGGACTTTCACATCCTCGAACGAAGCGGCGGCCAGGTTGAACTGGCTGGCAATCCAGCGCCGGCCTTGCTCGCCCTGGTAATCCACTCCCTTGCGCACGCCATATACAGGCCGCGGGCGCCCTTTGATCTGGTAGTCCTGGATATCCTTTTTCTTTTCGTTGGTTCTTGGCACCACGGTTTCATTAACCAGGAACGATAGCGCCGAGACAACGAGCATCAGCAGCAGAAGAGGTCTGAAAATACGTCCCAGACTGACTCCGGAGGAAAGCATTGCGGTGAGTTCATTGTGCCTGCTCATCTGGCCCATGGTGAAAAGGGTCGCGATAAGCGAACTGGCTGGAAGGATAAAGATCAGATAGTAAGGCATTTGATTGACA
>Ga0209636_10002746_pt1 | contig 17958 bp, 17 predicted proteins | sample DeeMarSWOR152_54_FD_187464 | JGI IMG/M metagenome (GOLD analysis project Ga0209636, IMG submission 187464) | Marine sediment microbial communities from White Oak River estuary, North Carolina - WOR-1-52-54 (SPAdes) (version 2) | ecosystem: Environmental > Aquatic > Marine > Intertidal zone >... | reverse complement strand
TCTTGGAGACTATTCTATAGTGTAACACTTTTTTGTGAAGGCGCGTTATGGGCAAGTTAGGACTTTTGTCCGGCCGCCGAATTTCCTTCTGTATCTGTCAGTGATGGTGACTACGTCGGCGATGTCAATGTAACAAGCCGGCGGAGCAAAGTCTGCTCCTGCGAACCAGTCTGGATCTATTTCGCCTGGCTTGTTTCCATGGCTTCGGTAGGCTGCGGTGCACCGCACGACGTCGCTGATGTCAACCTTGTAGTTGCCACATCGTGGTCCTCCCAGCGGTCTGTCAGTATCCCGTGGACCCCACTCCCAAATCCAGTCAACCTCGCCTGGAAGCGGGTTGCACGGATCTACTCCTTGAGGGTCGGGGACTGGTGTCTCTAGCCAGAAGTTGCGGTTTGCTTTGAGAGTAGCGTGTCCGCCAGCACCTCTAACGTAGTCTACTAGGTAGTGGGTGCCTATGCCAACGGCGATCTGCTCCCACGGGAACTCGCCAGGCCAGTATCCATCAGGCGATGGCTTGCCAGGATCGGGCGTCCAGTAGACGACGGTTAAAACTTGACCTGCACTTGCGTTTCGTAGCCAGTGGAAGTAACTGTGGTCGTCTTCCAGCATGACGATCTCATAGTCTATGTCTTCGATGAGGGTCACTCCGCCTAATGTGCAGTCCACCATCTGAAGAATCTGACCTTTCCATTGTCCCGGTCCTACACTAGTTATGTAAGGTCTTAGATGAAGTTTCTCACAAGCCACATAATCCTGGTCTAGGACTACTGTGGTGGTGTTGATCATGCAGAATTTGTCCTGCCACAATGCCTTGTTAACCACGTAATCGCCTACATATTGCAGCCAGTAGCTCTCTGACTCCATGAAGACTTCAACGCAGTAATCGTCGACAATTTTGATGTGGTGAATGTCTTCTTTGTCGTCGTGGGTCCAACACTTCGTGTGACCAGCCATCAAAAACTCCGAGAACATGAAGTCATGCGACGTGAAATTCCCATACACCGCGCCTGTCACTGGTGAAATCCATTCAACGTTCTCTCTGAACCACACTGTAACCACGGTCTTGTTCTTTCCGTCCTCAGGATCAAACCAAGTCGTCGTAGTCCAGTCTTGAATCACCCAAGGCTGATCCCTGGCTAAGCTGTACGGGGCCACACTGAAGCCAGCAGAAGCACCGTAATAACGATCCAAAACCTGCCTGTCGTAGAACCAGCTGGACATCAGAACGTTCTGCTGATATGGCGCTGTGATTATCCCCACTGTGGGGATGCCCCCATCCACAGTTCTCATGTTCATGAAAGTGTAGTCGTTGTCTAGCCCATATCCATCCATATTAGTGACGCCAAGGAGGTTCCTGTAAGCCCAATAGGCTTTGGCGCTGTATGCCCAGAGGCATATGCAATATTTATCCACGAGAAGGCTTTGGGCTTTTCTGGAGGCTAGCTGGGAAGAGGTCAGGTCTTCGCAGTAGTATATGTCCTCTAACACTTTGTCGAGGTCAGGGTAGTTGGGATGGCCAGTTTTGTTTACCCCAGTCACATAGTTGCAACCCCAAGGATACCAGGAGTCATAGTGATAAAGACCGTATTGGCCGGTGGGGAATCTGCCGAGACCCCATCCACCAGTGTACAAGTGATAGTCAAACATTCCCATAACTCTACCGTAGGGACCCACGAGATTGCCTATTCTATCGCAGGGGATGCCAGAGAGCTCTAATTGGTCAGCCAGCAGGTTACCCATACAAAGTCTTCGCGAGTCATCTTTTCTAATAACTGCTACAAGTGGATCCAGATCTTCTCCAGCCTTCCCGTCCCAATCAGACGGGTAAGTTCGAAGGTACTCTTGAGACCAAGGCACATCTGGATCATAAGTGGGGTTAGGTGTTGAACCAACCACAAACCCGGCTGCGTCGAGTACGCTCTGGGCTGTCCAAGGATCGTATGGGTATGGATAATTGCCATAATAGACCCCGCCCCACTCTTCCACTACACTCGTGTTTATCCAATCAACGTCTACAGGTGCTGCAACAGGGACATCGATGCGGGTAGCGAAGCCTTTGCAGCAATCAGCTGCTACATAATCTTTGTCAAGCAGATGGGCCATAGCCCGCCTGAAACTAACGTCGTTGCATGGATTCCGAACACCTCGGTAGGAGGGAATCGTGTAATTGTTGTTGATGTCAACCTCGTACATTCCGAAGTCATCTACAGGAACCAATTGAACGTTTGTATTCACTAGTGCATCCAGATATTGCTCATAGGTTATGTCAAACCACACCGCGTCGATTGCACCTGCTTTTAAAGCCTCATAGGCGCTTTCCACATCAGCATAAAAGTTCATTAACAGCTCGTCTTCTCTAGGGCCATGCTTATACTCGTCCGTTGCAAGTGGAACTGCGACCGCTGACAACGGGGTCATGACAATAATCAATGCAGATAACACTAATGCGTGTTTGGGATTCATGATTTTCCTTTCTCCATATTCCTATCTATAACATTCACTAATATAATTCAGTTTTCCACCTATTAATTCTTTCGCAGAAGCCGTGTGCGCTCCAGCTTATCTCCGACTAGTAACAAAACCGATCCACGACAAGATTATCATGGTGTTTGCACCGCGTGCACAAAGAGGTCTATCGGCACATGGATTTTCTGTCAGGCTGTCCCGTTGAAGCACAGAATTTGGCGGTTGCTTTCACCGCTTCGCAGGCGTCAAAACAGAGACAAACGGTGGAGATTGGTGGGCCGGGCCGGACTTGAACCGGCGACCTCAGCCTCGTAAAGGCTGCTTCAGGCTTGCTTTATAAATGCAAGCGTCCTAACCATGCTAGACGACCGGCCCTCTCTCTGATCTTAAAGAAACTTGTTTTATTAAAGTTTGGTTGCTCTACGAAAAAAATATTAAAATGTTGCTTTTGTCAATGCACAGCGAAAAATTCTGACAAGCAAAAGACCGTAAGAAACATATCCTAAAACCTCCTCTTTGATCATGTCTAAAACTGTAAAGCTCAAATAAATAAGAAAACTATGGGGAAAAAAGAAGTGGAAAAAATGAAAATCTGGTATGACGCATGTACTGGAAATGGGCAGTGAACATCACTGTCCACCAGAAAACACATGCGATACGGACATGCAATTGCTCAGCGCCTCAGAAAACATGGACACCACGTGATTCTAACAACAAGAGAACACCCGGACACTATAGACGTTATGAAGATGCTGGGTGAACAGGCTGAAATCGTTGGAAAGTATGACCCTGAGTCGCTCGCTACGAGACTTGGAGCAAGCATAGAAAGGGAACTTCAATTCTACGAAATGTTTAAAGACGACAAACCACAAGTCGCCATCTCCCACGGATCAGTTGAACTCTGTCGAATAGCATTCGGGCTTGGCATCAAAAACATCTGTACAGGAGATACAACATACGTAAAAGCCAACCGATTGATTGTTCCCCTAGCTGATACACTAATAATCTCAAAAGCAATTCCAAAGAAAATTTACCGAAACTACGGAGCAAAAAACATAGTTCAATATGAAGGTGTGGATGAGGTTGCTTGGGCCCGCCCCCTCAAAGAAGAAGAAAGCGAAAGCTATGAACACCCATTAATCGTAGCGAGACAGACTGAGTTCAAAGCTTCATACATAAAGGGAAAAGATGTGACAATAGACATAGCAAAAAAGCTAACGTCACTCGGAAATGTACTTTTTCTTCCAAGATACACAAAAGAGAAGATAGAAGGGTTGACCGTTCCAGAAGAATTCGTGGATTCTCTCTCGCTAGTTAGAGAAGCTGACCTAGTTGTAAGTGTAGGAGGAACGATAGCAAGAGAAGCTGCACTCCAAGGGACGCCAAGTATAGTTGTTCCAGTATTAGGACGTAGTTATGTTAATGACTATGTTTCTAAGAAAGGATTTCCATTGTTTGAGGCTAAGCCCTCGGATGTTTTGAAGTATGCCAAGAAATATCTAGGAAGACACGTAGATGTTAGTGAGATGCTTACAGAGCTAGAAAATCCTGTTGACGTGATCGAAAGGATCATACAGGGAATGCCTAATAGAAGAAAAAAACTAGAAACTATAAAAAGACAAAATCAGTGTAACTAGGATAGTAAGAAAAAATCCCTAGAAGAATGAAGGAGATTGCATGACCGTAAACAGAGATGTTAGTTTAGGTGAGAGAGTGAAGTTAGGACAAAACAGCATCATCAAAGAGAATGCGACGATAGGCGATGACGTTGTCATATTTCCCAATGTGTACATTGGCGAAAACACAAGGATAGGCGACAGAAGTATCATACAGTATGGTGCTTTCATAGAAAACGATTGCAACATAGGAAAACATTGCAGAATAGGTACCAACACGGTATTAAGGAGGGAAACCAACATCGGCGATCACTCCATATTTGGGTCATTAAGCGCCAGTGAAGGGAAGAACTGGATTGGTAACCATGTTCTGATACACAGCCAATGTCACTTGACTACGGGAATCATCATCGAGGACTGGGTGTTTATTGCTCCCATGTTCGTTGGCGCTAATGATCCAAAAATGTTGCATGGAAGAAGACGCGTAGAGAAGTTCATACCTCAAGGGCCCCACATCAAATTTGGAAGCGGAATTGCTGTGAATGTTACCATTCTTCCTGGAGTAGTCATAGGCAGAGAGTGCATAATAGGGGCGTCCAGCCTTGTGACTAAAGATGTGCCTGATTTTTCTATCGCTTTTGGCGCGCCTGCCAGGGTCGCAAGAAGTGTTGAGGATAAGTGGAGGCTATCAGAAAAGTCATATCAAGAATTCAGAAATAGAGTCAGTGAAGAGGACTTACAAGAGTTCCTGGACAAAGTTCTCAGCGATTATTAATGATTTTTCTGGTTTAGAGAGTTTGTTGGAAGGATCTTTTTGGTCAAGTCTGTTGTTTTGGTTGTTGGTTTGGGCGAAGTGGGCCGTTCCTTATTTGAGTTGCTGGAGGAAAGCGAGAAGTTTGAGGTTTACGGTTGGGACATTGACGAGAAGAAGATGCAAGACATTCAGCAAGGTGATTTGCCCAAGGAGGTGGATGTACTACACATTTGTTATCTTTGCCACGGCCAAGAGACTTTTGTTAACACAACTGTAGATTATGTGAGACGGTTTAGGCCCGAGTTGACGATTATTAATAGCACTATCCCACCTGGAACTACAGAGAAGATACACACAATCTCGGGAGGTCACATGGTACATTCTCCTGTTCGCGGAATGCACAAGAACAAGGACAGCATGAAAAGATATTTGTCATTGCTGACTAAGTACGTTGGCGGGGTCGATGAAGAATCAGTTAGGTTGGCGCGTAAACACTTCGAGGCTTTGGGGTTGAAGACTAAGCTTTTGAAGAGCCCGGTGGAGACTGAGTTGGCTAAGCTTTTTGAGACTACTTATAGGGCTTGGATGATTGCTTGTTTCCAAGAGATGCATCGTATTTCCAAGCGTTTTGGGGCGGACTTTGATGGTGTGGTGGGTTTTTTGGAGGACACTCACCGTGTGCGGCTTGATAGGCCGGTTATGTTTCCAGACGTTATCGGTGGACACTGCTTAATTCCGAATACTGAGTTGCTTTTGAAGAGTTATGATTCGGAGTTTATGAAGTTAATTTTAGACTCTAATGAGAAACGAAAAGAAGAGATTAAGGATGAAGATGTTCGAAAGGAAGTTGAAAAGGTCAGAAAGAGAGCAGAAGCATTAGAAAAGTGGTATGCCAAAGACACAGGATGTAGTTAGTCAATAACACAGCGTGCGGCTTATTGTTCAATGAGAGCCTTTAGTTTTTCTTCAACCCCTGTAATGTATAGTGCGTTTAAACCTGTTTTTCTGCTTGCATCGATGAGCTTTTTGTCGCTGCTTCGAGTGCGCTGCTTTTGTTGTGTATGCATGTGGCTATTTGTAGGGCATGTGCTTCATAGATATGGTAGTTTAATATGAGATTCCATGTTTCCGTGAGAATTGGCGTAGGTATCGGATTGTTTCCAGACGTGATCGGCGGCGCTGTTTAATTGCGAATACTGAGTTGATTCGGAGTTTTTGACCCCGTGGGCTTTACTTTTTAAGTTTGGTTTCCTTTTTGATTTTCCTCCACAAGCTGTTAAACGCAACGACTGGCTTTGTTCCTGTTAAAACCGAATCCACAAAATCCGTTATTGGAGTCCTAATCTTGTATTTATGGGCGAGAGCCTTCACTATTTTAGCGTTGTTTCTTCCCTCTGCTATGAATGTGTCTTTTGGAATTTCCGTGATGTTTTTAGAGGCAAGCAACCCGATAATGCGGTTACGACTCTTAAGACTGAAAGCTGTGGTTATCATATCACCTAAACACGCAGGACCCAAAAGTGTCTCTTCCTTAGCTCCGAAAATTTTGACGCCGATTTCCAAAGCCTCTTTGAAGTATCGCGAAAAAATGAACCCACGTGTATTATCTCCAAGATTCAAGCCGTCAACTAGCCCTACAGCAATAGCCTCTATGTTCTTTAGAATCCCACCGATTTCCACCCCTTCCAAATCATCGGTTATTTCCACAACAAAATGGTCTGTCGTCAATGCTTTCCCGAAATTTGAAGCTGTTCTGAATGACTTGCACCCCAAAACCCCTACTGTCGGCACGTTTTCAACTATTTCAATTGCAAAATTCGGGCCTGAAAGAGCTACGATTTTATCCTTGCCAATCTTCAATTCATTTTGAAGTATTTGAGAAACAGTCCGCCTTGAACTGCTATCCATGCCTTTTATGACACTCAGCCAGAGCTTTTTCGATACTCGAAAGTTTTTAAGCTTTTCACAAAACCTCACAACACCATGTGAGGGAATAGCGAACACGATGTTGCCCGAAGAGTCAACGACCCTCTTAATATCAGTAGTTGCTTTCACCTTTTCTGGCAGAACCAAACGCGGCATATATTCCATGTTTACCCTTTTCTTGTTGATTGCATCTGCAACTCCCTTTCTCCTTGCCCATACCAGAACCTCATGATTGTTCGATGCTATAAGAAAACTCATCGCGGTGCCCATAGCACCAGCGCCTAGAATTCCATATTCAGCCATTTTCCCTCCCTCTTTCAGTTTTTCTCAGTTATTTCGGGATAAATCTCCTTTGCTGTATTAAAATCTTCATAGGTGTCCACTTCTATACAAGGCAAATCCGAAACATCAATGGCATAAACATCATAACTTTTTAATGTTCTGTCCAACGCAATCTCAAAAAATTCGTTGACTTTACCTTCCTTGACAACCTCATTAAGCTTATTGATAAACAGTTGGTTGAATCTTTTTGAGAACTTTGCTATCCCAATGAATTCTCCATGTGCTTTTGACAGCTCCATGTCTTTTCCTATAACCTTCACAAGATTTGAATCTAATCTCACTTTTACCTCCTCTTCACTCACGTGCTTCTTTTCCACCGCGATGCATGTGTCATAATGTGGTTTCAACAACCGTTCGAGAATCTCTCTATGAAACACCACATCTCCATTAAGATATACAAAGTCATCTCTGAGACGTTCTCTAGCCAGCCACAATGAATAAACAGTATTTGTTTTATAGTAGATTGGGTTTTCTACAAATTCGATCTCCAAATCGAAATGCTTTTTCTTTATCTCCTCAAAAATCTTACTTGCTTGGTAACCTATCACAATGACTAAATCTCTTATTCCACATCTAGCTAGATTGATGAGTTGATGTTCTAGTATAGTCACGTCGTTCAGTTTCAACAAACACTTAGGTTTGACACTCGTCAATGGTCGAAGTCTTCTACCTTCGCCAGCATCCAGAATTACGGCATTCATATTCACTCGGCTAGTACTTTGCCTCGTTCATGTTTTATAAAATATTTGTAGTCGACCGAAACGAAAAAGAAAATATTCTTCCACAAGAAACAATGGAAAATCAAAATAGCTCTCGCAATTATACATCTCTATCGACTGCGACAAATAAAAGCTTGGCCCTTTCGTTTTTACAACTTTTTGAGAAATGGCATCTATTGTAACTCTAGGTTTTCTTCCTTTATGCTTGCATTCTAGGAAAAATCTCATCTTATTCTACATTCTGTGTAGAACAGATAAGTAAGATCAGGTAGCCGCTGTAACCTCAGTCTTTCATGAGATATACATAGTTTGTAATACCGGCGACTGATACCCTGAATATCCAGCCAAATCCGCAGAAGAAGAAATATGCAGATAGAAAAGTCAGAGGTACACTACAAACGACAAACATTGATTTGATGGGTGAGATCAACTCGAAGACTAGTATGCATGTAAGAATCGGATAAATGTAACTAAAATGGAAAAGATACCTGATTTTAATGTATATACTTCTATAGATTGTTCCGATAACAGATCGGCTTTTCCTCAAAGGGTTAACATATTTAGCATATCGCTTTTCTTTTTTGATACCTTCTTTCATTGCTATTACCCTTGAAAACATGAAGCATTTCCCGAGGTAGAGAAACAACGTAACCGTGAAACCAAAATATGCGAAGACTATACTTCCCAACATTTTACATAATCCGATTCCGAAAAAAGCAAAAAAGCAGGAATCGAAAGAATGGTGAACATTCTCTAAATAGAGCCCTCCGGTAGTTTTTGAGTTGGTTACTCTCGCTATCTCTCCGTCGACAAAGTCCAGAAGCTGCCACAGAAGATAAAAAAGGCAGCCAATTAACATCAGATAATAGTCACCAAACACGAACAGAAGACCGCCCACGATGGCAAATAAAATTGAAAGGCCAGTTACCTGATTAGCAGTTACGTTGTGTTCCACGAAGAACTTTGTAAAGTATGGCGAAATTCTCCTAAAAAAAGGACTTACATAAGGATAATCTTTGACTTCTTCCCGCATTTTTTCTGGGGGCTGCGCAATTTTTCGGATTTCGTCTATTGTTACCAAATTAATCTCCTATTGCCCTATATACTCGCGCGATAACTCCGAGCATACCTCATGCGTTTTTATTTTTTAAACGATATAGTCTATAGAAACTTTCCTTCCTTCAACTGATCCTTCATTTTTTTAGCGTCTCCGTGTTCATTTGAACATGCAATTCAAAGTTAAGGCATTTAAACTATTTTTCTTTTTCTTTAGCATTCATCTAATCCCAATCAATATAACAATCTTTGAACTACTCTCGCCTACCAAATCAATTTGTACAATACGAGGGATGTATTTCTTCTTCTGCGGATTTGGCTGGACATTTAGAACATTAACGGTAGATCAATCGTGTATGTAATAACCGTAGAAAAAGCTCATATGGAAAATAGCTGACATCGAAAGCTCACGTACAAACAATTCAGAAAACAAATGATTAGGAGCAGAATTGACTTTTACTCTTCAGCCTAGCACAAAGGTAACCTGCAAAAACTTCTGGCATAAAACGAACCAATGAAAATAATAGTACATTCCAAAATGGTTTTTTTGCCGTATATCTATCCATACCAACATTCCAAAGCTTACTGTGAATCCACGGTCTTAAATTCAAGTTTCTGCTCAACACGTAAACATAAGAATAACCTTTATTTTTGAAGCTTACTAGCAATTGCGTATCAAAATTAAGCGAATCGTTAGATGATAGACGACAAGTCATATAGTATTCCTTAGAGAAGGCAACAACTCCACTGAAAGGCTTAACGCCGAAAGTACTACCAACAATTTGCAAAGTCTTCGTCACGAAATGATTCCAAGGAGCAATATGTGGATGCTCCGAAACAGCAAAACTAACCATTCCATGCAAAGCATCTTTAATGTTCCTTCTGATCTTCCCATAATCATGCAGAATATCAGCTTGAGATAGCAAAACAATTTCTGACTCAGCCTTTCTAATCCCCAGATCGTACAAAAAATTCAAATGTATCTTCCACTTCGATTTCTTTCGAACCCTAAGCAACACAAGTTTCATTTCACCACAATCACGTTTTTTCCAGAAATCTCTGATAATCCTCTCTGTTGAACCCGTGCAACGATCCAAAACAAAAATCACTTCCTTAGGCTCCAACCCTTGAATTGAAGGCAACGTATAACCCAACATCTTAGCCTCATTATGAACAGGAATAACCACACCAAAACTAACTTCATCAGGTTCAGCCAATCCTTCACTATTCATAGATATCAACCCTTCAATTTCTACTATCAGCTCATAAGAAGCATGCTTAAACCTTCCCTCAATGAAGTTTTCGGTTTATAACCGAGCAATATTTCAGTTTTACTCAAATCCGCATAGCTTCGCCTAATATCACCAGCCTTCGGCTTAGCATAAACAGGCTTAACATCACGCGCACCAAAAAGCTCAATCAAAACATCAGCAAGCCTATTAACAGTTGTCTCCACACCTGAACCAACATTAATCATTTCTCCAACGCAATTTCTGCAACGTATCGCACGCAGGCAAGCATCAACAACATCTTCAACAAACACAAAATCCCTAGTCTGCTCTCCATCCCCATAAATAATAGGATTTTTTCCATGTTTCAACTTATCAATAAACTTCATTATCACTCCACTATATGGTCCAATCACCTGTCTAGATCCATAAACATTAAAAAACCTTAAACAAACAGTCTCAAGCCCACAAACCTCATAGAAAACCCTGCAATAGTGCTCAGCTGCAAGTTTCGAAACGCCATAAGGAGACGTAGGCTTGGTAGGGTGCTCCTCATTGATGGGCAGATTAACAGATTCGCCGTAAACTACGCAGGAAGAGGCATAAACAAACCGTCTAACACCCGCCTTCAGGCTTTCCCTTAAAACGTTCAAAGTGCCACCAACATTCACTTCATTAACCAGAAGCGGATTCTCCACGGAAAGATCAATACTGGCAATTGCAGCAAGATGAAAAACAACGTCCACACCGTCCAAAGCCTTCTTAGCATCAGCCTTATTTCTAACATCACCCTCAACCAAACAAAAATTGGACTTACCAAAATGCACACTCAAATTCTCACGCCTACCACTAGACAAATCATCCAAAACAACCACATCAAAGCCCTCACTCATCAGCCCATCCACTAAATGACTGCCAATAAAACCTGCTCCTCCAGTAACTAAAACTCTGTCAACCAATCCAATCCCTCTCTTCTGAAACACTCTTTCCTGCACATAACATGAAATTAATCAAATTAAAATATATGCATCCCAAAACTATACCGTTAACGCTTCCACAAAGGTGAAGCTTTGGCCAAAAAAGAAATCAGACTACAATATTCAGGCTTCATTGTTTTCGCAGCAAAAATGCTCAGCATCGGAACAGGCTTAGCCTTTCAGCTTATGATAGCACGCACAACCACAGAATTGCAATATGGCCTATGGTTCAACATAAACGACGTATTAGCATACTTCACACTACTCGCCACAGCCCTCCCATTTTGGACCATGCGATTTGCAGCAAGAGACAAAGAAGGAGCAGCCAAAACAGGAATCCTCGCAAACTTAACAATTTCAGCAATAGCCACAGTTATTTATCTTCCACTAGTTCCATTAGTAACATCATCACTCGGCATCGACCAAAAATACCTTCTCCTATACTTTGTAGTCGCGGTACAAATAATAGAACTTTACTCCATCAGTGCACTAGAGGCGTGTGTGCGCGCGAGAATCCCGCATGTGATAGGCTATGGACTACTAGTTGCAGAAGCCTGCAAAGTCATTTTGGGATATATACTCATCATCAGATTTCAGCAGCCACTTCTAGGGGCTTTACTCAGCCTCATAGTAGCCTTTACCATTCAGATAACCTATTACTTCAAACTACTTCTAGAAGAACTAAAACAAAAGGCCAAATGGCATTATGTAAAAGAGTGGCTGAAAGGCTCCGTAGCAAACATCTATAACATTGTAGGCAACCAAATAGCAGCCTTCATATTCATAATGCTATTTATTTATGGTGGAAAGGGAGCCCGAAGCAACTATGGTGCTGCAGCACAAATAGCAAGTGTAATCACCTATGCTTCTTTTCTAGCTTTCGCGTTATATCCAAAACTCCTAGCTGAAAAAAGTAGAGAGGACATAACAACCGCGCTAAAAATGGTTTTAATGTTCGCCATCCCTATGACTGTTGGAGCAATGGCGTTCGCGGATTCCTACATGACGATTATTAACATTGTATACAAAGACGCTTGGCCCGTTTTGGTAATGTTAGCAGCGAATTCCTTCGTTGCAACTATGTCAGGGTTTTTCAGCTCTGTGCTTTTTGGAGTTGAAAGAGTTGATGAAAAGGCAAAAATATCATTCAGGGAACTGATCAAAAGCCGGCTGTTTATTGTGTTTTCTCTGCCATATTTTCATTCCGTAATAACATTGCCCACAGCATTCTACATCTTAGTAAATTATGCCCAAAACCAACCATTACAAGCGGCGATTTACGTGAGCGCTATCAATTCATTAGCCTGTTTTACAATGTTTCTTATATTATATGCTATCGTACGCAAAATCGTCAAGATAGACATTCCATGGAAGAATATTGCAAAGTATGTTTTTGCTTCAGCTGTCATGGCAACTGCTCTATTCATTATTCCGCATCCAACAAGAATATATTTGACTTTAATTGCAACAGCAATAGCCGGAATTATTTATCTAGCATTGTTGATGGCAATTGACAAGGAAGCAAGATTGTTGGTTCATTCTATATGGCAAGAAATTAAATTCAAAGTCGAAGGAATAATAACTTAAGCCTCATTGCTCCATAACTCAAGGAAAAGCGCCTTCAAAGCTCTTATGAAGGCATCATAGTTTGTCCATAACGCTGCCACCTTTTTCTTCCCGTTATTTGTTCTAATCAGCAAAAGCAGTTGTTTATCATCTGCCAATATGTAAGTTGGCAGTTCATCATCAACCTTTGAAATTGAATACTTGGCTTTTTTAAGCTTTATTTTTTCTATGAAAAAGCAGCTTTTTGGGGAATAATTGGTTAGTAGCTTGACTTTTACGCTTTTCTTTGACATTTTTTCAAGCTTGTCTAAGATGCCGGAATGGTAGAAGTTTGCTATGTCATATTCTGATATGAAGATGAAAATCTCTTTTTCGACGTTGTTGAGTATCTCATCTGCTTTTAAGCTGATCTGTTCCTCACCTTCTAAAATCTGGAATACTTCCTTTCTTTCAGGTTCTGTTTCGAGCTGAGGAAGGGAAAGCCAGAGATTAACTAAACTTTCTTTTTTCCTTTCTAAGAGATTTATTCTCATCTTTTTGGTTTCGATTAGTACATCTAGAGCCTTTTCGAAGGGTGTTGCGATAAATTTTAGTGGTTTCTCAAAAACAGATGATACTAGCCCCTTTTTCTCTAGGTCACGTAGGATCCTATATGTTTCGGTCCTGTGAAGGGACAGGGCTTCAGAGATTTCGCTCGCCTTATGCTCACCTGTCCTTGCAAGGTGCATGAAAACCTTTACTTCATTTCTTGACAAACCGAGTCTACAAAGGGTTTTTTCGATGAGTTCCAGAGATTTGGCTGGTCCCTTATCTATCCTTACAAATTTCCACAATCCGCTATTTTCATCATAAAGTTTTTCGATGCTTTTAGACTTTTCAACAGATAATTCCATGTTGACCCCTTTTTGCAGCCTTGCTCCTTTATTCTGAGATTCTAACTCTGAGACAGAAGTCGATTCTGGCTTAGGCCATATTTTATACTTCTGAATCTCAAATATGAATTGAAACTACGTACCCTAAGGCTTAAAGCAACAAAGGTCTAAATCATAATCAATAGTTCAGATTGAAGAGGCCGAGGGGAAGGAGACTTGGAGAAGCTGAAGATACAGTTTAGTCTAAAATATTTCTTTTTTCCCAAAAATAATCATTGGCTGAAGAGGATCTTCTTAGTTTTTGTTTTCATATTTTTTGACTATTTCGTAACACTTGTTTTTTGCCATGTTCCCTCTGAAGAGGCAAATTTGTATGCTAGAGCCTTTATGGAAAGCTTTGGCATTCCGCTGGGATTATCATTGTTTGTTTTCGTAGCTAACATGCCAATTTATATGACTTTGAGTTTGGATTCATACTTTGTTAGACTCCCCTTCAAAATAGCTTTGATTACAGAATCTTTTGTTGACATTGTGTTTGCATGGTTTGTTGCTGGATTACATTTCAGCGGCGGTACGAGTTGGTTTTGGTGTGCTCCAGATTTGATGCGGCAAGCTTTGGGCATGCTTTTGTATGTGGTTATGGCTTTTCTGGTTGTTAAGCCTCATAAGCCACACTATTGCGATTAACACCTTTCAGTGTGTAACAAGCCGTCACATACTAAGTCTATTATCTTCAGAGAATTTTTGACTATCTGAAGAGATTATTGCAGAATGTCTGGGAGATACGTTTATGCAAGGACGAAAGCCAAAGGGCGAGAAACGTAAACATGCTGGTGTGGAGTTTGAATGAGTTCTTAACGGAGATTCGAACGTTTTATTCTCTTAAGGAGATTCGCGAAAGCGTAGAGGAAGAAATGAATCATTACAGGATGCTGTTGGAAGATTACAGTCAATGGTTGGGAACTCTTTTGAGGAATCCGGAATCTTCAAAGAATCAAGAGTGGGTGAAGAAGACTGCTGAATTACAGAAAGTGTTGAAGGTGCGAAGTAGAAAAGGAGGAAAGAAGGGAGAGAAAAAATTTGGCGCTTCGTCGGAATGGGTTCAGTTTAAGGATTTGATGCTTTGCTCTGGCGATTTTGGAGAGGCAGAGATGCTTTTTGAAGCGGTTGAACAGCTAAAAGACAAGATTGACAGGCTGGAGAAAGCTAAGAATTCTGTAGGGGATTTGGAGCGTTATGGTTTAGGAAAAGATGTGCTTTACATAACGTATATACATGATGGAGTGCCGGAAAAGATTGTTTTCAAACTGAAGAAAGAAGCAGAAGAGGGAGAGAAGTTCAAGTTCTTGGCAGATTTCTCAATAGCAACACAAACGTAAAACGAAAGTGAATGCGAACAAATATTTATTAGAGTTCCCTAAATTTATTAGGGAACCTACATGCATGAAGGTGTTTCTGGAAGGGTTGAGGATTATTTAAAAGCGGTATACGAGATTATCGAGCAGAAAGGTTATGCTCGTGTGAGAGATATTTCGAGGAATTTGGGTGTCAAGCCTTCTACTGTTGTGGAGATGATGAGAAAGCTTCACAATAGAGGTTTTGTAGTCTACGAAAAATACGGTGGCATTACTCTCACTCTACAGGGAAAGGAAGTTGCAGAGGCTGTTAAGATGAGGCACAACACTTTCAGGAGGTTTCTTGAGATAATATTGGTTCCAGAGGACGTTGCTGCTAAAGATGCTCACGTGCTTGAACATCGATTAGATCCGAAAACTATATGGCAGTTTAGCAGATTTGTCGACTTTATTACTCAGGCTACCGCTACTGGCCGTCCGAAGTTTGTGGGAAGATGGATCGAGCAGTTCAGAAAATACTGTAAGGAAAGACAAACCGCCAAATAAAGGCGTATTGGTTAGGTTTTCGACCTATTTTCCGAGTTTTGTTCGGTTCTTAGTGTTGTGTCGAACTTTTTTAGGGTAACTTCCAAATAAGCCGAAAGGTATAGAATATAAGATTTAGGATGCCCTAAATTTAGGTGACCCTAAAATCACTGCAGACTGGAGAGAGCAAGTTTGGAAAAGAAGTTGAGTGAGTTGAAGCCTGGAGAGAGAGGTGTGATTGTGTCGATTCAGGCGTTAACAAGGAGTCATGGGCATCATCGTCGTCGCGGTTGGGGTTTTCGCAGGAGGTTGGAGGATATGGGTCTTACTCCTGGCACCAGAGTGATGATTGTGAAGTCTGCGCCTTTTCATGGTCCGATAGAAATTCATGTTAGAGGTTCCAGGCTTGCGATAGGTAGGGGGATGGCGGAAAGAATTCTAGTGAGTGTGGAAAACTGAAGAGAGACAAGGTTATCATTGCCCTTGCTGGGAATGCGAATGTGGGCAAATCGGTGATTTTTAATCATTTGACTGGGTTGCATCAACATATTGGGAATTGGCCTGGTAAGACTGTTGAGAGGGCGGAGGGAACGCTTCACTTTAAAGGACGTATGATAGACGTTATTGACTTGCCTGGAATTTATTCGCTGTCGACTTTTTCTATAGAGGAACTTATTTCAAGAGAGTATATTGCAGTTGAGAATCCTGATTTAGTAATAAACGTTGTTGATGCCTCAGTTCTTGAAAGAAACTTGTTTTTCACCTTGCAATTGATGGAACTTGAAACACCCATTGTCGTGGCATTGAATCAAATGGACATGGCGAAGAAGAAGGGCATAAAGATTGATTGCAAGAAAATGGAAGAAATTTTGGGGGTGCCTGTAGTTCCGACTGTGGCAACGAGTCGTGCAGGAATTTATGAGTTAATGCAAACGTCGGTTGACGCCGTTGAAAAAGGTGTTGGGACACCCACTAAAATCAGGTACGGCAAAGAAGTGGAGGTAAGAATCGAAAAGCTCAGCAAAATGGTAAGTAAACTTCAGCTTCCCTATCCTGCTAGATGGGCTGCGATAAAGCTGTTGGAAGAAGATGAACAGATAGAAGGGAGAATTGGTCAGCTAGACCCAAAAACGGTGTCAGCAGCAAGAAAGCTTGCAGAAGAAATCGAAAGAATTCATGGGCATTCATGTTCAACTGTGATAACGTCTGAACGATACGAGATTGCGGGGGGTATCGCTAGGGAAGTACAAGAAATAGCACCGCTGAGAAAGCTTCCGATGAGAGAGAGACTACATGCCTTGACAACCCATAAGATTTTAGGGTATCCGGTAATGGTTGCTGTGATTCTTTCGGTTTTTTTCGCTATATTCTCCTTTGGAGACTACACTTCCCAGCTGCTGGGTACAGTTTTTGAGAATGTCTGTTCTGTTTATGAAGGCTTGTTTGGGACGGGGATTCTGGCAACACTAGTCTGGGGAGGCGTTATAGAAGGGTTGATTGCTGGAATTACGATAGCGTTGCCTTATCTCATTCCTTTTTATTTGGTGTTGTATTTTCTTGAGGATTCTGGGTATCTTAGTAGGATTGCGTTTTTGATGGATAATTTGATGCATAAGATTGGTTTGCATGGTAAGGCTTTCATTCCTGCTATGCTTGGTTTTGGTTGTAATGTTCCTGCTTGTTTGGGGTGTAGGATTATGGAGACTGAGAGGGAGAGGTTTCTTGCAACTTTTGTTGTTACTTTGGTGCCTTGTGCGGCGACTTCGGTTATTATTCTTGGTTTGGTGGGTACGTATGTTGGTTTTGAATGGGCGTTGCTGTTGTACGTTATTGACTTGTTGATTATTTTTGTTCTTGGAAGAATAGCGTTTAAGGTGTTGCCTGGTGAGCCTACTGGTTTGATAATGGAGATGCATGATTATAGGACACCGCACTTGAAGACTGTGTTAGCGCAGACATGGTTTAGGTTGAAAGAGTTTGTTATAATGGCGTTTCCGTTGATAATAGCTGGTAGCTTCATAATCAAACTCGTGGACGTTCTCGGTTTGTTGGAACCTATTGCTGATGTTCTTAGTCCTGTGACTGTTGTTTGGTTGGGGTTGCCTGCGATTACGGGGATTACTTTGATTTTTGGGGTGTTGCGGAAGGAGTTGACTTTGTTGATGCTTGCTACGCTTTTTGGAACGGCAGACTTTGCCAGTGTTGCTGGTTTTGGATCAGTTCAGATGATTGTGTTTACTTTGGTGGCGATGTTGTATATTCCGTGTGTTTCGACTATTGCGGCTTTGGTTAAGGAGCAGGGTTGGAGGAGAGCGTTGTTTATTACGGTTTTTGAGATTGGGTTTGCGATTTTTGTGGGTGGGATAGCGTATAGGCTGTTGATGTTGACGGGAATGTGAAAGCATGTTTTCGGACGGAAGGTTGTTATAGCTAATTGTTGATTGAGTAGGGCTTGGTGGGGCGTATGGATTTGGATGAGGCGATAAGGGGTAGGAGGAGTGTTCGGAGTTACGTTGACAAAGGTGTGTCGGAGGAGTTGGTTAGGCTGGTGA
>Ga0209636_10002745_pt1 | contig 17972 bp, 11 predicted proteins | sample DeeMarSWOR152_54_FD_187464 | JGI IMG/M metagenome (GOLD analysis project Ga0209636, IMG submission 187464) | Marine sediment microbial communities from White Oak River estuary, North Carolina - WOR-1-52-54 (SPAdes) (version 2) | ecosystem: Environmental > Aquatic > Marine > Intertidal zone >... | reverse complement strand
GGATTAAATTGTCATGGTCTGACAATGCAACATCCTGGCCAAATTTTGACGGTTATGTGATCTACCGCTCTGAGGGCAGTGTCACCCAGCCTGAAACGGTCTACGAGAAGTTTTTTGAATGTAATAAGTCTAATTTGGTTCATAGCTACGATGATACAACGGCACGTCGCGGTTTTAATTACTACTACTATATCCAGAGCAAAGATAATGGATCAACCAATGATATTCAATCCGGCACCCCGCTTTACAGTGGAAAATTCTGGACCATAACCAGTAATCCTGCAAATCTGCAGCGTCCGGCTGTTGAGGACAGCCTGGAAGCTATTCGGATCGTGCCCAATCCTTATGATATTCGATCACGCGCCTTTCAATTTGGTGTTGACGAAAGTTTCGATCGGATTGCTTTCTACAATCTGCCTCCAGTCTGTACTATTCGAATATTTACGGAACGAGGAGACCTTATCTGGGAAAAAGTACACGATACTTATACAGGAGATGAGCTGTGGGATTCAAAGACATCCTCAGGGCAAAATGTGGTGAGCGGTCTTTACCTGGTCCATTTCGAAACACCTGAAGGTAAATCTATTATTCGAAAAATGATAATCATCAGATAAATAAAAATAAGGAAGAGTGTTATGAAGAAGCGATTTAAGTATCTTAAGGTTGGATTGTTGATGTTACTTTTATTGACAATCCATGACATCTTAGCAGCACGGGAAAAGCTGGCTCAATCGGGATTTCAATTTCTTAGTGTTATTTCTGACGCTCAAGCGGCAGCTTTGGGCGGTGCCTTGACGGCAAGAGATTTTACCTCTAGCGCACTATTTTTTAATCCTGCTGGTATGGCACGTATGTCAACATTTTTTGACATAACAGCCAGCCTAAACGAATGGATAGCTGATATTAAGCATAATACATTCAGTTTAGCAATCAATCCTGCTCATGGTCAATACGGTGTTTTTGGATTTTCAGTACAATATGTAAACTATGGTGAAGTCATTAGTACTGTTGTGGATAAAAGTGCTGAAGCCGGCTTTTTAGATACAGGGACTATAGAACCTTCTGCCTTATCTGTCGGATTCGGTTATGCAAAAGCCATCACTGATCGATTTTCAGTAGGTGGACAGATCCGCTATGTAGAACAAGATTTAGGTCACAGCATCATTCCTACTGTTATGACATTAACAGATACCGTGAAGGGAGAAACGGAGAATGTTTTACAGCCATTCGCTATTGATTTTGGGACGATTTATAAAACCCAATTGAAAGGGCTGGCATTCGGCATGTCGATACGGAATTTTTCCAAAGAAATCAAATACGCAAAAGAAGGTTTTGAACTACCCTTGGTTTTCACAATGGGAATAACGATGGATTTAATGAATCTATTACCAGAGATGGGATTAGATCAAAACGCTATCCTTTCGATAGACGCTTCCCATTATCGTTCCCACCCAGAACAGATCAAAGTCGGATTAGACTATACGTTTATGCGTATGTTATCACTTCGTGTTGGTTATGTTAGCAATAATTATGAAGAGAGTGTTTCGTATGGTGTTGGTTTCTCGAAACTGGGATTTTCAATTGACTATGCATACACACCTTTTGGTCTTTTTGATAATGTCAGACGTATAACCGTGCGTTTTTCGCTATAATCGTTGAATCATCAATTAAAAGATTTAGGAGCAAATCGATGAAAATTAATAAACTAATAGGTGGAATCCTTATAGGTATAGGATCTTTTCTAATACTCTTATTATCAGGATGTGAATATAAAGGTCCTAACTCTTCCTGGGATGAATTAGAGAAGCGAGAAAAAATCATGGTGGAGATCGAGCGCGTGGAACCAGAACAAGCCGGTGCAGCCAGTGAGCTCACTATCATTGGTACTAATTTTTCTACCAATTCTGAAGAAAACTGGGTCTATATTGAGAACGTACGATGTGTGGTGAAGTCATGTACGGATGCATCGATCGTGATATATCGTCCCAACGTTGTCGGCAATTCGTTGACTATAAAGGTATCAGTTCTCAATGCAATTAATGTAGCCACGTTTTCACCATACAAAATGGAAGCAGTTGTTGAGGATTTCGGTAACTTTGCCGGGGCGGATGCTATACTGGCTACCACTGTGGATCAGAATGAGAATGTCTATTTGGCGATGAATAATACCGATGTTATTCGTTTGAAATCTGACGGCAGTCGCGATACAGAATTTTTAGGCACAACAGACTACAGCTTATGGACCGACATGAAAGTTAGTTCCGATGGGTATCTCTATCTGGCTAGATCCAATAATATAATTTATCGCTTACCTAAGGAGGGTGGCAGTACTGAAGAGTACGTAAAATTTACCAGTAGGAATGATAGAGTAAACTCTATTGACTTTGATGAAAACGACAACCTTTTCGGCGGTGGGAGAAAGACCCTTGTTGTGATTCGCCCCGATGGTAGTTACGAAAAATTAGGATATTATTCGGATTACGACATTGCTTCTGTACGTGTATACAATAACTATGTGTATGTAGCTGCTGAAAATTCGAGTACTGGAATCTGGCGTCATCAAATTTTAGACCAAAATGGTTCTCTTGGTGATCAAGAATCGGTACTGGATTGGAGTACAAGTCCATACGCAGATGCAAATATATACGATATTACCTTCTCTGAAAACGGTGTGATTTATATTGCGACGGATAACAATGAAGTATCTTCTATCATTAAGTATAATCCTGATACTGGCAGTCTTGAACCGTTGTTTTTTGAAATCATTCCATCGGCTGTAGAGCAACTGGTGTGGGGCAATTCAACCTATCTGTACGCTGTCATTAATCGCAATACTCGATTTGATCAAGGCGGACAGTTGTTACGGATCAATACTGGAGAGCCTGGAGCACCATATTATGGTCGGCAGTAATCAAATATTATGACTCTGTTGATTTAATATCAATAGATAGCAAAACACCACAACATATTGGGTAACAGAAGTCCCTGACTGCTGCATATTGTGGTCATAGCGAAAAAATGGCACTAAATCAACAATGTCATTATATAATCAGGCATCAATATTTTTGTTAACTAAGTAGCGGTATTAAGAATTAATATTTAAAGGAGGTGATTCAGATAAAAATTTAACTAAGTGAACTATAGAACTTAAATTTAAAGGAGGTGATGTATAGAGATAAAAAAAATCGCCAAAATTTAATCAATTAACACTTAACTATGCCGGGACACCATTTCCCGGTAAATGTTATGTTGTAAAAAAATAAGGAGTGTAACTATGAAAAAAGTTCTACCACTGATTATTGCCTTATGTTTTATAACTGTATCTGCTATTCAAGCCCAAATCATTGCGGATTTTGAGGTTGAAGCTATGGGTACTCAGGGTTTTGCTGACAATGGCTGGGGCGCAGGGTTAACCGGTGTGAACAGAATAGCCGATCCCACCGGGCAGAGTAACGGTGTACTTGCTGTTGATTTTGATGCCAGCCTGGATTGGCGGGGTGTCATTGAAAAGACCAGTTTTAGTCCCCAAAATGCACACCTCATCAGCTTTATGGTTCATCTACCAAGCAATTTCCCGGACAGCGGTGTTGTTGAGCTTTGGGCACAAGACAATACCAACTGGGCCCATACTACCCAACCGTACTATGGTGTGGATCTTCCAAAAGAAAGCTGGGTCGTCTTGAATTATGATATCTATTCAATTTTCCTTGCCGATCCGGGACAGCTTAATCCTTATGATCCCAATCAGTTCGGTAAATGGGGTGTGCAGTTGCAGGCTGGTAGCGAAACCAATTATGACAATACTTTTAAAGGTCAGGTGCTTTTTGACGATCTCACACTTTTGGGTGACGAACCCAAAGCCATCTCTGACTTTGAGGTTGAGGCACTGGGTTTGGATGGCTGGTATAGCCCCAATTGGGGCCCCGGTCTTGTAGAAGATGGTCTACAGCGGGTAGCTGATCCGACTGGCGAATCCGAGGCTGTGCTTTCTGTCTCAATGGATGCCGCTCTTGGGACTCGTGCTACGCTGGAGAAGGATAATGTGAGTATTACAGCCGAAGATCATGTTATCGGCATCAAGATCTGGTTGCCTACTGGTTTTCCCGATAGTGCCTATGTGCAAATTGTTGGTCAGGATAATATTTATTGGGCATGGAATCCTGAACTGTATTGGGCCATCGATCTGGCGAAAGACCAATGGAACGAACTCTACTACGATGTATTAAGCAGGTACACGATCGATAACTCGAACTTTGATCCTTACACCAATGGTACCTGGGGCAAATTGCTTATCGATATTGACAACAATACCACCTGGACTGGATCATTGTATATCGATGACATTGTGTATCATGGACCAGCGCCGCCACCCACTGCAGAGTTGCTATCGCCTCCAATGACTGCAACCGCCGGCGTGGATACGGAGATTGATCCATTCACCGGTGCAATTTTGTACCATAACGTTATCGAATGGACCGATCTATCTGCTGATATTGGTGAAAGCTATAATCTCTACTACAGTGAAACCGGTAAGATTACGGATGTCACCGCACCGGGCGTGATTCAAATCTCGACAAATATTCCAAGAGGAACTGAAGCTTATTATCATCGGATGTATACGGTAAATGGTGAGGAGAAAACGGTTTACTATGCCGTGACTGTCACCGGTCTTGAGAATCAGCAAGTTGTCGAAAAGCCAGTCCGGGATGGCATCAGCAACAGCGGTGCCGTGACGGCAAAAACCTCGCTGCTGTATGAAATCCCACTTGTAGAATCATTTGATTTTACAGCAGATGCATATCTGGACGAGTTTGAAGATATTGCCAAAACCTTCACTCGATGTATGTTAAGAAATGAAAGGGCAGCCGGGGATGAAGCGGCAGGATGGGATATCAATTCAACGGATCTAAATTTCAAGGCATACGTGGTTATGGATGCTGAAAATATGTATGTAGGTATGGAGGTCGTTGATGACTATCCCTATGGAAATGGACAAGTCTGGGCAGGCGACGGTTTTGATATGTTTGGCGGTCTTTACGACGTTTCCACACTGACGTCACTTTGGAGAGGAAACGACTGCCAGCGCGGTGGCGATCTGGGTGGTGGTTACCGCATGGGTCCTGCCATTAATCAAGCCGATATATTTCAGATAGGAGGATGGGAACCCTGGCCTGCTGAAGGACTCGACTATCAACAAGAAATTTTTGACGATGGCTACATTGTTGAATTCAAGATCCCATTTGCTGCTATGAACGATCAATTCAATGCTCAATTTAGTCCGGCAAGTGGCATGTTATTACCGCTAAAATTTGATATCAATGACAATGACAGTTCTGTTGCTGGTAACTATCGAACGCTGCAATGTCATTGGGGCGATGTACCTGGCAACTTCCAGGGCTGGCAACGGGCAGAAGCATGGGGAGCTCCTATTATTTTGACAGATACTCCTTTGCCAACTTCTGTTGAATCTCCCGAAGTACCTATTGCTCGCACATTTTCATTGAGTCAAAATTATCCCAATCCATTCAATCCAGGCACAACGCTGAACTATCAGCTTCCGCATACATCGGATGTAACCATTGTGGTGTATGACCTGCTTGGCAAAGAAATTCGAACCCTTGTTGATGAGAAAAAGCAAGCTGGCTCATACAGGGTAAAATGGGATGGCACCAACAATACCGGTCATCAGGTTTCAAGCGGAATCTATTTCTGTAAGATGATTACGCCCGATTTCACAAAGATTCAGAAGATGATGCTTTTGAAATAAGAGTCCTCATTTAATGTTTTAATTTTGAAGGGGTGATCGATAGATATATGATCATCCCTTCTTTTTTTGAATCATCTAAGGAGCATTAAAATGACACGCTATTATCTGATTTTGATCGTTTGCTTGATACCCGTCTTTAGTGTAAAATCAACGCCATCAGATGAGGTTAGTACCTATACAAATAATCCTGGTGCACAACCTCAAATAACAGTAATTAGTACCAATGCAGATCAGGTGGGACTTTATGAGAAGTTTGAAGCGATTCTTCAGTTGCAGGGTGCGACCTACCAAAATCCTTATGACCCTGAAGAAATTAATGTGCGAGCGACTTTCAGCTCACCAACAGGGAAAATCTGGGAAATCTTCGGGTTCTATGACAATTATAATAACCGAAATCAATGGAAGGTCCGCTTTTCACCAAATGAGATTGGTATCTGGAAGTATTCGCTTCAAGCCACGGATACAAGTGGTACGGGGAATAGTGAGGAATATACCTTTGAAGCTGTGGGTTCGGAGCATCACGGCTGGCTGAAAGCGTCGTCGGACAATCCCCACTACTTCATGCATGATGATGGCACATCGTTTTATGGTGTAGGAGTATCGTATCCCTGGAATGTTAATGATGGTCCAACCGGCTTGGCTCAGCTCCAGGCTTACGGAGCCAATCTGTTTTATTACTGGAATAGCACGTACGATATGGGTCTTGGCCTTATCGAGTCAATAAATTCGGGATTGGGACGATACGATCAGCCCAAATGCGGACGCATCGATCAGATTCTGGAATGGTCAGAAGCCAGGGGCTTAAAGATGATGCTTTCTATCTGGCCCCATGATTATTTGGATGTCAGTGTCTGGCAAAAGAAATGGGATCAGAATCCTTATAAGCAAATTACCAGTGCAGTAGAATTTTACGGAAGCGAAGCAGCCTGGATTTATCAAGAAAAGCAGTACCGGTATATCATTGCCCGATGGGGGTACAGCCGGAGTTTGGCAATCTGGGAAAGTGTGTGTGAAATTAATGGAACGGATGGTTGGGCTTATGGAAACCACACCGATGCATTGAACTGGGTAGAGAAAGTGCATAATTTTTTCAGACTGAATGACCCTTGTGGACGTCCCACTACGGCTTCACAAAGTGGCGGTCTCTATTGGTCAGATGGCTATGAAATCGTCGATCTGCCCAACGTTCACCTGTATGAAACCGGTTGGTCGCCACATTATTCGAATGATCCTTTAAGAAGCAGTCTCTGGATTTATGGTAACATTGCACAACAATTATGGGAGGATTTTGATAAACCGGGTATCTACGGTGAAGCAGGATATTATAATAATTATGGCGGTTTTTCTGCTGGTTCAAAAGAGTACATACAAATGTATCATAACGCCCTTTGGGTGACGTGGGCAAGTGGTCTTGCAGCGACACCGTTGTGGTGGGACTTTGCCACAAAAGCAATATTCACATCAGATTTGATGACACAAATACATTCTTTTTCAAAAATCGTTAAAAATATTGACTATGCACACATTCCTTTTGATCAGGCATCCATATCAGTCTCGGAATGCGATGCTTATGCTATGGAAGGGGATTCGGTGGCTTTTGGCTGGATTCGGGACATTGATGGTAATGATGTCTCGGAGCAATTGTTTTTGTTGGAAGGACTTACCGATGCATCTTATGCAATTATATGGATAAATACCTGGACAGGTGATAGGATCAAAACAAATATGCGTGTAAGTCAAAACGGACAATTAATCGATCAAATACCGCAGCTCACCCAAAACACAATGGATATAGCATTTATAATTCAATCCGCTGAGAGTGGTGATATACCTGAGCGGCTTGAACTCATCGCTTATCCAACCGAGATTTATAGCGATACAGCATACACATCACAAATTACCTGTTTTGTCCTGGATGCACAGCGTCGAATTTGCAGCCAGGCTGACAATTCTGTTACATTTACGCTGCAAGGTCCTGGAACATTAGAGGGTACCAATCCTGCTGTACCCAATAATGGTGTGGCTGGTATCACATTCAGAGCAAATGACCATGCAGGAACAGCCCAAATCATTGCATCCTCATCCGGATTGATTTCAGATACGCTGAACATTGTGGTCCAAAAGTTTCTGTATATTGATGATTTTGAGGAATATACTTCAGATGAAGACCTGGAGAAAGTTTGGCAGAAACGGTATGGTACTGATACTGATGTATTTTTAGAATCATCGATAGTTGGAGAGGGCAAGAAGTCCATGCGCGTAGAATACAGCATCGGCAATGGAAGTCTAACTTATGCTGGTGTTTCCAGATCTCTCATTGGTGAATTTAGCAATGCCAATTTCCTGACGTTTTGGCTGATACCCAACGGCACCGGGCATTCACTCACTATTCGTCTATATGTAGATGACACACGATACTGGTATTATATCTATGCACTGGATGGCACCGAAGCTACTACTGTCACGATCTCTCTTGATGATTTTAAGGCGAATTATGGCGCGACGTACCTGGATCGGACGGCATTGAATTCAATTGCACTTAATATTAATCAGGGCTCGGGGAATTGGGGAAACGGAACCCTCTATTTTGATAATTTTAAATTCTTAGCTGATTATGAAACTTATATTGAAGAGAAGGAAGTTCTGCAGATACCTGAGAATTACATTTTATATCAAAATTACCCCAATCCGTTTAACTCGACCACAACGATTCAATACGATGTGTCTGAACCCAGCCAAGTCACTATTGCCATTTATAATGCAAAAGGCCAACGCATCGAAATCCTGGTCAACTCACAGCGGGATGCCGGACGATACACAATCTCATGGGATGGCTCGACCGTGGCGTCAGGTCTTTATTTTATCCGAATGCAAGCGGGTAATTTTGAAATGACCAGAAAGTGTTTATTATTGAAATAAGATTTTATTCATAAATCTTCACCACAAAGTCACAAAGTAACCAGGAATCAATAAAATGAATAACTGTTTAATTTTATACTCAGTTTTAAAAAATTATTTAATAAATATGAAATAAGGCCTAAATTTTTCAATAAGTTTTGTCTTCGTGTCTTAGTGGTGGGTGAATATTTCAGGTTAAGTATGAACCGCAGAATTAGAAAAAATATACAAATCTGGAGCCGGAGGAAATCGTTAATCGATATATAGGCCATGCGAATCCTATTTTTTAATCTTTTGTTATTTCTTATTGGATGTACGTCTTCTTTTGAAATGCAAAATCAAAAATTGACCTCTGAATTGGAAAAATCATTGAGATATGAGCTGCTGAACGCTTGGTATCCCATATCGGTCGATACGGTTTATGGCGGATTTCTCAGTGATTTTACTTACGACTGGCAGCCAAAGGGCTTTCAGAATAAATTCTTAGTCTCGCAAGCCAGGCACGTGTGGACCACTTCGGAAGCTGCCATGTTTTTTAATGATGACAGCTATCGAAGAATAGCAGAACATGGATTTCATTTTTTAAGAGATAAAATGTGGGATAGAACGTACGCTGGTTTTTATATGCTGCGGAACCGTCAGGGTGACCCAATCCAGGGCGGCTATGGCGATGACAAAAGCGCTTATGGCAATGCCTTTGCCATCTATGCGCTGGCAACTTATTATGCGATGTCCGGTGATACCTCAGCCCTGAATCTTGCTCAAAAAACATTTTTATGGCTTGAACAACACAGCCACGATGCTGAATACAAAGGGTATTTTGATCGGATGAAGCAGGATGGTTCCTGGTATAGTAAAACCGATTCAAAACTGAATCCCCGTCGATTGATCGGGGCTGGCTTGAAAGATCAGAACTCTTCCATTCATTTGCTGGAAGCCTTCACAGAATTATACCGGGTCTGGCCTGATAGTCTCCTGCGAGCGCGCCTTCTCGAAATGCTGATTTTAATACGGGATACTATCACCACTGAAAAGGGCTATTTGACTTTATTTTTAGAAAGAGATTGGACGCCGGTATCGTTCCGTGATTCATCTGATGCTGTGCGAGAAGCTAACTATTATTTCGATCATGTTTCTTTTGGTCATGACGTCGAAACCGCTTACTTAATGTTAGAAGCCTCTCATGTTCTGGGATTAGAAGCTGATGCGAAAACATTAATGATTGCTAAAAGAATGGTTGATCATGCGCTGGCAAATGGCTGGGATGATGAAAACGGAGGATTTTATTACCAGGGATATTATTTCGATAATTTAGATTCTATCTCCATAATAAGTGAAGTGAAAACCTGGTGGGTGCAGGCTGAAGGATTAAACGCTTTGCTGTTAATGGCTAAATTATTCCCGGAAGAAAAAAAGTATTTTGTTGCTTTTAAGAAACAATGGGGATATATTAATAAGTATCTCATTGACCATGAATATGGAGATTGGTACATAGAAGGATTGGATAAAAGTCCAGATCAACGGAAAGCTCCTAAAGCATCTATTTGGAAGGTTAACTACCATAATATGCGTGCGGTTATGAATTGTATTAAAATGTTAAAATCAGACCATGAACTAATAAAGTAACACGCCATCAGTTGTAAAGTACATTTTTGGGTGGATTTTGTTTTTTCAAATATACAAGAAATCAGTTTAATATTTATTTTAAAGAGCTTTAAAAGCGTGAATGCAGATTCGTTGCGCTAAGATATCAATATTAATTCAATAATCTTTTTTAGGAGGGATGAGTATGCAAAAGCTAATTAAACTATTTCTATGTGTTTTTATATGTTTAACATCACATGTATTCTCGCAAGAGATCGACAAAGCAGAACTCGAAAAGGGTGTGAATTTCATCGAAACAAAAATATATTCAGATGAGGAAGATGCTAAAATTTTGAAACTCTTTGAAGGGCTGCGAGTGGCTGACGTTTCTGATGGAATGGACATGGTTGGGCTACCAGGCACAGGATTAGTCGATCCGGCAATTCATGCCGATTGGCTTGATTTAGAGAATTTGTCACACCAGGTAAGAGGTATTGCAGTAACGGCTCGATATGTGCCAACTCAGCGACCAGATAGACCCAAGCCAGGGGAAGAATTTCAAAAATGGGAAGGTAATTTTTACAATACATATTCACATGAAGCCTTCACAAATGTTATTAAACCTGGTACGGTCGTTGTTCTTGATGACGTTGAGGATAAAGATATCGGCTCCATTGGATCGTACAATATCTTAGCCTGGCATAAGCGTGGTGCTGTGGGAGTCGTCACCGATGCCAGCTCAAGAGACACCGATGAAATTGCCATAGAAAAGGTTCCTTTATATTTAAGGAAAAAGGGACGTGGTATTCGCCCAGGGAGGAATGAGTTAGAATCTGTCAATCGACCTGTGGTGATTGGCGGTGTTCTGGTTTGTCCCGGTGATGTGGTGGTAGCAGATGGCGATGGCGTGATTGTTGTTCCTCGCTACCTTGCTGAGCAAGTAGCAAAATACGCCCGTGAAATTCTCGATAAGGATAAAGTCGGTCGAAAAAGCTTATACGAAAATATGGGTAAACCAATGGATCGGACGGTTAAATGAAAAAGATAAAAGCATTTATGACATCGTTGATTTAGCCCTATTTTGAAAAATTTAGTAACGTAATTAATGAACTTGCGCACATTGAATTTCTAATAAATAGGGTTTTTCAACAATATCATTTATATCATTATAAATATATTGTGCTTACTGAGAGAAAAAAAATGAAAAGTATATCTACAATATCTAAAATGATCGATCATTCACTGCTTCATCCAACATATACCGATGAATTCTTGTGTTTAGAATGTTGTCATGCAAAGGAATTAAACGTAGCTTCTGTTTGTATAAAACCTTATGCTATCGGTTTTGCTAAAGAAATTCTTTCTGGAAGTACCGTAAATATCGGCACCGTTGTAGGTTTTCCGCATGGTAGTACCAATATCCAAAACAAGATAAAAGAAACGGAATGGGTATGCAAACAAGGTGCTATCGAAATCGACTTTGTCATCAATATTGGAAAGGTATTAAGTGAGGATTGGGGATATATTTCAGAAGAAATTAAATTGATAAATGAGACAGTAGTATCATATAGTGCTATCTCAAAAGTCATATTTGAAAACGATTATTATGATACAGATGAATATAAAATAAGATTATGTGAAATATGCAATGAACATCAAGTTGCATTTGTGAAGACTTCAACAGGTTATGGATTTGTGAAACAAAAGGACGGCACTTATGCCTACCAAGGTGCGACAGATCATGATATCAAATTAATGCGAGAGAAGTGTTTACCTGAAATTCAAGTGAAAGCTGCAGGAGGGATTCGGACCTTGAATGACCTATTAAGAGTAAGAGTTTTAGGTGCTACACGAGTTGGTGCGACCACAACGAAAGATATTATATCCGAAGCAATAAAATGCGGTTATAAATGAAATAATTTTTGTTTGAAATAATGGGATCGGGTTTCTTTCCTGCGATCCTGATAAACTATTAAAAAAATTTACAGGAGAAAAAACAATGGAAAAGATGAATTTCATTATTGACCAATTAAAAAAGGTATCCACCCTTTTTTTGGGATTCCTTCTGAGTATTTTTTTGCTTTACGAATGTGCGACTCAGAAGCCCCAACTCAGAGTATCGCAGTACCGGTTCAACTTAGAAGACGAGACCTATCGCATCCGGTCTATTTCCTCTGTGGATAAAACGGAATCCTACAACGAGCTTATTGGGGAAAAATTTATGGCGGCTGATTATGACCAGGATCGAATCATCGATAGTATTCTTCTTGGAGAAGTGAGCCTGAGCGAAGCACAACAGATTTACGATTATGGACTTAACGAGGTATCTAAAGAAAAAAAACTACAGGTACGAAATCCAAACATCAATCGGTACCTGCACGAAAAAAATGACTTTCAGCTTGAAATTAGAAGTTTCCGTCCCATCAATGCTCAACCTTTCAATGAATTTAAAATTACTGATAATCGTTCCTTAGTGCGCCCTGAGATCATCATCATTGTTGATCAAAATGCCGACGGTATTTTAGATGAGGTGCTAAAAGGCTCGGTTAGCCTGGAAAAAGCTCAATCCCAGTATGCTGAAGCGATAGCAGCAGGTTTGCAAAAAGGTGAATTGGTTAAAGGCAACGGGACGATTCTGGTAAAAGAGAAATGAAAAACCTGAAAATTCTAAATTCTTTCAGATAAAGCAGATAAAATAATGAAAAATATCACTACTTAGTCAGATTATTCAAAATTGATAAAAATTAACCTGTCATTTCGACGAACGAAGTGAGGAGAAATCTGTACAACAAACTGAATTTCTTATTTCTCTTATTATGATGGACTAACAGATTCCTGCCTTCGGTTCGCCCAGGCGAATCTCCGCCTTGGCTGATGATCGGAGTGACATTTAATATTTTAATCAGACTAAGTAGTGTCTGTTCGAAAACTGAATGTTTGTTCTTATTGGGTACAATATAGGGATAGTAGCTGTCCCTGACAGCGACTTTTCAGACAGACATTAAGTTGTAATATTTATCTACCAAATAAACAGTAAAGGATTTACTCTCTATGACCAGACGCGATTTTTTAAAGACAAGCGCATCGTTTGGAGCAATGTCGCTTTCAGGAATAGAAGTTAATTTCTTTGCTAACTCTAAAGAATCAATGCTAAAATTTCCTCGCTATCGAGGCTTTAATCTATTGGCAAAATTCAGCGGATTGGCTCCAAGAAGAAAATTCAAAGAAGAAGATTTCGAGATTATGGCGGAATGGGGTTTCGACTTCGCCCGCATACCGATGTCGTATTGGACCTGGGCTTCCAAAGATGACTGGTACAAGATTGATGAGGAGGTGTTAAAAGACATCGATGAGGTGGTTGAATTAGGGAAGCAACATAAAGTTCATATCAATCTTAATTTTCATCGGGTACCAGGTTATTGCATTAACAGGCGAGATATGGAGCCAGTGGATCTTTTTGACGACACTCCCGAAAACATGCAAAAAACATTGGATGCTGTGGTTTATCACTGGAAGCTTTTCGCCAAACGCTACAAAGGCATCCCCAGTTCTCAACTGAGTTTTGACCTGATCAACGAACCTCCTCACATGATAGAAGATACCCGTTATGTTGAGGTTGTGAAGGCTCTTGTAAAGGGGATCAGGGAAGAAGACCCCGACCGATTAATTGTGGCTGATGGTAAAGATGTTGGCAGAACACCGGTGTTTGGTATCGTTGATCTGGGACTCGTCCAAAGTACACGGGGCTACGATCCGATGAGCGTGAGCCATTACACAGCGATCTGGGTTCCAAAAGATGCGTATGAAACCTTTGAGAAACCAACCTGGCCGCTGAAAGGCGCCAATGGCAAATTATGGGATAAAGCCGCATTAAAAGTGAAATTGATCGATACCTGGAAACCTTTGATGGACAAGGGAGTTCCTGTTCATGTCGGTGAATGGGGCTGCTATAATAAAACACCCCATGATGTCGTCCTCTGCTGGATGCGAGACTTGCTTTCGCTCTGGAAAGAAGTGGGCTGGGGCTATGCGATGTGGAATCTGAGCGGTGATTTTGGCGTGCTCGATAGCAAGCGGGAGGATGTCAAATACGAGAATTATAAGGGTCATAAACTGGATCGCAAGATGCTTGAGTTGTTAAAGGAATTTTAAGCCATGCCGTAAACGACAAGGCTAAGAAATGGAAGGACACTAAAAGTGCCCTATAATAGTATTTTTTAGGATACTTACATATCTTAGCCTGTTGGTTCACAGGCTGTCTAAAAACTGATTCATCGTTTTCAAGAGACACAATATATTGCGGTCAGGGACCGCGACTAACCCATATATGGTTAGAAGCCGTCCCTGATGGCGACTTTTCGGACAGCCTGTTCACCAACAGGTGGTCGTTAATAGTGAATAGTAAAATTACTATAAAATTAAATTATGAACCTACAATTACCTCTCTTGATTAGATTGGCTTTTGCCCTGATGATCTGCTTTGTAAATCAGGCACTTTCACAACAAAACCTGACCATCAACGACAAAGGCTATTTTGAGATGCCCGGTCTCAATGTGATGGTGTTCAGCGATATTTATCCAGAGGGACATCAAACCGGGGTGACCATTATCCAGCATGGTTTAAGGGTGGCTGCCAATGGAGATTTAAGATTAGAACCATCGCCGGGTCAATGGTCTCCAGTGCCCAAAGCTGGCAAATTGACCGTCGATAAAGAACATCAAAAAATCACCCAGAGGCTCTGGTATCCGGATTCAACAAGAAACCTGACAGGCTTTAACCCGATCGAATATCCTGATTTAACATTTCAATACGAAGTGACGGTCACAGCGTTGGAGGGCAGTTCATTTGAAATTACAGTCGACCTCGATGAGCCATTACCTGAAGAATGGATCGGCAGGGTGGGATTAAATTTTGAATTATTTCCGGGATATTTATTCGGGAAATCATTTTTGATGGATGATCAGTCAGGTTTTTTTCCAACGCAACCAACAGGACCTGTCCAGGGCTATTTTGGAGAATATTTGACGCAACCTTTAGCCAAAGGAAAAAGATTGGTAGTTGCTCCGGAGGAAGACAAACAGCGTCTGTTGATTGAATCGAAAACCGAGATACTGGAATTAGGGGATGGCAGATCCAATCACAATAATGGATGGTTTATTGTACGAAGCATAGTACCTGCCAAAGTCACGAAATCAGCGGTGGAATGGATCGTCACGCCAAATGTGATTGCAGATTGGTTCTACGAGCCGGTCATTCAGGTTTCCCAATTGGGATATCACCCCGAACAAACCAAGCGTGTCGTTATTGAGCAAGGCCAGCGGGACGAAAAGTGGAGTAAAATTTCAATCTATCGGCTTACTCCCAACGGAAAAGAAAAGGTCAATTCCGGAATGCCCGTTTTCTGGGGAAAATTCTTACGCTACAATTACCTGACATACAATTTTTCGGACATCAAAGAATCGGGAATGTATATCATCGAATATCGGTCAAAAACATCGCATCCTTTTCAGATCAGCAAACATGTCTATGATCATGCCTGGAAACCGACGCTGGAATATTTCCTGCCAGTCCAGATGTGTCATGTGCGGATCAATGAAAAATATCGGGTGTGGCATGACGTCTGCCATCTGGATGATGCGTTGATGGCGCCGATCAATACCAATCATTTTGATGGCTACAGGCAAGGACCATCGACCTTGACGAAATATGCACCTCAACAGCACGTCCCTCATTTAAACCAGGGCGGCTGGCACGATGCTGGCGATTATGACTTGAGAGTAGAATCCCAAATCGGCACGGTCTGGATGCTGGCACTGATGATTGAGGAATTTGGTCTTGATTATGATGCGACTACCATCGATCAAGAAAATCGCATTGTCGAAATTCACATGCCTGACGGCAAATCAGACTTCATCCAGCAGATTGAACATGGATTGATCTCCATTTTGGGTGGCTATCACACATTGGGCAGACTTTACCGCGGCATTATTTGTAGGGATCTCAGGCAATATGTGATGTTAGGTGATGGTGCTAACATGACCGATAATATCATCTATGACAGCACGAAAAGTAGAATGGATGATCGCTGGGTTTTTACCGAAGATAATCCCGATCGCGCCTTATACGTGGCAGGTGGACTGGCTGCGGCTTCCAGAGTTTTAAAGTCTGATAATCCGGCATTGTCAAAGGAATGCCTGGAAACGGCGCTGGCTTTATGGAACAGCGAAGGGAACAGGGCAAAAAGGAGTGGATCGAAAATTATTGCCCTATTAGAATTGATTTTAGCCACCGGGAATGAAGAACTCAAACAAATTTTCGTTGGCATGAAAGATGAGATTATTAAAGAGCTACACTGGCATGCCGGGGCTATTGGACGCGTGATTCACCAAATTGCTGATGAGGAATTTAAAAGAGATGTCTCGATAGCAATCTCCGAATACATGGATGCATTAAAAAATGAATCAAAAAAAGATTCACCTTATGGAGTAGCATACCGACCCCATATTTGGGGCGCTGGTTGGAATATACAACGGTTCGGCGTTAGCCAATATTTTGTTTACAAAGCCTGGCCTGAGTATGGCTCCAAAGAACTCGTCCTGAATGCTTTAAATTTTATTCTGGGGGTGCATCCCGGTGAAAACACTGCTTCATTTGTTTCCGGGATTGGCTCTCAATCCACGCTGGTGGCTTATGGAGTAAACAGGGCTGATTGGTCTTTTATACCAGGAGGTGTAGCATCAGGAACTGCTTTAATTCGACCTGATTTACCAGAATTGAAAATCTGGCCCTATCTTTGGCAGCAGACTGAATATGTCATAGGAGGAGGAGCAACCAACTATATGTTTTTAGTGTTGGTTGCGCAGGAATTGTTTGAGAACCTGTGAGTGGCTACTATTATATCATTCAACGAATTATGGCTTTTAGTGCAAAGAAAGGGTGTTGAGTATGGCAGACTTGATGCTGTTGAAAATTTCAGATCAGTAGATATTCCTTAAATAGTGTTTTTCTGAAAAATCGCTGTCAGGGACAGTTCCTAATCATATATTGGGTAGTTGCGGTCCCTGACCGCAATATTAGTTATTTTGCAAACACGATAAATAAACTTTAGAAGTACCCTAACCTGGACAAGCCAGAACCAAAAATTACTAAACTCGGTCACGGAATTAGAACTGACATGGAATTTCTCTTAAGTTTTTTCCGTGTCAGTTCTTCTTCTGTGACCCAATAAGTTTTTGCTCATTGGGCAAGAATTGAACTTATTAGATACTAAATAATATACATGGTTAAAACAAGGAGTGGATATGAATTTTCAAAATCAAAAACTTACATTTAGGGAGAAAATTAGCTATGGTTTTGGTGATTTAGCTTCTGTCCTCTACTGGCAGACCTTTATGTTGTATTTTACATTTTTCTACACCGATGTTTTTCTGATTCCTGCCGGCGCAGCAGCAACCATGTTTCTCGTCAGCCGAATCTGGGATGGCGTCAATGATCCGTTAATGGGAATTATCGCCGATCGCACCCAAACTCGCTGGGGCAAATTCCGTCCCTATTTACTCTGGATTTGCGTACCATTCGCGGTTGTCGGCGTTTTAACTTTTACAGTACCCAATTTTGGCGCCACTGGTAAACTCTATTGGGCTTATGGTACCTTTATTTTAATCATGATGCTTTATACGGCTATTAATATTCCGTACACAGCATTGCTTGGCGTTATCTCAT
>Ga0209636_10002744_pt1 | contig 17979 bp, 12 predicted proteins | sample DeeMarSWOR152_54_FD_187464 | JGI IMG/M metagenome (GOLD analysis project Ga0209636, IMG submission 187464) | Marine sediment microbial communities from White Oak River estuary, North Carolina - WOR-1-52-54 (SPAdes) (version 2) | ecosystem: Environmental > Aquatic > Marine > Intertidal zone >... | reverse complement strand
GGCAGGCAGCCGCGGGTTTTGGTCTTCTGGGCTGTGGAATCTTTGCCGTTTCTCAATGCAGGAGGAGTTATTATGCAAGACACAAATCAGACCTGAAAGGTTATATATCAGATTTTTCTGTATTCTATACTTTTTGAAAACAATGGGTGTTTTGGTGTGTGGCCAAAGTATGATTATTTTAACTTTTTTTTCAGGAGGATAAATTATGTACAGGAAATTGACTTATATGGTTTCCTTTGTTCTGGTTCTGGGGCTGATTAGTGATGCTTCGGCAGAGCTGGTAGGGTACTGGAGACTCGATGAGGGCTCCGGCACGACCGCCATAGATTCGACGGGCAACGGCCATGACGGCGAGTTGATAGGCGAGCCGCAGTGGGTGGCTGGATACTTCGGCACTGCGCTGGATTTTGACGGAGTTGACGATTACGTTGATATTGGATTGGGCGCTGGTGATTACTTTTCCACTTTGAACAGTGGTTTTACCGTGGCCGCATGGATCAACCGTGCCAGTACCGGAACTCATGATGTCATTTTTGGTTCAGGTCGGAATCCTGTGGGCACTACGGCAGGAGATAATAATAATGGTTGGAAGCTTTCTATTGATGACGGGGACGTGATCAGGTTCACGACGCTGGGCATACTGGATTACACGAGCGGGGTGACAGTTCCAATCGGTGAATGGGTTCACGTAGCTGCTACGTTTAATGACACCGGCACTGAAGCCGAGATTTATCTCAATGGTAATCTCGAACAAGCAATCAGCGGCAACGGTCCCGCTAACCCCGCGACCGGATTGTTTGCCGTGGGTTTTGGAGCCACCTGGGCTCTTGAATTTTTTGATGGCATGCTTGACGATGTGCGCGTCTACAACCACGTGCTGACGGGGGCCGAGATTCTGGCTGCTATGAAAGGTGGTAAAGGATATCCGTATGCCTTAGGCCCGTTCCCAGAAGATGGTGCCCTACACTCGGATACATGGGTAAGCCTTTCCTGGCGGGCGGGAGATTATGCGGTCTCGCACGATGTGTATTTGGGCGATAATTTTAACGATGTGAACAACGGTACCGGCGATACGTTCCGGGGCAACCAGGCCGACACGTTTTTTATTGCCGGATTTCCCGGATTCCCTTATCCTGATGGTCTCGTTCCGGGAACAACCTATTATTGGCGAATCGATGAGGTCAATGACACTGAGCCGAATAGCCCATGGAAAGGCGATATCTGGAGCTTTTGGATTCCCCCCAAGACTGCGTATGACCCATACCCGGCTGATGGTGTCAAATTTGTGAATCCTAATGTGGAGCTTCGATGGACGGCAGGTTTCGGTGCAAAATTGCACACTGTGTACTTCGGCGACGATTTTGATGTTGTGGACAATGCTGCCGGCGGCGTCCCCCAGGGAACTAAAAGCTATACTCCGGGCCCCCTCGAATTAGAGAAGACTTACTACTGGCGGGTCGATGAATTTGATGCCGTTACAACGCATAAAGGTGATGTCTGGAGCTTCAAAACCCTACCCGATATACCCATTGTTGACCCCAATCTGATGGGCTGGTGGAAGCTTGATGAAGGTTCCGGTACTACCGCCATTGACTGGTCCGGCCACGACAGTCATGGCGCGCTTGATGGACCACAATGGGTAGCTGGGTATGACGGTGGTGCACTGGAGTTTGACGGTGCCAATGACACGGTCACTCTTGGGACCGGCCCTGCACTGGGTGGGCCGACGGATTTCTCAGTCACCGCATGGATTAAAACGTCAACGACGTCAGCAGGTGTAATTATCCAACAAAGGAACGGCGGCTACAATGGCGAATATCGGTTCATGGTTAATGGAAACGGTCAGTTGGATTTAATGCTTTATGGGGATAGTGATTACCAATACACCTTCTCGACGACAAAGACAGTAAACGACGACAACTGGCATCACGCTGTCTTCGTAAGGCAGAGCCAGAATGGGTATATCTACATCGACGGAAATATAGCGGCCTCGGAGAGCGGTACATTAAGAAGTCTCGATAGTTCAATCCAAGTGGCTGTCGGGGCCGACGTCAGGGATAGCGTCAGCTATTTCAACGGCACCATCGATGATGTGCGCATTTACAACAAAGCACTGACACAGGATGAGATTAAACAGGTTATGAGAATTGACGCGCTACTTGCCTGGAACCCAAGTCCGGCTAACGGCTCAACACCGTACATCAGAGATGCGATGCCGCTTAGCTGGTCGCCGGGTGATGAGGCGTCTCAGCACGATATCTATTTCGGTACCGATGAAGACGCTGTGGACGATGCTGATACATCCGACACGTCGGGTATATATCGAGGCCGCCAGAGTACTACCAGCTACAATCCTCCCGAAGGCGTTGAATGGGGCGGCGGGCCTTACTACTGGCGTGTCGACGAGTATAATACAGACGGGACAATCAGCAAAGGCAGAATCTGGAGCTTTACGGTGGCCGACTATCTTACTGTGGATGATTTTGAGTCCTACAATGACCTTAATGTCGGGGAAGAGGGGAGCAACAGGATATTTCTAACGTGGATAGACGGATACGAGCAGCCGGCAAACGGCTCTACGGTAGGTTATCTTGATCCTCCTTTCTGTGAGCAAACTATCGTTCACAGTGGCAGGCAGTCGATGCCGCTCTTCTATGAGAACTCCGGCCCGGCATATTATTCAGAGGCGACCTTGCCGTTGAGTGACACGCGGGATTGGACCGAGGAAGGCGTTAAAGTACTGACGTTGTGGTTCTATGGCGACCCGGCCAATGCTGCTGAGTCGATGTATGTGGCTGTCGCCAATGCTACCGGCCCGACTGCGGTTGTATACCACGATAACGCCGATGCAGTGCTGATAGATGACTGGACGCAGTGGAATATCGACCTGGAAGAGATTAGTAATCAGGGCGTGGTCCTAACCAACGTTGACTCGCTTTCTATTGGTTTTGGCAACAGGAACAATCCGCAGGTTGGTGGTTCAGGCATGGTATTCATTGATGATATTCGGCTGTATCGGCCAGCTTTAGAGCCATAAGCTTAATAACAGCCGATAGCATGATGGATTTGCATTACTTCGGGGCCTATACTGATTGATTCTGTATAGGCCCCGTTTGTCTATGTGGATATTAAGATTGGTTTTTCATCCTCTATTCACTCGCCTTAGTCCGAAACTACGGGGAGCCAAGCCTCTGGATGTGGAACACAATAGGATAACTGCTTGTCATGACCTGATAACAGCCGTTCCATACTGTGGTGATGGGAGGAAGCGAATCAAATACGTGGAGATTGAAGACGTTCTTTTAGACAAAACGACTCATGGTTTATCGACCATCAGTATTTTAACCTCGTGCCGGGCTATCTGTACTGTCCGGTCGGCGTCCAGCGCTTGGCGTTTGCCTGTCTCGGTGTCGAGCAAAAACCGCCGACCCTTAGCTGACAAGTTCAGATGCACGTTTATATCCTTCTGCCCCTCATTGAAGAGAATATAACAGTTCATCCCATACTTGACGACATGCCGTACTCGCAGTTCGGGCGTCGTTGGCGAAACACGTACATCCACCGGCACTAAGCGGTCGATTTGCCGCACCAATTCCGAATCGCTCATTGCCTCCCTCCACCGGATGAGCCGCCCGCAGTTATCCAAAGTCTTCAATGCCGATTTCGCTTTTTTTGGTGGCTCATCTTCTATAATCAACGCTCGGTAGTGCATGCCGGCAAGCTGGATGCCTTCCGTAGTAACCTCAGCGTCTTCCCAAAGGTGCCTTGCCTCAATGTAGTTGAAATCGCGCTGGTGCTGGAAGCATATTTTTGCTGCCCGCCAAGGCAGATAATCGTTGCGACCAAGAATTGCCAGAGCACAAATATGTTTGCTGTCGGTGTTCAGCCAGCACAAACGGCGGCAGGCATCAGCATAAGGCTTATACTGTTGCCACCAGGGACTGTTGGGTCCCACGTCGGGTGGGCGTTCATCGATGCGAGGGCCTCGCACCGAGTAGTAGAAAGCATGCGGATATAGCATGTTGCAGCCCCGCACAACAAGCCAGTTTGTCAGCCACTTCATTTCTTCGAATGTAAAATTGTGACCGTAGGCGCCGCAGAATTCGTTGGAATTACGACGCCGACCGAGGTGGAGCATGGCTGAGGATGCACACTTGGCTTGTGTTGATTGCGGCCCTTCCAGTGCACTGGGCCTGCCCGGTTCGATATATCTCCAAACGATGTCCTGTCCAGGAATGTGGAAGTGCCTAAGATGACCGATGTCGTCCGGCCCAGCGGGGTGTCCTGTCAAGGCAATTCCATGCGCATTACACCATTTCGAGATGGGAGAGTAGAATGTCTCCTCTAATCTCGCTTGCAGGGCATGATGGTAATCACGCCGGTACCGGTTGGCATCCGGCTCATCTTTATACCAAAGCGCGGGCAGATACGGCGTAAAGTCATAACCGAGCCACGAATTAACGTATTCGAGAATTCCTGTTGTTCCGGGAACCGCACCCCGTTCAGCGTTTTTTGCAAGAAGTGAAGGCTCATCCGTGAAGATAGCTCGTATGCCCTTACCAAAATGCTCTCCAAATTCGTCATAGTACCGCTGGTACACGAGCCTAATAAAACATTCCACGGCCTCTGGATTCAGAATATCCGCGGCCGGTGGCAAATTTTCAGATACCTCCCTGTGGTCTGGCCGGCGAGGAGGATCATCCTCAACAAAATGCAGCCCACGAATAACAGAGCTTCCTGGCCGCATAGCCCTATCGACCACTGCAATCCTATGGCCGTTTGCCTTCTGCTTAACAGTCGCAACCAAATACTGACCGGTAGCCAGTTCTGGTTCGCCGTCGTCACCAATACGTATGCCATGTTGCTCGGTGCCAGGTTTTGCTGTCTCAAGGTCGATTGCAAACAGGCCTCGCGTTCGAAAAGCAGGATTCTCAGCCACCACCTGGCCGCTCGATGAGCCGCTGGGGTACATACCTTCATCGTAAAGCACGACCCACATTTCCCGCTTGGTCGCATGCTCGATGGCAATGCGCATAAAGTGAATCATGCGGTCACTCATCCAGCTAGTACTTCGTGGCAGGCCAGCCCGCGGATGAATTACAAACCCGTATACACCATGAGCTCGAAAGTCATCAAGCTGCCGAATAATCTGCTCTTCCGACAACCTGTCATTCCAGAACCAAAATGGTGCTTGAGAAAATTCAACCGGGGGATTGAGCCATCCATTTAAAAAACGCTTACCATCCTTTTCTTTTATGACAGACCCTTCTACACCCCGAAAAGCACCTGGTAATAATATCGTTGGTACGCCTGCACCCAATAAGCCAAGAAAGCTACGCCTATTTATTTCGCAAGCCAATCCTTTTTCTCCTTATTTGAGTATGCCGAAAGGACAACAAATCCTAATACAGGATTTCCACTTTTTATACCTTTATACACTATCTGAAGCATGCTCAATGGGTTGCTGCTCTGATTTCCATTATAATACCAAAATTATCTGTCAGACGAAGCCTTTTTGTCGGGTTATCTGGACTCGGAGCCCATAAATCGGTCTCCCTCTAATCCCCTACCAGTTCGCCCCATCCAGAAAACAACAAAACCACTGCATACAGTGACTTGCCCTCGGTCGTTCCATATCGGGATGGTGTTGATGGAAGATATCGTTTTTATGAAACAATCCCGGTGGGATTACTATCGCAAGTAAGTTATTGAAACACAGTGGCGGGATGGCCAAGGCTTGGTCAACAAAATGTACTCTGTAGAATCAAAACGCTTTGCTGAAAAGCAGGTGTTAAAAACGGCAGAGGTTCGGGTGAAAGGTACGTATGGGACGAAGGTATAGAGCGGTGGAAATGGGACAAGTCATTATAAATTCAAGACTTATGAATTATCCCCGGTGCGACTCGAACGCACAACCTCTGGCTCCGGAGGCCAACGCTCTATCCGATTGAGCTACGGGGACGAAAATTTATAACCTATTATATTATAACTGCTTGTCCGCATCTTTTACAACCCACTTTTGGCATAATTTTCGCCAGAATTGCTTCTGGGCGTCATTCTGACGTTAGACCGGCCTTGCCATTGTATAAACTTTCTTTGGTTTGACAACCAAGTCTAAAACCGTTTAGAATGCTCTACAGTTAGAAATAGTGAGTAGCATTGCGCGATAAATTGAAGTACCCTGAATTGTAGTTTTATCTGTGCCCCTGCAGAAAAAGTCTCCTCATCTAACCAACCACTCCATAAACACAGACAGAGCGAACCGTAATAACCGCCGCGTTGTTCGCTGCTGACAATTTATCGTTCTATCTTTTTACCGCATCTTTTCGTTTTGCGTCGCAACGCCTTGCATATGCCTATAATGCACAGGTCAACAACTAAGACAACCGCAATAATTGCTCCAACTTCCCACATATGTTTTCCTTCCAATTTGGTCTATGAATCGAGTTGAAGCTATGAACGTCAAGTGCCTATTATACTGAGAAAGTGCTCCCTCATAAAGGAATAATCTGGGCCGTAATAACCGCTGAGTGCTAACGGCTCAAGGACTACAACAAAATTGTTCGACGGGTTTGTCCCAAAATAAAAGAAAAATAAGACAAGATTGCTTGATAAAGCCCAATAATTTGGTATAATGATAAATACATGAAGATTAGAAATCTTTAGACCCCAGACGAAGACAACTAACCTTTACACCTTTTCTACTTGGTGATTTACCTAATAGGAGTAACGATGGCAAAAAAGCTAAAAACTTCGCCTGATGGCAGGAAATGCAAGTTTCCGGACTGCAAGCATCTCTTGAGTATCTATAACCATGAGGCTTACTGTCATGCACATCGCGAACAGATGGCTGAGAAGCGAACGCTTACTAAGATTCCATATCACCATTCTGCATAAATCGATGCTATGGAGTACCTTTTCACTCTCAGAGAGGGATTGTCTTTTCTGTTTAACCGCTGCTCTGCTCTTGTTTGAATAGGCGAAGTTCTTTACAAACCGGCCAGTCAATCAACGCAAGGACGAGAGGTATGACTATCTCTGCCATTGGTAGGAGCATGAGTAAGCCGAAAGCCCAACTGTAGCCCGCCTTTGAAAATATTCTACAAAAGCTAAATACCTTTATGGCGGTTACTACCAGTACAATGAACGCTATGAAGAGGATGAGCATTACTTCCACTGGACCCGGTCCCCATCTAAAAACAGGTTCCATCTTTTTCTCCTTTCAATTCAAAGCTATGAATGTCAAATTTACATTATAGTGAGAACCTGTTTCCCCATAAAGGAATTTCATTATCTGAACCATGATACCCGCCCTAATGGCCATTTGAGGCTCTGACTATCGCTACAATCGCCGAACGTATTGCTTCGGGTAGTGCGGGGGCGTCACTCCGGCGTCACTTTTTATTCGATTGGTGGTCTACTGCCAGTCTATAATGAGTCTACGGTGAGTCTACAACTTGTTTTTGACGCTAAAAACGCAGATAAAGATAGATGGAACAAAGACTTACAAGGTATTTTTCGGCTCCGGAGGCCAACGCTCTATCCTATTGAGCTACGGGGACGAAAAAAATACCGGCACGACTCTATATACGGCAAAACCGTCAGAAAGTCAAGAATATAACCAGTTGTATCCGGCCCAAGCCGTTTTATCGGAATTTTCACACGATAAGATACGACTGAATCAAAACTTACAGGCACAAACCAGGCCACGTATAACGCAATTGCACAAAGATTTTCTGTGGCCGCCCCACTATACTTGACCTTCTCGAATTTTTCACATACGGATTTTGCATCTATGTGTTATAATAGAATGTGTATTTGGTATCCTGGAGAAGATGAAAAGAATTAACCTATATAGTTCGATTCGAGCACAACTTGTTCTGCTCTTTCTTGTTTTCCTATATGGGGCTTCGGCCGTTAGCGCCGAAAGACCCGGCTGGCAGCGACAAGAGGTCAACTGGCCAATGACCATTGGTGCTTTCGTCAAAGCTATCAGCTACCCTGATGGAAAAGCCCCGCCACTTTTAAAACAAACAGGCAACCTGAGGGAGAACCCGTTGAAAGAGACCATCCAGAGAGAACCGGCCTCTCAGTCCATATCTTTAAATCAGTCAACTGCCCAAACAATTGCTACTGTTATCGACTCTCCTGCTTTAGGCGGCTTTCTCTCCTGGTGCGTGGTCGCATTCACAGATGAGCGTTCCGGAGAGCTCGAGCTCGACGCCGTACCCGTTAGCTCCGTTATAGGTAATTATCTAACCTCTACTCCGGAGACTGACTACGCAATCGCCGTCTTTGATACGGGTGCCGGTGCACATATAGCGGACAGCGGCGATGCTGCCAGAGTTGGTCTTTTCGATCATGTCCCCGATCTCATTACTTCCAATATGGTCCAGTTTATGGGCGTGACCGCCTCAGCTAATGCTTGGGTAAGTCAGCCAGTGGGGCTCTTTATAGACGGACTCGGCGTCATTGAGCCCAACGGGCTGCTTCTTGATACCTCCGCCATGGTCGGCGAATACAATGTCTCAATTGCTGTGGGCGACCCAATCGAATCACCGAATTTGCTCACCGTGATTGGAACGCCTCTTTCGGTCTTTTTGGCCGCAGTTTACCGTAACGACCGACCAATCACTATCACCTACGACGGGACCAAGCTGACCGCCCCGGATATACGCTTCTATATACACGATGACCCAGGAATTCCAAGCTACCCCAATGCGGTACCTCTGGAGTTGCGCCCCATCGGGTCTGTCGCTGTCCAATACTTCCCCGACATACTTAACCTGTTCGACCCGGATTTGAGTTCTCCTTTAAGCCCGTCTGTGCTAACGGGATTCTTGCCGATGCAGGGTCTCTTCTTCGTCTCCAGTGTCGACCTTACCCACGATGGCAGAACATCCCTTGACAAAGATGGCTTTATCTTTGACACAGGTAGCAGTTATACGCTCATTAGTGAAGCCATTGGCGCCCGTCTGGGGCTTAGTCCCAACGCTCCCGAATTCGAAATCGAAATACTAACAGCTACCGGGGAAACGATCACAGCGCCCGGCTATTACATAGATTCTCTTGAAGTAATAGCTACTCCGGAATGGCTCAGGTTTACCAATGTCCCCGTGGTGGTGCTCGACGCTCCTTCGCCGGAGGGCGGGGTCCTTGATGGCATTATAGGTATGAATCTCTTCGTCGAATTCAACCTTGTGTTTCGTGGCGGAGGCCTGCCCGGCCAAAGCCAGCCCCGTCTTGAATTTGAGCGCCTCCCCGAACGAATGGTCGCCGACATTGCACCCGGAGCCGGTGATGGTGTAGTGGACTTGCTCGACCTGGCTGCTTTCGCAGAAGCCTGGCTTACCAACTCAGAGTCCTTCAACTGGAACCCAAGGGCTGACATAGCGCCGCGAGGCCGTCTTGATGGCAGAGTCGACTTCCTTGATTTTGCCGTGTTTGCTGAATATTGGCTCAGCACCGCCTCGTCATAAGCTCGTCAAAGCCTAACTTGTCATTCTGAGCGCAGCGAAGAATCTCTTTTGCTCAACCCAGATGCTTCGCCTTTCGGCTCAGCATGACAACTCATCAAAATCTAACGTTGAGCCGACGAGCTGTCCTGTATGCCGCTATACCGTCGATGACCAGTTTTGTGATACAATGCAGAGCAAGATGCCTTCAATCATCCAGCAATGAATTCTGCCTTACTGAGTCACACAATTGTTTGACACAGCCGTTCTTTATAAATATTATTTACTCATCGTTGAACTGTTTACCTGTTTATAGGATGGCCAAATGAGATTCATGCTGGATTTTCTATATTTGCTGGCCGGTGCAGCTTATAGCCCCATGGTCATATATAGGGTTATCAGGCATAAACGCTATCGGCGCGGCTGGGCCAACCGATTTGGTAAAATCACTCGCAAAAGCCCCGCCAAAAAATGCATCTGGCTCCACGGGGTAAGCGTAGGCGAGGTCAACGCAGCAAAGACTATCGTCGAAGAGCTTGAAAACAGGTTCGGCGATTTTGAGATCGTAATCAGCACGACCACCGACACCGGCTTTGCCCGTGCAAACGCTTTATTTGGCGAAAAATTACGAGTTTTTTACTTCCCCCTTGATTTTTCCTGGCTAATGCGCCGTGCCTTCGGCAATATCCGCCCGGCAATCTGTCTGCTGATGGAGCTGGAAGTTTGGCCTAATTTTGTTCAAATCGCACAGCAGTTAAACGTTCCCGTCGTTGTAGTCAATGGGCGGATAAGCGACAAAAGTTTTTCCGGATACAAAAAAATAAAGCCAATCGCAAAAAAAATCTTCCGGAAAGTAAGTCTCGTTCTTGCCCAAACAGAAGAATACGCTCAGCGTTTCAAAGAAATCGGCTGCCCGGATGAAAAGGTAATTGTTACCGGCTCACTCAAATACGACACCGCTCAAATCGCCGAAAAGGTTGAAGGCACCGAGGCTCTTGCAGCCCGGCTAAACATTGACGATGGAAGATTGTGGGTTGCAGGCGCCACCGGAAACGATGAAGAAAAGATATTGCTCGATGTCTATCGGAATCTCCAACAATGGCAACGGTTCAGCGACCTGCGTTTGGCGATTGTGCCCCGTAAACCCGAAAGGTTCGACGAAGTCGCACAACTGATAAAAGAAAAGGGGTTTCCTTTGGTCCGCTACAGCCAGGTAAAAAACCAAGTTGCAGGAAAATCGAGTATCGAGTATCGAGAATCGGGTATCGAGCCTGTCATTCTCGGCGATACGATGGGTGATTTAAGAAAATTTTACTCACTCGCCACCATAATTTTCGTCGGCCGATCGCTCGTGCCTATGGGCGGCTCTGATATGATGGAAGCTGCGGCTCTTGGCAAATGCACTATATTCGGCCCCCATGCCTTCAATTTCAAACAAACTGTTGATGCACTTCTGGCCCACAATGGTGCCATTATGGTTAAAGACAAAGTGGATTTACTTCAGACAATAAGGAGATGTCTTCTCGCTCCACGCGTAACCGAACGAATTGCCAGAAATGGCCAGGAAGTAATCAGGAAACACCAGGGCGCCACTGCCAAAAGCATTGAGCAAATTGCAAAGTTCCTGAACGCTACCTGATAAAACACTTTTTCGAACAATCAGGCTTTTAGCTTTTTAGCTACTGCTTGAATATGTGCCGGCCCGGTACCGCAGCAGCCGGCCAAACCAATTCTACTGAAAAATTTATGTCAATTTTGGGATAAGAGCTTCAGCCTGAGTGACAAATTTTTGCGTCTCCTCCAGCCAGCCACTTACATCGTCGGCCTTGAAGCTGGCAAAGTCTGCATAGTCGCCTTTGAGACGGCTATCGAATAGCAGGTCGAAATGTCCCCCCAATTCTTTCGGGATCAATCCTGTCTTGACAAACTCGCGATGCATCAATGAACGCAGATGTCCATGCTTGCTTGTAGATAGGTTTTTAGTCAATAGTAACGCTGAAACTGCGTAGAAGCAGGCATAGTAAAGACGATTGACGTACAAGTTAATGTGGCCCGCATTAAATAACATCTTGGCCTCATCAATAGCCTCGTGAGCACGCTCCATACGGTAGGCAACTAAAGCACGTTCTTCCTCAGTCATAAAAGCACTCCTTCGCGGTCGATGTTCTTATGAAAGGGCATAGCCCGGTAAAGAGGTGAATCCCACTGTTGTTTGCCGTAAACAATAAGTGTAAGTACCTCACATGTCTCCAGCTCCAATGGATACACATTATCACGTACTCTCTTCTCAATGGCCATATCTACTGGCCCGTCTACTATTATCAGAATGTCATAGTCCGAATATTTATCGGCATCGCCCCGAGCACGAGAACCATACAGAATCACGTCTGCGTCGGGAACAACCTGCCTGATGGCTTGCTTGCACCGCTGCAATAATTTGACGTCTGCCCTACCACCTTTCCAGGAATCAATGGATATCATCTGCTACCCTTGTTCCAAAATAATCTCTTTGATTCTTAACCATGCATTATCGTAATAGAATTTTGAAATAATTACCTCAATTGTCCGCGCCTGCCTTCAAGAATCGATATATGTCCCAGTGACAATTCTACCTATTATTTCAATTTCCTCGCTACTGCCTCAATATGTGCCGGCCCCGTACCGCAGCAGCCGCCGATGATGTTCACTCCGGCTAAATGTATTTTCTCCGCCGCCGACGCAAAATCCTCAGGCGATACCTTATAAACCGCTTTCCCTTCAACCAATTCTGGCTTGCCGGCATTAGGCTCAGCATAAACTGCCACCTTATCCGACAAAGCTCTCACCGCCGAGACAAACTTCTCCGCCAGCTCTACATATTCATTAAGTGACGCCGTTCCGCAATTAAAGCCAACCCCGTCAACACCCATCGAAACTATCTTTGAAACCGCAGATTCGATATCGACACCCATCATCGTTCTAAAATCATCACCGGCCTTATCAAAAGCCATTGACGCAAACACAGGCAAATCACCGCTAACCATTTTTACCGCTTCAATTGCAATCGTCGCCTCGTCAAGAGCCGTCATCGTCTCGATTATAAAACCATCAACGCGGCCGGCTAAAAGTGCCTTTGCCTGCTCAGAGAAAGCTGCTTTTAATTCCTCCGGCTCTATACTTCCCAGAGGCTGAAGAAAATCCCCGCTCGGCCCAATATCGCCTAAGACATATTTTTCCTCTCCCGCTGCCCGCCGGGCTATTTGAGCACCTGCCTTATTTATTTTGGCAGCCTCTTCTGCCAGCTTATGCCGTGCCAAAGCATATTTATTGGCCCCGAATGTATTGGTGAGAACCGCATCGCTGCCCGCTTCCAGATAACTGCGGTGAATATCAGAAATAATATCAGGCTTTTGGACATTTAGATAATCATTGCACGTGCCCGTTTCAATCCCGCGAGCAATCAACTGGGTTCCCATCGCCCCATCCAACAGAAACAAACCTTGTCCAATTATCTCTTTGATACCTGCTTCAGCCATAAACAAGCTCCGCTCTTCTTCTATCACTGCGGTTGTTCAATCCACCTTCCTCCAATCTTTCTAATAATGTGCTTAAAACCTCGCGTCGGCGGACGATTGAAAGGAAACTTCTGCTGCTTCTCAGATGCCGGTTTTATAGACGTTAGATTGAGAGTAATACTGAGCGAATCTTCTCCGGTGTCCTCCGCACGCTCAATAATCTTTATCCTGGCGGGAACAAAGAAGCCTTCGAGAACCTGCTTGTACCTGTCCAATTCTGCAACAACAGCAAGCTGCCCATACACATCGAAATACTCAATCTTTCGAACCAGATAGTCACAGCTATAGACGTATATTTTCTTGATTGCCACGCCCCGGTCTCGTTTTGTAAGTATATCAAAAGCACCTTCATTCGACAAAGACCAATTCTCCTCCGCATCTACTTCGGCGATCCCAAGAGCTTCAAGCAAAGTCTTGGGATTTATTATAAGTGTCTCGGAAGAATCCTGCTCCGACCATTTACCCCACCCGTAAGTGCTGATTTCTGGCCTTAATAACAGCCAGAACTCCTCTTGGTTTGAGCCGAGGACTATCGCTTTTGGGACAAGAGTCGCATCACCCTGCAGGTACATTTCAACAGGCGGTTTCACGAGAACCTTAACCGAAAGGATTTCTTTGTGCTTCTTCTTATCTGCATAATACTGCAAAAGGCACCGGCCCTTAGCCCACAGCGGCACTATATTTTGTGACTGCGACTGCAGAGCGGACAACGCCTCGGTTACAGACCCTTTGCCCGGACAAACCTCTAACGGCATCTGGAACTCAGGCGCACAGCCGGCAAAAATGAATATCGCCGCAGCGAAACAGAAAAGTAATCGGCACTTATACAATTGACAGCTCATTCTCTATAGCTCCATCTGCAATATCTGACCTATCTGTGACGATAATTGCTCGATTTGCCCCTCGTCAAGATGCGGATTTATCACTTCGATCCGCCTTTCGGCGGACTTATCGCCCACTATTCTCAAACGCCAGATTTCCTTGTCTTCTTCAATTCTGGTCGTATCGTATTTCAGACACCTCTTTCGCATTAAAACTAATGCTAAAACAAAGCGAAAATTTATTTTTTCCTGCTCGGTCTCGTTCTCCAGCCGTTCAAAGAAGGCCATCAATATCTCATCATCAACGAATCTCTGCTTCTTCTGGTCGGGATGTGGCAACTTGCTTTTCCAGTAGCAAAACACATCCGGCTTTTGGCTCCGCCAGTAATCAGCGCAGAAATCCCGCCGGGCCAGTCCTTCGTCGGTTTCTACCAGAGCGCCGAAGTATTCTTCGCCGAATGCAATCTTTTTGCCTGTGCCGTAGCACTGTCCAAGCGGCTTATCAATTTCCCACTCATCCATCTTTGGCGCCTTTTTGCACTTCTCGTGCTACTTTTTCCACTTCACGCCAGACACGGAGCAAATTAGCTCCCCATATCTTTGAAATATCCTCACCGGAGTATCCCCGTCTAACCAGCTCAATCGTGACATTCAAGGCCTGGGAGTGGTCATTGAAGCCCGGGACACCACCACCACCGTCAAAATCGGTGCCGATACCAACATGCTCGATTCCGGCAACCTTAACCGCATGATCTATATGGTCCACAAAATCTGATAAGCTCGCTGACGGGTATTTCGCATCAATTTCTTTCATTTCTTCGAGGAACTGCTCATTCTCAATTTTCCCCTCGTCAAGCTTCTCTTTCAAATCGCTTCTTGCTTTGCGGCGCTCAGACGAAACTAATCTCAAAAATCCGCCGACCGCTACAATCTGAATAACCCCTCCATTTTTTGCGAGCGCCTTCAACTGCTCATCGTCTAAATTCCTCGAATGGTCGGCAAGCGCACGGCATCCTGAATGCGAGGCGATAATCGGCGCCTTCGACACCTTGATAAGATCGTAGAAGGAATTTACAGAAATATGAGATGCATCAGCTATAATCCCAAGCCGGTTCATTTCCGTAACGACTTTTTTGCCGAATTCACTCAGACCATTATGTTCTGTTTCCTTGTCACCGAGTTTCTTCCTCGGATTGCAGGAGTCGCAAATGTCGTTGTGGCCATTATGGCTCAACGTAATATATCGGGCTCCAAGATTGTAAAACCTTTCAACATTTGAGATGTCTTTGCCAATAGCAAAGCCGTTCTCCATACCAATTATAATGACTCTTTTGCCGGTTTTTGCAATCCGTTCGACATCTCCGGGCGATGTGGCAAGCTCACAGCGGTCGGGATACATCTTTTCAGTCAGACGGTGTATAGCCTCAAACTGACCCATCGCAGATTCGTACGCGTTCTTGTATCCTTCGGCATCACGTTTCTTCTGTTCGACATACACAGCTAAAAACACACCGTCCATACCACCCTTATTCATTTTGACAAGGTCGCATTTGAGCTTGGGATTATCTATCCCAGGGTCACGTTCCTTCGTGGCGTACTGGGCATTGAGAATGTCAACGTGGGTGTCAATGGTTAGCGCCTTTTTATGAATCAACTTCGCCCTATTGATGATTTGCTCCTCGGTTACCGACTGCTGCGAGCAGCCAGCGAAAATCATCGGCGGCACTACCAGTAATAACGGGATTAATCGTTTGAATAACATCATTACCTTTATCAATTGATATTTCACAAATAACCTCCGCCCGTCCATATCATCGAGCTTGTCGCTGAAAAAAATATCATATTCCGCCGACCGATACAAGACGGCTTGTCAAATCCACCTGGCAGAACAGAGCGAAATCTAAATCACGCAAAGTGTCTGGTTAAGAACCATTTAGTCCATCATTCCACTCATTGACAAAAACACGAAAAAGAAGAAGCAAAACGAAACTATTATCCAGGCTGTCACAATCCCGCTCAAAACGAGATATGTCTTTTTCTTAGTCTGAATGTATAGATACGTAGGCAATAGGGCCGCGCCCAATACAACAGCAAAAGCACAAACCCGGTAAAAATTTCCGATCCTTGCTGCGGTGTCTACATCTAATACATCTAATAAATGAAACGGCACTATGAAACAAATCGGAAAAATAAGTATTTGCCTCAACATCCCTGCTACATCCACAATATCAAGAAACAGGTATGTTAAAACTGCAATACAAAAAAAGACTATAAATTTCCAATTATCTTTGTTGATTTTTAGCATTGACCAGGAGGCTTACTTACCTTCCACTCATCCGTTTCTTCTTTTCCTTTTCTCTACGGCTTAACCAATATTTCTCGGATAGTCTATGCTAAGCCACGTCGCTCGGCTTATCTATCGTGATGGTATCCGAATCGGCCTGCTCTGTACTCAATTCTTATTCAAACTTTAGCCATTGACTTATATTTTGTGCCGTTTTAGGTCCTATGCCACGGACTTTTTGCAAATCATCGCAATTTCGAAAGGCCGGACTATTACCGTCTTTTTCACTGAAGTTCTCACGGTACGCCACTATCGCTCCGGCCCGTCCAACACCTATGCCGGGCAACCTCACCAAACTGGCTACGGGCGCATCGTTTGGATTAATTCGGCTCTCCAGCTCGATTTCGCACCCACTAAAAGCGGTGCCAAACCCCACAAGATTCGAAACAAAACCACAGGAAAAGCAAACAGCCACGCAAACACTGATAACAAATGCAAATGATTGAATCCTCTTTTGCCTGGTATCTGATTCTCGAGTAAAATTACCGGCTGCCATATCGTTCAGTGTATCCGCTATCGACTATCAGCTAAATTTTCATCTGATGAAAATAGCATCGTTTAGTTTCTTCAAGGTTCGGAACGATTTTTTAGATTCGAGCTGATCCGTCAATAGGCCGCTATTAGTCATAGTACTACCTTTTGTATCGGCGAGACTTGAATATGTCACTGAGCTAACAAATGGTTTGCTGAGTGCTATTTTATAGAACTGCTCAATCCATTGCCCTTGGCGCGATTGGTTCCATTCCTCGTGCCATATACCGGCAACTTTGCCATCGTGTAAGCCGGTACCATCTCGGCTCGGAATTTCCACATTGCTCAAATACAAGGGCTTGGCTATAGGCCCAAAGCAATCCAGAATCGTTGATATTTGCATCATATCTCTAATGTGCATACCGGATTGATTTTTGCCGAATCGCATCTGCAGCCCAAACGCATCAAAATTAATCCCGCTCTGTACAACCATATCCATATACACTAATGGTGGAATGCTGTTTGGTGTTGTCGCATAATATTCGCCCCACGGGTTGCTGATTTCTATTATCGTCAAAGCCTCATCGTTTCCTTGTTTCACGGCCATATTAGCCGCGCGGGTCATTTCCAAAATCTGCTCGAACCTGAAACCAAAATGATTGAACACATTCGGACCGCTTACAGCATACCACGGCCGAATATCGCCTGAATAACGAGCGACTACATTTGAGACGAACCGATACGCAGTTTCTCGTATCTTTTCAAAATCCGCTCCGCTACGAAGCAGCCACCTGGGTAGATACTTTTTTGAGAAGCAAAGCAGCGGACCTGCGCTGAGCGCCAATTTCTTTTCGCCAAGGACCTCAACACAAGCATCAACCGTTGAAAAATCATAACTACCTTTATGGGACTCTATCTTGGCCCAGTTTATTGGGATCGTTACAGAGCCGAACAATTCCAGCAGCTTCTCGACATACATAGGGTTATCAATCTCCATAGGGTCGATTCTGCAGCCAAGGCAGCCTCGGCCAAAACCATGGCTCCTGCTCCGTGTCTCGAAAAGTGACTCTGCCTGTTTTACTGCCAGCTTCTCAGAAAAAACTATAGCTTTTTTAAGTGATTCGTCCGCCAATTTAGATGCTAATGGTGCGTCTGAAATGTTTTGAATTGCCCTAATAAACACATCCTGTGCCTCTTTGGAGATATCTGCTAAGCCTTTTATATCGTTGAAAAATGACCAGTCCTCCCGTTTGTTAACGATTTGCATTAGCTTTGAACGGGCTATCTCGACATTCAAATTATATGGGCGTGCTCTCTCTGGCAGGCAGGTTGTT
>Ga0209636_10002743_pt1 | contig 17981 bp, 18 predicted proteins | sample DeeMarSWOR152_54_FD_187464 | JGI IMG/M metagenome (GOLD analysis project Ga0209636, IMG submission 187464) | Marine sediment microbial communities from White Oak River estuary, North Carolina - WOR-1-52-54 (SPAdes) (version 2) | ecosystem: Environmental > Aquatic > Marine > Intertidal zone >... | reverse complement strand
TCAGCCTCCAAGAAGGCCATCGAATTGGACCCCCAAAATGCCACGGCCTTTTATAACCTCGGCAACGCCTTTGGCAAGGTGGGGAATTACGAGGAAGCCTTCGCCTCCTTTTTCGAGGCCATTGAGCTGGATCCCGGCTATGCCGAACCCCACTATGGATTGGCCGTCTGCTACTATGCCACAGGCCACTACGAGCTGGCCACGGAACAGGCCGATAGAGCGGAGGCACTGGGGTTCAAGGTCCCTCAACAGTTCCGGCATGCCTTGAAAAAAGCTTTAGCCAAGCCCGGATAGTAGGTTACCCTTACGAAGAGAAACTGTGGATAAACCATGCTCGTCACCGAGATGATGGAAAAGGCCCGGACTTTCTACCCCGATAAGCACGGGGTCATCTGCGGGGAGAGAAAAATCACCTATTCCCAGTTCGGCGCAAGGGTTGACCGAGTCTCCAATGCATTACTGGATCTCGGATTGAAAAAAGGCGACACGGTTGCGATCCTCCACCGAAACTGCCATTACTATCTGGAAGTCTATTTCGGTACCATGCAGGTCGGCATCGTCCTCTGCCCCCTCAACTACCGCCTTTCCCCGAGGGAATTGGCCTTTATTCTGAATGACAATGATGCAAAGGCCTTGATCGCTGAAGGCCATTTCACCGAAAAGGTTACGAAAACCATCCCCCAAGTCCCCCATATACAGGAGGTCATATGGACCGGGGAGGAACCAATTGAAGGCCTCAAGGGAAGCGGCTACGAGGATCTCTGCGCCTCTGTTTCCCCCTCTCCTCCATCGGGCATTTCCCTGGATGAGGAGGGGGTAATTCAGCTCTACTACACGAGCGGAACGACGGGAAGACAAAAGGGGGTGATGCTCTCCCATCGCAACGTGTACACCCACGCCCTGAGCACCATCGCCGAACTCCACCTGACCGACGAAGATGTCTGGATCCATGCCGCTCCCATGTTCCATCTGGCTGATGCCTGGGCCACATGGGCCATTACGTGGGTAGGGGCGACTCACACCTTTGTTAAGGAGTTCAACGCACGCGATGTACTGGAAACCATCCAGAGGGAGAGGGTCACCATAAGCAATATGATCCCGATGATGCTCAATATGCTGGTAAATTATCCCGAGGTAGGAAAATACGACCTTTCCAGCCTGAGGGCCATCCTCAGCGGGGGTTCCTCAATCGCCCCGGAGGTTGTTCGGAAAACCATGGAGACATTCAAGTGCGATTACATCCAAACCTATGGCATGACTGAGACCAGCCCCTATCTGACCATGTCCCTCCTGAAGGACCACCTCAAGCAACTCCCCGAGGCAGAGCAATTCAAATACAAGGCCGCAACGGGTCGGGCTGTTATGGGGATTAGCCTCAGGGTCGTCAACGAAAAGGGCGAAGAGGTAAAACCCGACGGCAAAGAGGTGGGCGAGATCGTTGTCAAGGGAGATGCCGTCACCCGGGGGTACTGGGGCCTTCCTGAGGAGACTGAAAAGGCCATCAGGGATGGGTGGCTCTATACGGGGGACCTTGCCGTGATAGATGGGGAGGGATATGTCAATATCGTCGACCGAAAGAAGGACATGATCGTCACCGGAGGCGAGAACGTCTATTCCACCGAGGTAGAGAATGTCCTCTACATGCATCCGGCGATCCTGGAGGTGGCGGTGGTCGGGGTACCCGATGAAAAATGGGGCGAGGCCGTAAAGGCGGTTGTGGTCTTACAGGAGGGCCATAAGACCACCGAGGAGGAGATCATCGCATTCTGCAGGGAGAATATCGCCCACTATAAGGCCCCAAAATCGGTGGATTTCATCAATGAGCTCCCCAAGACGGGTTCCGGCAAAATTTATAAAAAGGGCTTGCGCGATAACTACTGGGAAGACAAGGGGAAAAGGATTTCCTGATAGAATGACACACCACGATGTTCAAAAACTGATGATCTGATCGGCCCAGTCGTCATAAAAGTCATGGCAGGATAAGAGGATGACCTGGTGTTTCTTGGAGACCTCCTTCAGAAGATTTCGGGTATTTTGCCGTCGAAATGGGTCAAAATGTACCAACGGATCATCCAGAATAAGGGGGAGGGAATTCCCCCCGGCAACCACATCTGCCAGGGCCAAGCGTGCCGCCAGGTAGAGTTGATCGCGAGCACCCGCAGAGAGTTCTTCGGTATCCGGATTGATCCAGTCGCCCTTATCCGGGTTAAACACCTGAAGGGAGAAGTCCTCCCTCGAAAGGCGGACTTGTCGATACTTCCTGTCCGTGATCTGGGCGAAATAGGCGCCAATCCTTTCGTCCACCTCCCCGGAGATTCCCCTGAGGACGTTCTGCCGAGCCTCAGCGAGGACCTGGCCAATGATCTCATAAGCCCTGAGCTTCATCCTCAGCCTTTCGGCATTCCGTTCCAGAAATTCAATGCGTTCTTCCAGTTCAGCCACGTCTTCCTGACCAAAACGCTCTTCCTCGAGAATGCGCTTAAGGGTCTGCTGCTCAACCTTGAGGTCGGACAATTTCCGCTCAAGGGTTTTAACCTCGCCCTCTCGTCTGACGACTTCTTCACCTGACGCCTCGAACGTCTTAAGATCATCCAGGGTTGTCTCCGCTACGAGCATCTGCCGAGCCAGTTCTTTCTTTTCCGTATCGAGCTGCTCCTTGCTGAACGATTTCAGGATACCCTGGTTCTCCCGGATATTTCCCTCGAGTTCCTGAACCTGTTTACGGAGTGCCTGGATCTCCCGCTCTCGGCGTGCGAGGTCTTCCTCTGAAATAGCGAACTCCTCAATCTCTCCAAGGGAATCGCTCAATTCCCTCAACCGCGTTTCTAACTGATCAACCACCGTTGTCAGGGACTGCAGGGTCTCCCTTCCCAGCGTGATCTTGAGTTCCGTCTCCTTTGCCTCGAGATCTCGCCCTATTTTCTCCCGCCTCCCTCTCATCGTCTCCATTTCCGCAACCGATTCGCATTTATAGTTATCGAGCTGGTTCTTCAGGAAGCCCTTCTTCTCCCTCTGCTCCCTCAAGCCCTCTTCCAACGTCTGGTCCTGCGTGGTCACCTGTACCTCTGCAATCTCCTTAAGGTCGATGCGGATCTCCTTCCTTGCAGTTCCCTCCACCGTTTCTCCCGCCGTCCCTTCTCCCGCCGAAATGAGGCCATCCTCGGTCTCTATGGCATACGGCGTTGTTGTCTTGAAGATCACCTTAAGATGCATGGCCCGCTTGCCAATAGCCTTTTCCAGTGCCATCATCTCGTTTTCCGCTCGGAGCGCCTCTCGAACTGACTTCTCAGGGATGTCGGGGAGATCCTCCAAGGATTTCTTTAAACCATCAATTGCCCTGACAACCTCGCGGGCTTTGGCGAGCACCTCCTTCTTATCCTTCAATGCCTTTTGCAGCTCGTCTCTGTCCTTCCGGGCTTGAGCGGCTTTCCGGTATTTCTCCAGATTGCCCTCGCCCGCCTTCAGATCTTCCTGTTTGGCATTAAGCTTCGTCGTCAGTCCCTGGATATCTCGATCCGCCTTGTGGAGTTTTTCCAGATCTGCAACCGTCTTTTCGAGGGCCTTATCCAGGGTTTCGAACTTCTCCCTTGCCCTGATATACAGCTTTGATTTTTCCAGGGCCTGCTTTTTCAACTCCAGGGACTTCGTGGCTTCGTCCAATTGATTTGAGACTTCGTGGATTCTCCCCCTCGCCTGATGGAGCTCCCGCACCTTATCTGCAATCTCGTCTCTCCTCTGTCTTAAAGCGTTTGACTCGTCAATCACCTGCCGTATCTGCCCCGGGTTTGTGGGCGCTGGTCGATCCAGCCCCCTCTTGAGATCCGATTCCTTTTTTTCAAGCAGCTTGAGAACCGACTCCACCGCTGATTCCTCTTTGCCGGCAACCTTCTCCTCAAGCAGGGTACGCAGCTCTTTTTGTCCTGAATGAATAGCGTTAAGTTCGTCCTGAAAAACACACACGGTGCTGGTAAAGACGTCCCGGGAAAAGAACCCGATGATCTCCGTCAGTTTAGCAGTCACCCTATTCTTGTCCTTCCAGGATTCCCCCGTCGTCTCGTTCTGGAGCAGTATGGACTTGTTTTCAAAGTCCTTTTCGAGCAGGTAGGTTTGGCCGCCCGTTTCGAATCCCAGAGAGATGTGATAGAGGGTTTCCCTGTTCCACTCCCTCGCCTCTTCAAGTCGTTGGGCGGATGACTTGGGGTCCTCAAAGAGGCCGAAGAGGATGGCGGAGAGAAGCGATGATTTTCCGGCCTCGTTGGGGCCCTTGAAGAGCACGATGCCGTCACCAATATCGCTGGAGAAGCTATCGATATTGCGGAAACGGTTGATCTGAATCCGTGTTAATCTCATGCCATCAGGCCTCTCTCCCGCTCAATAGGGCAAAACCCCTCCGGAGCGCCTCCTCCAGGACGGGTTTTTCATCGGGAACGGCAGCCTCCAACCTCTTTTCCATGAGGCGGAGGAACTGGCCCATGACGGTGCTTTCCGGGAAGTCCGCGGCACGGATGGGCTCGAGCGAGGTGGTCAACTCGCCCGCGATGACCTCGAAATGGAAAAAGAGATCTTCCAACTCGTCAGCCAGGCGTTCCTCGCCCACATCCCAGGTCAGGGGCTTCAATCCACTCAATCTGAGGCGGAGGAGGGTGTTGTGGTCGGCATGCTTCTTGATTTCCTGAATAAGCCCCTGCTCCTCTTCAAAGGCCTCGATTTCCAGATCCACGGTCTTCCACAGGTACTTCCCAACCCGCTTCTTCTCAACCCGCGTGGCCAATTCATCGATGGAAACGAGAAGCACGTAGCCCGAGTCATCCCCCTCCTCAAAGCTAAGGGTCTCCGGTGCCCCACAGTAAAAGGCCTTGACCCTGCCCTGAGAAAAATCAGCGTACCGGTGCCAGTGCCCGAGGGCGACGTAGTTCATCCCAGAAGCACCTATTTCTCGTTCTTTCATAGGGTAGTAATCGCCAGCGAATTTTCCCTCGATGGCCATCTCGCCGTGGGCCATTGCCACGTGGTATGCTGTTTCGTCATTCCGATCAAGTCCTTCAAGCGGGCTCTGAGTACCAGTGGGGCTCAGATTTGCCCTGCCATAGACGGTTAGATTTAAATCCGGAAAGCAGAACGAGGTAATGTCGTCCGTAAAGATGTGGATAGCCGGTATGTCCCGAAACTCGGGGCGCCGGTATACCGAAGAGGGACCATAGCAATCATGGGTCCCCGGGAGGATGCACACCGGGATCGGCGCCAGCCTCTTGAGCTGGGCCACGGCTTCATCAACGAGATTCCTCGACACGGCATTGGAGTCGAACAGATCGCCAGCGATGAGCACGAGGTGAACGGATTCAGCCAGGGCTACATCCACCGTGGCCTTAAGGGATTCCTTTACCGCCTGGCGAAGCTGCCTGCCCTTTTCACCAAAGCCGACGAACTTAACGCCGAGCTGATGGTCTGCGGTGTGAAGGATTGTGATCATAACGCAGTCAATGTACGATGCAAAAAGGGAGCGGATGTCCCTTTCCCCTGATCAGCCGTCGCGCGCATCCCCATATTCGCGCATAAAAGAGAGTTCGTCTGGCGACATGGCTCCTTCCTCAATAATCTCTACCAGTTCCTTTACATGGTCGGGTTTGCTCGGTCCAGAAAGGCAGAGATCCACGCGAGGATGGCTTAACACGAATCTGTAACACTGTCTTACCGTTGGGATAGATCGGCCTTCAGGCCATCCCCGAGGCCTCTTGAGCATAGCACCATGTTTTAGGGCATTAAATGCCACAATCCCTTGCCGATCCTTTTCATCCAAATGGCTGAAGATCTCATGTTCTGCACCCCTGTGAGCGGCGTTGTAACGTACCATGAGGACATCAAAGATAGGCCACTTCTGTGCCATATGGAGGATCATAGGTTGCTTGTGTCCGGAAAATCCGAGGTATCTGACTAATCCCTGTTCCTGTATTCGTACAAGCTCATCAACGGCTCTCTGCTGGGATTCCCGCATGACCCAGCCGAGTAAGAACAGATCGATGTAATCGATTTTGAGTCGGCGAAGGTGTTTTCTCACAGAGCGCTCAATGCTGCCGGGAAGGAGCCATGAATAGGGCGCAGTGGCAATGACGATTTCATCTCTGTGTCTTGGAAGGAGCTGTTTCAAACATCTCTCCATAGATCTATACGTCGGCACCCAGGGAGCCCAGAAAAAGTAATTTATTCCGTGTTCAAAGGCCCACTCTATCGAAGTAGGGTCGATCCGATAGCCACCTCCGATTCCGAAAGGGCTGATAAAAAGACCCGTTCTCCCTAATGTTCTTCGTTCAAATGCCATTGTTTGCTCCAATCGTGGGAAAGAAATACGGTATTGCTGCTTTATGTGGAGGGTTCCCGATTCACGCACTCTTCACGATATGCAGAACGGGGCCCTCCTTCTTTAAGCTAATGTGGATTTCTCGATTTATCCAGTTAAAAGTTTTTCTATTTCTCTCTTTGCCTCATACAAAGAAGGAACAACTGCATGGGCCAAAGATCTTATCTCATCAGTTGGTTCTGATAAATCGGGAACCATTATGGGGATCATCTTTGCGGTATGAGCTGCGCGAATTCCAGGAAAGGAGTCCTCTAGAACAACACAACGTGGAGGAGGAGTCTTTAATAACTTTGATGCAATTAAAAAAATATCAGGAGAAGGTTTTCCATTAGGGACTTCTTCTCCTGTTATAATAATGCGAAAATGATTTAGGAGGTTGCTCAGCTGAAGCCTTTGGATGGTAAGCTCTCGAGGAGTGGAGGTCGCTACTGCCATATGGATCGATTTCTCCTCAAGATAATCCAATAATTGCCAGAGTCCTGGTTTCACAGAAATGCCTCTTTGAGAAATAACTGCGGATTGGATTTCTAACGCCAGGTTACGACAATCTTTCACGGGGAATTCATATCCTAATTCTTTTAGTAAAATTTCGTTAGAATCCTGAGTGGTTCGTCCTATTAATTTGAGGCTTAGCTCATCAGGTAACGTGAACCCAAATGCTTCTGCTGCTCGTTTCCATGCATGTATAGCCAAACGCTGTGTATCGAGCATGAGCCCATCCATATCGAAAATAACCGCTTTAATCGTTTTCTTCATTATTTTCACATGTTCAGGGACTCAACGAGTCGATGGTCCGATCCTGCCCATATGCCTGTGAGAAACGGATAGTGTAATGAACGTCCCTATCTACCATCATCGAGAAGTATTTTGTAATGTAAGGAACAGCGTCCCCTATTGTCAATGTATGATCTTACACGTATCCTTTTACCATGCAGGCGATGCAACCACTAAAATAAAACAATCAACCCCGCCGGTATTCAAAAGGCTATGTGAAGAGCCGGCAGGAACCCATATGGCATCACCGTGAACCACATGCCTTGAATCATCTCCTACGGTCATTTTCCCCTCGCCGCTCATAATAAAGTATATCTCCTCCATGGGATCAATATGTGCTTCAATCTCTTTACCTTTTTCCAGGGTTGCACACGCCAAGAAACCGATTTCCTTTAAGACTCGACGATCCAGGATCATCTGTGCTGTTGCCCCTCCATGGGCAATATATGTCGTTTCCAACACTTCTTTATCCTTCAGATTTCTCACGATCATGAGAAGCTAACCTCCCCCATGCGATCAGTGTAGAAAAGAGAGCCGAGCCGTCCACTCTTAAAATAACTTGAACTCAGGTTGATATTTTACCAGCCCACCTCGTCCGGCCAAGGCATCTTGACGAAGTTCCATGACCATGAATGCATCATCCGGAACATCGAACTCACAGTGAATGCCGCGATACTTTGTTGACACGAAACCAAATCTTCCGTAGAAGTCTGGATAGCCAAGCACGAACACGATCTCATGACCGGCTCGCCGACATTGCTCGAGCCCAATACGAACCAGCTGCGATCCAATTCCCTTCCCCTGGTATGGCGGTAAAACGGCCATTGGACCAAGCCCGATTGCATTGAAATGTGACCCGGCGGATTCAATTGTCACGGGGGAAAATACGATGTGCCCCACAACGTCATTTTCTCGGACTGCAACCAGTGACAAGATCAACGCTCCCCGGCGGCGAAGTGCATCGACAAGATCCGCTTCGTTTGATTGGCCGAATGCCTCCTCGAGAACGAACCGGATTGCACCAGCATCCTCTGGTCTCTCATGAAGAATAGCTACCATATCTTTAGTATGCTAAACGAAAACCCTCACCTGCTGGGCAGGTTTGCAGTGTGGCTTACTGTGTGAGACAGTCTCAATGATCACATCACCTCTGAATTCGAGCTGCGATCAGCCCAGTCGGGTGCAGCGGCGGTTTGAGCGGCGTGTTGCCATATTCGTGTACATCGACAAACAAGCATGAAATAATCCGACCAGCACCTCACTGCAATCCATTGATCCATCTCTGCGCTTCCATTTCCAGACTAGTCGGAACATACCTGAAGGTTTCCAGTAGGAGGTGATGGACTTCGGGGACTTGTGCCGCGACATCCTGTGGAAATTGATTCAACAACTTGATGAAACCAAGCATTTGATTGACATATAGGAGTGCGTCACTAAAAGGTGTAAGAGGCCAAGTAACAGCATAGGCTATCTTCGGCAGCATCAAAGGTATCTTTCGAAACCTTATCGTCCTCCCAGCGACGCTGGAAATGCGTTTCGCTGCTTCCGCAAAGGAAATGGCTTCGGGTCCGACCATACGGAAACGCTTCCCTGACAAATCATCTCTGAGAATTGCCTGAGCCGCTATTTCCCCTACATCAACAGGCGACACCGTGGGGAGAGCAAGTGGCCCTCCGCCAGGAACTATCATAGTTTCCCCACGTATCATGGCAAAGAATATCTCCATAGAGGGCGCAGCGCCTAAGACAGTCCAGTTGAACTTTGACCTGGCAAGTGCGTTTTCAACTTCGGATTTGATCCTTGCAGTTTCGAGATTGACCCCTCTCGGCAAATCTTGACTTGTGCTATAGGTGGAAATGTAGACTATCCGAGAGATCCCTGTTCTCTCAACCTCCGCCAGAACCGCAAGGACAGAGTCCCTTTCAATCAACTTCAGTTTACGAATCAACTTGGGGGCAAACGCAGAAACACTAATGATGGCCCGGCCCACTCCATTCAGTGCTTCAGTGACTGATTTCTTTGCTGTAATATCACCTTCAACGATCTCAGGAATTTCACCAAGAATCTTCCGGGCATGGCTCGCGTTACGACTCAGCACTCTTACTGGGGCAGCACTTCTTACAAGACTCTGGACAATATGACGCCCATAATGCCCTGTCCCACCAAGGACGAGTATGGGTTTCTCCTCACCATTGTCCATACAGCCTACACCTCTCCGCCTTCAAGATTCAGGCAGTATACAACCGTTCCTCCTAAGAACCCCCTTCAAAGACGCCCAGCCGCCCAAAAAAAGCATGCTCTTTATGCCACAGATCTCCAGATGGGTACATGTTTGTTTCCTCGCCCCATGTACGTCATGATTACTTGGCGTTTACAAACTTCTTATACATCCTTTCAACCTTCTTCTGTGTCACGTGGGGCTTGTGAGCGCGAAAACCACCGCCAAAGGAGTGAGATATATGCATCAGCTCATGAATGAGTATCTTGGTTTGCTCTTCTTTCCTGAGCTTATCAAATCTTTCAGAAACAAGCTCAATGGCATAATGTGGCTTCTCGTTGAGGGCTAGCTGCATAATTCGAGAAATTCCGTGACAACGCCCAATTACCCTTTTGCTTTTTGAACCTTTACTCCTTACACAAACCACTCTAGACTCATCTATATGGCTCATGTGAAGCTTGTGCAGGATATCTCTTATCTCTGCGCCGATATCCTCGGCCAATTCATACCGAATCATAGGAAACAGATAACCATAACAAAGGGACAAAATCAATCAAGAGCATGTAAGGAATCATCCTCGTTCAAAGTCGACCACAAGACTTCGATATAATGCGCCTAATACGAGTTCAGATTGAAATACGTTGTTTCTCAGAACCAACGTCATACATGAGGCAATTCATTGCTTGGTAAAACGTCAAACATCGACTTGAGTCTTCATGAATCCAAGACTTCTGACGTTCATCAGGTGAATTGTCATGGAGGCCTGCTGATAGTTACCATACTTGAATGTAAAAAAAACAAGGCCAGTATTGACCCTGCCTTTGTCCCAAAACCTCTCACCCGATATCCGCTCATAGACTTTTTTAGCATATCCTCTGACCTTGCAATTTTCGTCATTTTGCCCGGCCTCTCTTAAATCCTCCAAAGCCCTTTTATCCCCGATATGGACCAAAAGCTCCCCCGCACATGACCCAAACTCATGGTTTACCCGTAATCCCAAGCATATGTAAAAAAGGGAACAATAATAGGCCTACAAGAAGAATAGTACAGATGGTTTTCCCCGCCATCCCAGTTAATCCAGTCAGATAGTGGACGCCAAATACCCAGCTTACTATTCCTATTATCATCGAAGGTATTACAAATAATAATGCCCTTTTCATGGACATCCCGATCATTAAACCAATAACGGCGCCCACCAAAGCCCCCGTCCAGGGAAAAGGGAGCCAGACAAATATCGGCAGGCCCCATGGGCCGTACTTATCTATTCTGCCCTTTTGCACTTCAGCCCTTTTCCTCATAGAGTCTACGATGTTTCCGAGAAACCGTGGCTTTATGATTTTATGAAAAAAGGTGACAATCAAGGGCAAAAAGACGAATAACACACTCGAATTCCAAATAGCCAAGGTAGTTATGAGTGGTAAGGGATGCAGCCCTAATTCTTGCCCGGTGAGTATCGAAGCCATCCGCCCACTAAGGAGTGACGCAACAATTACTGCACCTATTTTCAGGGTGAGTTCGCGTTGCAAAAACCACAGAATAAGGACCATCACAATCTCTGATGCAAAAAGGCAGCATCCTAGGTAAAAAATGAATGCCTCTGTCCGTTCACTGGAGCGAAACATACCGCCCTACTGTTGAGAGGAGGAAAGATACATACCAATATAGGTGATTATCTCATCGATGTTGAGACCATCAAAGCAACGGCCCCCTGGACATTTGCTAATTATTCGCTGAAGAGAGCACGTAATGTCCTTACAATCAGGGGTGGCTTCAAATACTTTTGACGGCGCATCCTGACTGGCTTCTACATAGATGTCTTCAAAGGAATCGTAACCATAAATCCCTGGCTCGCTCGATCCAAATATACCAACAATGGCGGTGCGATTTTTAAAGTCCTGGGTATTATTGACAGCGATTTTTCTGGCAGCAGCAATGTGCATCGGTCCCGTATCGCCGGTTATAAAAAGATCACAAGTATCAAGTAAAGAAGCATATATATCGAGCGATAACTTCTTGTCGAGAACAATTAACCTCTCCTGTAAGGGAGTTGGAATATTATCTACTAAGTATCTTTCAATGCCTTGGAATGTAATGCCAGGGCCTAATAACAGGAAATCAAAAGTATCTTGTGATAATAATTGGGTTAACAAGAAGACCTGTGTTTCCTTGTACAAAAAAGTATATTTATTTGAGGCATCAGGGTTAAAATACACTATCCTATCATCCGGCGAAATACCGAAGGATCGCAAATATCGATTCCTTGCTGCTAGAACATCAGCAGATAGATAGAGCTTTGTACCCGAACAAATGCACCTGCCCTTGTTTGAGTCGGTTTTCTCAAGTAATTCTGAAAATAGCTGGTTTATGTATTCATTCATTCTATAAGCGAGATGGGCGATTTCATTTCCCTTAATCTTCGCCTTCAGTATCTCAGCTATCAACATTGTAGAAGATATAGTAGTACAACCAGCACCCTTGAGGTCGCGAATTGAAAGAAATGGACAAAAATTTATTACGATATCGTAAGCCTCCTCTCTGCATAGCCGCTTAATTACATCACGTTCAATCTTCGAAGGCCTAATAGGACTGGAAAAAATAGGGAAGAAGTTTGATATGTGAGGATTCCTCTTTATGACAGGATCGGCAACGATAGTATAGGCATAATCTATCTCGGAATCAGGAAAATAGTGCCTTACTGCCTCTATGCACGATTGTATAACGATCGCATCACCGATATTGACGTCAGAAATAACAAGTATTTTCCGTATCTCACCGATATTATGGAGAAGGGCCGCGTTCTTTTTCCGAAGATATTGAGTGAGGGTTTCGGAGCCGAGGAGATAGTAAACAGCCTTCCCCAGCGGTTTTGATACGATCAGTGGCAGCCGTCTTCCTATCTTTTCCAATAGATCCATTTTCTCAGATTAGTCAATGTAGCCGAGGCTTTTCAATCTCCTCTTTATCTCCTCATCATTGCCCGCACGGTATGTGTGAGGATATTCGTCAAATCGCACCAGATCCTTCTGCTTAATTCCGCTCTCCCGGTTCATCGTCAGATAGATGACGAAATCATCAAGTTTACCCTTGAGATCTTTACGAACGCCAGGGGCTCCTTCAACAATATTCACCTTTTCAAAAGGGTCATGCTTTAAATCATACAGCTCTTCAGCACCACCATGGATTTTGTGGCAATAGGAACAATACCCTTTGCCATCAGTGGCGCATATGTACTTATACCTTTCAGTCCGTATAGCTCTCTTTTTCTGGACATAAGATTCCTCACAATAAATAAAAGGACGAATCCCGGAGACACTATGTTCAATTAGGGGGGTAAGACTCGTGCCGTCAAGGTGGAATTTCTCAGCATCTATATTCAAATCCTCTAAGATAGTGGGAAGTAAGTCGGTATGCTGAACGAACCCTTTTATTCTTTGGGCTTTGCCAGAGATCCTAGGATATCGTAAAATGAGAGGTACATGTATCGTAGCATCATACAGGCCATGGTGATCGAAGAAAATGCCATGTTCGGTAAGACTCTCCCCGTGATCAGCGGTAATAATGACCATTGTGTTGTCCCAGAGGTTTCTACCTTTCAATTCTCGAAAAAGCCTGCCCAGCTGTTGGTCGACATATTTGATTGCTCCAATATACCTGTTAATTAATCTCTCCTTTCTATCCGAGCCCCTATACGATTGATATTCTCTGGGGCAATTGTAAGGTGTATGCGTATCCCAATAGTGAAGAAAGAGAAAGAAATTATCTTTCTTAATCCCTTTGATCAATTCTATGGCTAAATCGGTAACAAGAGCAGCATTTTGAATTTCGGCAAGTTCCTTAGTAAATAAAAAAGTACGCAAGACCCCTTTTGCATCCTTTGGAGAAGGAATGGCAAACTTCCTCGTATCAGCATATTGGAGGAAGATATCTATATGTGCCAGGATATATTTAGCATGAAAAGCAATTCTTCTCATGAGATTCTTTTTCTTAATATCATAGTAATCAAATCCTCTTCTAAACCACCTTCCCATCCAATCCACCGCCATAGTTTCATATCCATAATGCCTCAATATTTCGGCTAACGTTTTGGTTCGCGTATTGTCAAAGGTAACGATATCTCTCTGTTCTATTCTATCACCATGGTGGACGATTCCATGGGATAGAGGGTATTTCCCCGTGAGAATGGTAGTAAGTGATTGATCAGTCGTGTTCCAAGTAGAATACGCATCCTCAAAAACAACCCCTTCATTGGCAAGGCTGTTGATATTCGGGCTCACCCCATTGCTTTCTCCATAAATGTCTAAGTCCTTAGCCCGCAAACTATCAATTACTATTAGAATAACGTTCGGGTATCGTAATTCCCTATTTACCATGAATAATGGCTCCCCCTTTTCGTTTTCTGTCAAACGTAATCAACTCTGTTTGTCGGCAATGCCTCGCGTGCCGATTATCGAATTTGCATCCTCCAAGTGGTCCAGATCATAGGCGGACCATACGAAGGGGAGCAAAAACATATTCTTGAGCACCCAGAGGACAACGAGGCACTGGGAAAACCGGGTGGGAAGATTTACCAACCATCGAACGACAATAAGGATCAAGCCCAGGAGAAATACCGCTTTCAACTGCTCAAAGAGGGGCCGCGTATATCCGATAGGTTTTGTAGCGTTTTCCCCCTAGCGCCTCAATGCCGCGTCGCATCAGGATGTTCTCCTCGAGAATCCACGAGCATTCGGCTCGTTGATAGCCTTTTCGGATTGCCCTCTTGAAGGTCTCATTATAGAGAAGGGCCTCCGCTCCCTTTTTTCGAAAAGCATGTTTCACCCCCAGGAGCATCACGCGAAGAGTCTTGATTTTCCTGGAAAAATAGGGGATTTTGAGGATACCCAAGAACCCCACCTTGCCGTTTAAGTGTTTAAGAACCTCATTGTAGTCCGGGAAAGATACCGCGAAACCAACAGGCTCTTGCCCCAAATAGGCGAATAATGCTAGATCGGAGACGACCAAGGGTTTCATAGTCTTCGCGAAAAGGTCGATCTCTTCCTCGGTCATTGGGACGAATCCCCAGTTATTGCTCCAGGCGTGGTTGTAAATATCCTTGATGATCTTTAACTCCTCGTCAAATTTACGGAGCTCGATGGGACGGACGTGGAGTTGGGTTTTCCTTCTCACTAACGTCTCCGTGATTCGGGTCAGACGATCCTGGGAGAAAGATGATTTCTCTACGAGATAGGCGTAAAGATCCATGGTCTTCTTCAATCCGAATCCCTCAAACAGAGATGGGTAGTAACGAGGGTTGTAGGTCATCATGAGGCAAGGTGGAGAATCGAATCCCTCGACGAGCAGACCACACTCGTCGTTGGTGGAAGGATTCATCGGTCCAGCCACCTGCTCCATTCCATGCCCTTTGAGCCAACGCGCAACCGCTGATAGGAGTGTCCCCGCAACCTCAGGATCAGGAATCGACTCGAAGAACCCGAAGAATCCAACCTTCTCCCGATGAAACTCAATGTAGTGGTGGTCGATGATCCCTGCAATCCTCCCTACGATCTGTTCTCCCCTTTTAGCTAGAAGGAACATCATCTCAGAGTGGGAGCGGAAGGGATGGTTTTGGCTGAATTTCAGGAGTTGATCTTTAATGAATGGGGGCACCCAAAACCGATCCCCCTTATAGATCTGCCAGGGAAATCGGATGAAGACCATGAGATCCCGTTCGTTTCTTACCTCCTCAACACGAAGTTTCTGCCCTATCATCCAATTGCTTTTCATAAGATCCCCATTGCTTTCTATCAAATCACTCCCATCTGTTTTCCTGCACGTTTGAATACGTCCAGAACTGTGTCTAATTGTCCCTCTGTATGGGTTGACATGTAACTCGTCCTAAGCAGTTCTCCTCCGGGAAGCAAAGCAAGCAGAGCTAGTGACATGAATTTCAGGGTTAAGACCGCATGAGTTTTAACTCATCTTTCTCTAGCAATGAAAAAGCCGGGGAACCTCTTCGCATGGGTAACCTGGCCATCTTCAAACCCCACAGATTGTTTTGGCCTTTCAATTATGACGATCCTAACAATCCGCTTGTAATCCTCGCCAAGTCACGTACCAGCCAATTGGGAATAACCAATGGGATTCAAAGACCCGTGGCTTTCCGCCACACCTTCACAGATGGTTTGGCTTTGTCGACTGAACCCATTTTAGCAGGGTGGGAATATATGTCAAAACAAAAACCAGATCGAGCGATCTCAAACTGAAGTGTGGAAATCCGCCGAGTCTGGATAGAGTCAATATTTCAATCGCTAATCAATAGAATCGGTCAATAGGTGAAGGTTACTACTTCATCTACTATGTGACACAGCCTTTGATTTGTTGACAGATGAAGAAAAATTCTCCTATTATAGTGGTCAAAATAGGAGCTTAACCCTAGCCAGGAGGAAGCTAGGTACCACAATTGGAGGACTAGCGCCCTCCTGAATTTAGCAGCTTGATAGCCATCAACTATGGGCTCAAAAAGACTAAGGTTTATGCCAGTTCTGGCCGTTTTCCTCTGCATGGTATCGTGTGGGGAGGATGACGCCATTTTTTACCTCTGTGGCGTCAATGGGGCATATACTGGCGACTACTTAGTGACCTTAGATATTACAAGCATCGGCGATCAATGCGATCCGGGGGCGGTCCCTCCCGATCCAACCGTGATCAAATTCGGCGACGTTACCGTGGACTGGGATTGCGAATTGTTCTTTGATGACCCAGGACTTCTTAATAGCCAACCGGTTCTCATCGATTTTTGGGGCGATCTTCGAGACGACTGGATGAGGTTGATCACTGCGAATGGTGACGTAATCACCTTCTTCGTGATGGATTTCGAGGACGGCGATACGATTTGGGGCATATTCTGGTGGGATATGACAAGCGATTGCGTTGTGGAGGGTAACTTTACCATTACTATCGACTAAACTGAGGCTTATTTCCTTTCATATCTGTCTTCGGGCGCTATCCTCAACGGGGCTACCTTATCCCAATTAATGAATTGCGATTGAGATCTATGATCTTCAGGGTTGGGTCCAAACTGTCTGATTTATCTAGAATTCAACAAATTACCTTTTGGTTTTCCGAAGCAAATTTAAGCCGGTTAAAGATCAAAGTCAGCGGCGGCGTTTATCCGGTCGCTGCAGCGTCCTTTTAAACCCTGCGAAGATAAATACTTCCTCCAGTGTTCTTCAGACAGAGTGGCATTTTCTCTGCTAGGAAATCTCTGTAAATCTTAGCTATATAAGTATTGAAGAAATAGATCTCCCATTCGCTGTTATAGGCAAGAAAAGCACGAAGGAAGTAACCTTCATTCCAATATCTTCCGCCAATTAGCCATTCTGATGGGTATTCGAATGGGTAGAAAATGTCATGGAGGTGCACAAAGACGCCAACAGGTAATCGTGGAAGTACTTCAAACATCAGAAATTGGACATCACTACCACACTTTATGACATGGCTTGAGTCAATAAATAAAAGATCTCCGGCACGCAATGAAATGAATGCATCTATTGGAACTTCTTGGACCTTTCTCTCGATGATTTTACAAATTTCTTGGTCTTGAGGCGTCATTAGTTGTTTGAGTCGATCTGGATAAGGTTCGATAAACGTGATTTCGGGCTGCTGATGTAGAAACCTTTCAGCGGTATCAAGGATAACTGCTGATGAGAAACCTGATCCTACTTCAATTATTCTTTTCGGATTCGTGTATCTCAAAAAGCAGTAGAGAAAAATCGCATCCGCATAACAAAACCAGCTCTGCGAAAAGTAGTAGCGTGACTCTGGGCTTTTTTCCTCCTGGAAAGGTAACTCATCATAGAATTTCTGAAATATTCTGAGATGTTCTGCTTGTCCATCCTCGTTCAGATCAATGTCCGGAAGCTCTTTCTCTTCGTGTTGCTTAGATTCAAGATATGCGTAGATCTCTCCCCTCGTTGGAATTGGCGAGTAGTAATGGCCTGCTGGGAACAAACCTTGGGCACGGTTTGCCCTAAGTCGGCCGCCGATATAGGGGAACCTTTCAAGTATATACCTAACGATCGAACGCATTTGTGTAAAACCTAAATTATTCATTGAACAGATTCATCAAAATCCATATCATAGAAAATGGTGCGATGTCTAGTATAAGTAGAAATCGCTCTTGAAGAGGATCTAAGAACAAACATGAGTTTTCAATCGGTTTGAAGGATTCCTTCTGATAGTTTAAGGCGACGGAGTTCTTTTAATCTTTTGGTTTCGATTTCTAGACCCACAACCAATCAATGCGAAGTTTTCAGGTACTAGAAAGCAGATTGGCTGATGTGATCTGTGGGGTTTCTAATGCTTCTTCTATGAGGCCGCTTGTTGTCAAGCTCCTTTTTTCGCTTTACACGTTGGTTACTCCTTTAGTCTTCACTCGAGCTAGTGGCTTCCTGTCACGTGAGGCTTTTATTTGCCTCGAACGAACTTCTATCCGTGCTGGCTCCTCTTTGCCAGACACCCGATGCTGTATTCGCCCTAAGGCGATTGGGGAAGCGCCGGGGTGAACGGCCCCATCTAACTGGCGGTCCCGCAGAGAGGACCAAGTATTATTGAACGGGCAGCTCACACCAGCTCGACATCTCATAATAGTAGACT
>Ga0209636_10002742_pt1 | contig 17986 bp, 9 predicted proteins | sample DeeMarSWOR152_54_FD_187464 | JGI IMG/M metagenome (GOLD analysis project Ga0209636, IMG submission 187464) | Marine sediment microbial communities from White Oak River estuary, North Carolina - WOR-1-52-54 (SPAdes) (version 2) | ecosystem: Environmental > Aquatic > Marine > Intertidal zone >... | reverse complement strand
TCACACCTATCCTTCTGGCGGTCACTTTCGGATAGCTTTTACCCAGGGTTATACCCCCAACGGCACCCAAATACTTAATGGTCGCACCTATCGTCCCGTAATTCCCAGGACCGACTCCACGGAGCTCTATTTTCCGGCAATGTTCGGCCTGGCTGAGGACGTGGCGGTGGACGAGTTCGACAACATCTACGTGGTGGATGCTGGCAGGCACTCGGTCTTGAAATTCAAATACGACGGGAGACTGCTTCTCAGATTCGGATCCTTTGGATCGGGGAACAAGGAATTCAACCAGCCCAAAGGAATAGCCTACTATAATAAAACCCTGTACGTGGCCGACACCGGCAACAACCGCATCTTAAGGTTCCAGCTCTCCACCGACATAAGGAGATGAAGTCTGCCTCGAAGCCCAAAAGAAGAATCCAGTAGGAAAAGCTTTTGCCTCTGGCCTCTGTACTGTTTCCCCTGATTCCGAATATAGACTAAAGAGGCCTGAATGAAATCTTCGTGAAGATTTTGAAAGAATTTGCTTGTTAAGAGACGCTCAATAATTTATATTGCAGATGGACTGCCGAAGTGGTGGAACCGGGAGACACGCTACGTTCAGGGCGTAGTGCTCGCAAGGGCATGGGGGTTCAAATCCCCCCTTCGGCACTTTTTGCCGGAAAGCCGAATCTGATCTAAGTTCAGCATGCTTTTGAGATGATTAATCGGACTTGTTTTGTCGTATCTTCTCTTTCAGATTTAGAAAAAAATACGTATGATAATATTGGCAGCACAATTAGTCTTCTAACTGAAGATCAGGTCCGAGAGTAGGAATGTCTTTAAGTTTTGATCCCAACCTTTCGATAATCAAAAAAAAGGAGAACAAGAATGAAGAGTAAGGCTCTGATATCCGTTTTGCTAATCTCACTTGCCTTTTCAGCGACAGTCTGGGCAAAAACCGATCAGACTCTTGACAGAATAAGAGAGGCGATTAAGGAGAAGGGCGCAAAGTGGGAGGCTGCTGAAACCTGGGTTTCCCGCCTTTCTCCAGAGGAAAAACAGAAGCTTCTGGGCGACCGCCCTCGCGAGTATACACCCGTGGAAACCATGAAACCTTCGTCCGGAGTTACGCTGCCGGATAGTTTCGATTGGCGAAGCAACGAGGGAATAAACTGGACCACGAGCATCAAGAATCAGACCACCTGCGGCAACTGCTGGGCCTACGCCTCCTGTGGTGCCCTGGAGGTAGTGGTCCGACTTGCGCTGAATGAGCCGGAATTGAATATCGATCTGTCAGAGCTCTACCTGACTTCATGCACCGGGAGGGGGTGTGAACTGGGCTGGGACCAGTCCAGCACGCTTCAGTTCATCAAATTACGCGGAGTGCCGGATCAAGGATGCTTTCCGGGCTATCTTCCTCCCCAGCCCTGCTCAGATACCTGCGCCACTAAATATCTAAGATCGATATTCATTGAAAACTGGTACTACGATGGGTTCGGCGGTATCGTGGAGCCGCCGGACGTGGAGGTAATAAAGGACCGGATAGTCAATTACGGCCCGGTGACGGTGCATTTTGAGGTCTTTGAAGATTTCGACTATTACCATTCCGGGGTCTATGAGCATGTCTGGGGCGAATCAAGAGGGTGGCATGCCGTAAGCATGGTTGGCTGGAATGATCAGGATTCCGGCTGGATCTGCAAGAACAGCTGGGGATCGGGCTGGGGCGATGACGGCTGGTTCAGAATAAGAATGATGCGCGCCAGGGTTCATATAGATGAAGAAGCATGGCACATGACAGTAGACCCGGCTTCCATCCCCCGGATCACGGTCACAGCACCCGGTGGGGGCGAGAATTGGCTTGTCGGCACGTCCCAGAGCGTGGGATGGCTCTCACCATACTTGTCAGGATGGCTGAGAGTCGAATATTCCACCGACAACGGCTCTGCCTGGAGCACGGTGATCGACAGCACTTTTGACGATGGGAGTTTCACCTGGGTGGGTATTCCAAATAGTCCATCAAAGGAATGTCTGGTTAGAATCTCGGACGCCGGGGATGGTGACCCCTGGGATTTAGGCGACAGCTCCTTCTCTATCATCCCCTTAGGGGATGTCAACTGTGATGCGGGCCTAGGGCTTGCCGATGTTGTCTACTTGATCAACTACGTATTCAAAAGCGCGTCGGAACCCTGTATTCCGGAGGCTGGGAATGTCAACTGCGACTGGATGCTGGATACAGCGGATATCGTGTTTCTGATCAATTATCTCTTCAGAGGTGGCCCCGAACCGGAATGCTGAGGCGGAGCTAAGCTGCTTCCTGACACTCAGATTCACGCGAAGATCGCCTCCTTGGAAATTCAGATTCTGACGGGCAAGTCATAAGAATCATCGTCTGCACCTTAAATCGTGACCCAGTGAGGGGCAGATTTGGCTTGACATTTCGGATGAATTGATTAACTTATAAGAAAGGGGCAATCAGAAGGGGCGGTCAGCCCTTAGGCGGCGAAAGTCGTTTTTGTTGCGAGAGCATAGTCTTTTATTGGCCATCAAAATCGGAGGAGAGAGAAGATGAAAAATCGGTTCCCCCTAGTGATCTTCCTGGTCTTGATTGTTTTCCTGGCAACTGCTTGGGCAGAAAGTGACTCGACTTTGGAGGAGATCAGAAAGGCAATTAAGGAGAAAGGGGCAAAATGGGAAGCGGGCGAGACCTGGATTTCTCGACTTTCTCCGGAAGAGAGACGAAAATATATGGGCGCTCTGCCGGTCGAGACTCGCATTGAGATCAGCCAGCCCCTCTCAGGAGTCGCCTTTCCCGACAGTTTCGACTGGCGGGATTACAATGGCTACGATTGGACCACAACCGTCAAGAATCAGACCACCTGCGGCAACTGCTGGGCCTACGCTGCCTGCGGAGCCATGGAGGTAGTGGTCAAGATTACTCTGAATGAACCGAATCAGAACGTCGATCTTTCGGAGCTCTATTTAACTTCTTGCACTGGAAGAGGATGTGAATTGGGCTGGAATCAGTCGTCCACCCTGGAGTACATCAGAGTCAAGGGCGTCCCGGATCAGGGCTGCTTCCCGGGCTATCTCCCCCCCCAGCCCTGTGCCGATACCTGCGATGATAAGCGGTTGAGATCGATATTCATTCAGAGTTGGGGCCACGATGGGTTTGCCACACCAAATCCGGACGTCATAAAAGACAGGCTGATGACCTACGGACCCCTGACAGTTGAATTTGCTGTTTTTGGGGATTTCTTCAATTACCAGACGGGAATCTATGAGCACGTCTACGGCGATTATGAAGGTGGGCATGCTGTTAGCCTGGTAGGGTGGGGTCACGCCGGAGAGGACAGCTTCTGGATCTGTAAAAACAGCTGGGGATCAGAAAACTGGGGTGAGGATGGCTGGTTTAGAATAAGAATGATTCACGCGGGAGTCGGGATAGACGAAGATATCTGGTACATGACGGTTGATTCAGCTTCGATTCCCCGGATTACGGTCACAGCGCCCAACGGTGGAGAAGCTTGGATGGTAGGCAGTTCCGAGACCATTCACTGGCACGCACCCTCACCATATTTCTCGGCAAACGTCAAAATAGAGTACAGCACAAACGACGGCTCGTCCTGGAACACTATCACAGATGGCACGGGCGATGACGGAAGCTTCACCTGGGCCGACATTCCGGACAGCGCCTCCAGAGATTGCAGGATAAGGATCTCCGACGCAGTCGATGGAAGCCCCTGGGATATGAGTGATGGCACCTTCTATATCACTCCGCTGGGGGACGTTAACTGCGACGTTTATGTAGACATCGTGGACATAGTCTATTTGATCAACTACGTGCTTCGAAGCGGCCCTGAGCCTATAATTCTGGAATCCGGAAATGTGAACTGTGACTTTGCAATAGACACAGCCGACATAGTTTTTCTTGTGAACTACGTCCTCAAAAGCGGTCCCAGACCGGCCTGTTGAGATGTAGGAACTGGCCTTTCCTGTCAGTGCTTTTTGGGCTAATTCTCGGCGGGGAGAGAAACTCTTGATTTCTACGCGGGGACTTCTTGCTCTTCTTTGAGGTGTTTGACTCTTTCCAGGACCTCCCGAATTCCCTTTAACTCAAAGGGCTTGTGAATGCAGGTGATGGCTCCTTCCCCCCGAGCCATTTCACTCAGCAGATCCGGAAAACTGTCCATCATCACGATGAAGATGCTTCTGTCTAACTCTTTTATTGCTTTTACCGCTTCCAGGCCATTCAATACCGGCATGTGCACGTCTGAGAGGACAACGTCGAACCTTGATTCTTTTACCATATCTATGGCTTGCCTTCCGTTTTCAGCTGCTGCTACCTGATGCCCGTCATCTGTCAGTACGTCTCTCAGGAGGCTTCTTATTATGGCTTCATCATCGACCACCAGAATCCTCATTGCCTTTGTTTCCCCCTTAGTAACTTATTCACCAGACCTCTGATCTGGTTTATCTGAAAAGGTTTGGCGACATAGTAAGCTGAGCCCAATTTCTGACATTCCTGTCTGGCTTGTGGAGAGGCATATCCGGTTATGACTATCACATTCACCTGGGGATCGAGCTCCTTGGCCTTTCTCAGGACCTCGGTTCCGTCTACCTTGGGCATGCGTACATCTGTAATTATGAGCTGGTATCTGCCCCTGGAGATTTTATCCAGAGCTTCCTCACCGTCTGCGGCCAGATCCAGATCATAACCCTCGTCCACGAAGACATCCAGAAGGAAGTTCCTCATGATCTCTTCATCATCCACAATCAGTATCTTTTCCTTGGCAGCTGTCCCCTTCTTCGATTCCAATTTATCTCCTTATCAGATCTGTCTTTTTGTATCTATCAGCCTTGCTTCAGTGTCACTTCTCTGGCGGTCTCCAGCTTCTTTTGACTCTTCCACCTTTCAGCCACCGGTATAAGGACTGTGAAGGTGGTTCCCCTGCCTGGCTGGCTGTCCACCAGGATATCTCCGTCGTGGTCTTTAATGATTCCGTAGCTCACCGACAGGCCCAGGCCCGTTCCTTCGCCTGGCTTCTTGCTGGTGTAAAAAGGCTCGAATATTTTGTATAGATTCTCTTGAGCGATGCCGCAGCCTGTATCCGAGAATTGAATCTGGACCATCTTCCTGGATTCCCTTTGGATCAGTCCAGTGGTTATTCTCAATTCCCCCCCGTGAGGCATAGCCTGCAACGCGTTTAGTATGATGTTGGTGCAGACCTGCTGCAGCTGGTTGGCGCTGCCCATTATCGGGGGAATGGAATCCGCCAATTTCAGCGTCAACTTCACCTTACCCATATCCATCTGATGTCGAGTGAAAACCAGAGTGTCGGTTATCACCCCGTTTGAGTCCAAAGCTTCGAACGAATCCTCCACTGAAGCTCGGGCAAACTTCAGGAGATTCTGGACTATGGTTTTGCAGCGCTGGGCCTGGCACTCTATGTCCCTCAGATACTGAGTATAGCTGGAAACATCCTCGGTAGTCAGCTCCACATTGGGCTTCCTGGTTATCTTTTCTATGGCGAACTGCGAGTAACCCAGGATGCCTCCCAGCGGATTGTTCAATTCATGTGCTACTCCTGCCGCCAGCTGCCCCACCGCGGCCATTTTCTCGGTCTGGATCAAAAGAGCCTGGGCCTCCTTGAGTTCCTTTGTCCTCTCCTCTACCTTCTTCTCCAGATTTCGACTGTAATCCTCAATCTGCTTCCTGGATTCCCTAAGGGAGATGGTCATTTGATTGAATGCCTGTGCCAATTTCCCCAGCTCGTCTTTTCGGTTCACCTCTACCACCAGGGAGAGATCCCCTCGGGCCACGGTTTGAGTCGCCCGCACCAGCCTATCCACCGGTTTTATGATCAGGTTTACCAGGGCCACGGTGAGCAAAATGGCCAGGGTCACCACAAGGGCAGTCAAGAGCATAACGATGTTTTTCATCCTGCTTATCTCTTCTCTCATCTTGGCCAAAGACAGGCCTATTCTTGCCACACCTATTCTTTCCTCTTCGAGCCTAAGAGCTAAGTCCTTGTCAAAGATGATTCCCAGCTCTTCCTTGGGCACTCTGACCCTGGTCGTCTTGATAGCACAGGCTAAATCGTAGAACCCGTGCCTGCCTTCCCGGGTGAAACGATACCCTCCGAAAAAACCCTCTTCGTTGAGAGCCTGCGAGACAACACTCCCGTTGAGTTCTTTCTTCTCAGCATACTTTCTCTGATCCATCTGTGCCAGGATTTGTCCGCTCCTGTCGTAGATCAGGGCGTATATCACGTCCTCCTCTCTGGTCAATCCCTTAATCAAGCTGGTCATAAGCTGCTCATTTTCGATCAAAACTCCATATTCGCTGTTGTAGGCCAGATTCTTAACCAGAGATCGGCCTCTTTTCTCCAGCTCGCCCTGGATCAGGTCGCTCTGCCTTTTTATCAGGAATGCGCTCAGAACTATTGAGGTAAAGAGTATCAGAACAGAGGTGACCAGCACGAACTTAAATTTCAGTCCAAATTGCACTCTGGGTATTCTCATCTGAAAACCTCCTTGGCCACCTGCACCAGGTCCGGGGATACCTTTAGGTTGATCTGAGTGGCCGTTTTCAGGTTCAGATAAAGATAGATCAGTCGCGGCACGGAGATGGAGACCTCTTTTGGATCTTTGCCTGAAATGATGTCCAGAGCCATTTCTCCGGCCTGCCTGCCCACATCCTTATAGTCTGGTGCCAAGGTGAAGAGAGCCCCGGCCTGAACAAAAGACGGGGTCAGCCCCATCAGGGGAAGCCCGTTCCTCAGGCTGAAAAGGAGAATGAACTGGGTGGATTGGGGAGTGAATATCAGCGGATCGGCAACAGCCCAGATGCCGTCGACTTCATTTCTCAATCTCTCCAACACGGCGGGAATCTCCTTTTCAGATTGCACGGAGATGGCCACCAACTTTATCCCCAGATCTTCTGAAATCGATCGAGCCTCACGAATGAGGAGTTCCGTCTCTGAAGTGTAAAGCACCCCCACGCTTCTCAAATGAGGAACAATGAGTTTGAATTTCTCCAGTTGAATTCCCAGGGGCACATCCAGAGAAGCTCCGGTGAGGTTTCCTTCTGGAGTCTTTGCAGTGGAGACAAAACCGCTGACCACTGGATTCAGCACTGCGGAGAAAACGATGGGTATGTCCTTGATACTCTGTGAAACCAGCTCCGTGGCCTTGGAGCCTATGGTTACGATCAGATCCGGCCGGCTGTTTTTGATCTCTCCTAAAACGCTGTCCTTCCCTCCGGTTTCCTGGGGCAGGACATATTCACGCACATCAGCCTCAACTTCACTCTGACTGATGACTTGCTTGATCCCCTTAAGAGCTCTGGAATAGGAGCTGAGATCCTCGGTCTTCACCACGGCAATCAGCTTCTGATCGGCGGATGATTCCGGGCAGAGGAGAAAAACCAACGAAAAACCAATCACCATCAGATTGGCAGAATTCCTCAGAGAATTTCTGAATAGGTTCACGATTCTTTTTACCCCTGTGACCAACATGCTCCCCATGGCGCTAAGTCAGCCCTTTCTGCTTTAACCGTCACGCAACGTGCTACAAAGGAAAATTTCCCATCGGCATTTTCCGGGAATTCCGAGACCGGCCGTTCGTTTCAAAAGCATTCCGCAAGAAACCCGCTCCTCATCCCGCATCGCATTTTACTTTGGTCGCTTTTTTTTCTCGAAACTGATTCTCTTTTTAGATCGGCTGCTTCTGCAAAATCTTGATAAGGTCTTGTCCCAAGTCTGACCATCTCGCTCCTGATTCTTCCGGCATTTCCCTGATCCCTGGGCTAAAATCATTTCTGAAGCTGACGATAAGAATGGTGATAACACCAGTGACCTCTAAGGCAAAAATCCTAAAGAGGGCCGTAAAAAGGGAAAGAATCAAGACCGAAATGCTGTTGAAGTTTGGGATCGTTTCGTCGAGTTGGACAGTCAAGAATTTTTGGTCTTGGGTTGATTTTGAACCTAAAGTTCTTTGGCCAGGAGTCGATCCTAACAAAAGATTCACTCTTAACTGTTCAGGGAGAAGAATGGTTTGGTACAATCACGATGAGATATCTAGGGCTGCTTGGAGATGAAATTAGGCTTTTGGGCCCATGAATATATTATGTCATGCTTTTGAACTCAACCCTTATAAGGTAACCTCAAAAAGGAGGAAGGAAATTGTCAGCGCAAAAAGGCATTAAGGCGTTTTTAGTTTTTTCCTTCATCATGGTTTTCTTTCCCTCGATGGTTTGGGCAGGAATTGCCGGGAAGATAGCTGGCACCATCAAAGACACTCATACGCGCGAGCCTTTGGCTGGTGCAACCATCCGGCTGTTGGGCACCAATATCGGTACCTTCACGGACGGGGATGGCGACTATTTTCTGATAAATCTTCCCCCGGGCGACTACACCATACAGGCCACTCTGATTGGATATGAGCCTGTAATTCAGAAGAACGTGAAAGTGCTTGTGGATCTGACCACCCCGGTGGACTTCCAGTTGAGATCCTCACCTATTGAACTGGCCCAGGGGATAACGGTAGTGGCCGAGCGTCCCTTGATTCAGAAGGATTTGACCTATTCCAGCGACATAGTGACCCGGGACCAACTGGAGAATCTCCCCAACGCTGTCAACTTGCAGAATGTGATCTCCAATATGGCCGGAACGGTCGTGGATGAAGACGGGTTATTGCACATCCGAGGCGGCCGCGACGGAACGGTGAGTTATTTTCTTGACGGGGTCAACGTACAGGATCCGTTCGTGGGCCAGGCTGGAACGCGAATAACCCCGGAAGCCTTGGAGGAGCTGGACATCGCCACCGGCGGCTTCACTGCAGAATACGGAGAGGCCCTTTCCGGCGTGGTGAGCGCAGTCACCAGGCGGGGCAGCGAGCTGTTCCAGGGCAAGATCAAAGTCTATGACGGCGCCACCCGCTCTTACGATGTTCATACCGGAAACTTCAATAGCCTTGCGCGCAACAAAAATCAGGCAGCCATCCTCAACCTGGGAGGCCCTTTGACCTTCACCCAAACTGACAGGGCCACCTTCTTTTTCACCAGCGAATATCTGAGAACCGACGGATACCTACCCCACAGCAGGGCGGAACTTAACTCCCACACCGGCAAGGTAACCCTGAAGCCGACCACTGATGTAATCATTGTCCTGAGTGGAAATTATTACCAGCGGGACCGGGAAAGATACCAGCACCGGGATGTTAACAACTTCTCCTACGATTTTAACTTAGAGGGGTCGGGGAAAATGCGGAACAAGGCCTATCACTACGGAACAAAAATCACCTATCCCGCATCCAGGAATACCATTTATACCCTGAAGTTTAATCACTTCTACACCGAGGCCAAACTCGCACCCGAGCATCTTTTCGATGTTTACTGGGATGAGTGGCCGGGCTACTCCGTGGATTCCAACGGAGTCTATAACGGTACCATTCACAGTCAGAATTATAACGTGGATCCGGCCTATTTCAATACCGGCTTCACCAAGGCTCCGGATTTCATACCATGGTATCACTATCGCAGGACCCAGTACAATAGCTTTGGCGTGGATGTGATCTCGCAGGTGGACAAGTACAATCAGATAAAGCTGGGCGGAGAGTACAGAGCCAACAGACTTAAATGGGACGACAAGCAGTTCTTCAACATCAGGCCCTACGGTGAGCGTTACGAGGTCAACCCCTCCTATGCCGCCTTCTACTTGCAGGATAAGATCGAATTCAGGGAGATCATCTTGAATGCTGGTATGAGGGTCGACCATCTGGATGCGGACATAGACTTCTGGGATGACCCCGTGAAAAAGACAAGCAAGGTCCATACCCAAGCCAAAACCCAGATCTCGCCCCGCCTGGGGATTTCTCATCCCGTCTCCGATGTGACCGTCGTTCATTTCAACTATGGTTACTACTTCCAGGTACCTCAGTACAGGTACATGTTTACCAACCTGCAGGCGGATTTGAGTACCGGATATCCCCTGGTAGGGAATCCTAACATGGAAGCGGAAAAGACGGTCGCCTATGAGCTGGGGATAAGTCACATGCTCACTCAGAATGTCAGGCTCAAGCTCACCACCTATTATAAGGATCTGAACAATCTGGCCACCACCCGGGAGGTGGCATATGCCGGCGGTTCCTACATTCAGTATACCAACGCGGACTACGGATCGGTCAAAGGAGCGGACGTGATTCTGACAAAGATTCCGGGAGATCATCTCTCCGGATCGATCAACTATACTTACTCCATAGCCAAAGGTAACGCATCCTCTGTGACTGAAGGCTATTATGATTACTTCACCCAGGGGACTCAGGCTCCGGTGTGGCCGGTCAAGGAATATCCTCTTTCCTTTGATCAGAGGCATACGCTGTCGGCTAATATCGATTATCGAGTCCCCAGAACCTGGGAGGGAAGGTTTTTTGGCATTACCGTCCCTGGCGCCTGGGGAATCAATATGCTGGCCCGGTACGGGAGTGGGCTTCCCTATACCAAAACCGACGATCAGGGACATCGCGTGGGTATGCTGAACGAAGGGAGACTGCCTCCCACCTACACCGTGGATCTCAAGTTCAACAAAGATTTCTATCTGTTCAAAGACAGAGATATGCATCTCACATTCTTCACCGAGGTGGAGAATCTCTTTGACAGAAGAAACGTGATCGATGTCTATTCCAATACTGGAAAGGCCGATGACGACGGAAGACTCTATGAACTAACTTCCGATCCCGACGGAGACGGGCCTTTTACTGCCGAAGACGTCAATCATTACTATAGACTTTTGGCCAGAGATCCCCAGAACTACGATCCGCCCAGAATGATCCGATGGGGAATCGAGCTGGTCTTTTAAATCTTTTTAACCTTTTTCAGGAGGTACACCAGTTATGTGGCACAGAAACCTTTTGGAGCAAAAGATCTGCTCCCTTTTTGTCCTGGTTTTTGTAATCCTTTTGACTCAAGGCGGAGTGTCTAAAACGACTTCGCCCTTAGCGCCCCCCACGGACATCCAGGATCAGATCATTCACAACAAAGGAAACATCGCCACTACTATTCAGAACTGGGGTCAATTGGGAGGGCAGAGTCATCTGGGCAAACCCTCTGGCGAGTGGCCCAAAGGCTCAGGCAGGCACTATCTGGCGGAGATCAAATACTGGATGGGAGCGATCAAACCTGACGGCGACACGGTGGTGGCCAACACGGACGACGATTTCATGCCGCTGCCCATGCCCCTGGGCGGAACACAAAGCTATAAGATTCGCCTTTCCACCGACGCCTCTACCTTCGATTATGAATCGGAGGATACCGTTGGACTGGGGATGAATAAGCCCGCCTACGGTTGGAGGGTATGGGATTCGAACAAGGAATCCTGGGTCTACAACCAGGTCTGGAACTTAGCCGCCGGCGAATTTGTGGGTGCAGGTCCCGTTGCGGTGCAGGAAAGTCACTACCGATTCAGCGACGCCAACAGCGGCATCAGCGTTCTGGGGCTGGAAATGACCCAGACCTTGTATCAATGGAACTTCAGTTACAATGAAGATTTCATGTTCGTGGTTCTGGAGATCAAGAACAAAAGCTCCAACGACTATTCCGATTTCGCTTTCGGGCTTTACTGTGATTTCGACGTTGGCGGTTTCCATCCCCCTACCGGAGAGAATGGCAGGCTGGGCGATCTGGTGGCTTTCGACTCCGATCTGAACCTGGCCTGGACCTATGACCAAGACGGATACGATCCGGGCTGGGGGCCACTGGTAAAGACCGGAGTAATGGGCACCAAGTATATAGAGACGCCGGACAACATAGGCATGACCGCCTTTAGAACCGGACAATGGGAATACCTGCCGGACAGCGATCCAGGCAAGTATGAATACATAAATTCCCAAGAGTTCGATGAGAGCTTGCCCCCCACCGATCAATATTACATCCAGTGCACCCGGGGGATCGACTTGAGGGCCGGCAAGACGGTCAGGGTAGTCTTTGCTCTAATCGCCGGCTACGATGAAACGGACTTCAAAGAGAAAGCCTCTATGGCTCAGACGGTCTATGAGAATCACTTCATCGGACCCGAGCCGCCGCAGTCACCCAGCCTGGTGGCCACGCCGGGCGATGGATTTGTCAAGCTTTTGTGGAACGACCTGGCTGAAAACTCGGTTGATCCCTTAAGCGGGGTGAAAGATTTCAAAGGCTACAAAATCTACCGGAGCACAGACAGGGGCCTGACCTGGGGCGAGCTTTTGAAAAATCCGGACGGAAGCCTGGGGCCGGATTACGTGCCCATAGCCGTTTTCCAGAAGGATGCCCAAGACGATGTTCTGCCTCACACTTTCATGGACAGAAACCTCACTAATGGCATAGAGTACTGGTACACGGTTGCGGCATTTGACCGGGGTGACACTACCGTTCCCATAGAGCCGCTGCAAAATGCGTATGGCAGGCCGGGAGAGGATCCCAACTGCCAGTTCGCCGTACCTCGCACAGATCCGGCTGGACACTACTCCATGGATATGACAGTCAAGCACAACTATCACGGAAACGAAACCAAAAGCGACGGATGGGTGGTACCCATCGTGTTCGACCAGAGCGGCCTTACCGGGCACGATTATAAGGTAACTTTCAGCGAGGACTATTTGCATACCTACTGGCATCTGATAGATGTTACCACTAACACCACCGTGCTGCAAGACCAGACCGAGCAATCCGGTGATGAGGCTAGATATAAGGTTGCAGATGGAATCCAGTTGATCGTCACCAACGGCGTTAGGGAGCCGAGCTACTACCACCAGACCCACATCGCGGGTGCGGATACCACCCTGCACATGGGATATTTCTACGGGACCATGGGAGAGACCTTCGGATTCCCCACCGGCGGCGACACCCACTTCCGCTCAACCTATGAGATAAGGTTCACCCAGCAGGGTTCTGAAGGGTACAGCTTCTTTGACGACGTCACTCCCATCGCTCTGCCATTTGAGGTCTGGAATGTGACTTCCGGAATCCAGGTGTTAGCCGAGATCTGGGATCGGGGAGATGCCGTCTGGGATCCTGATCAGAACGATTACATTGTCATCGTCAACTATCCCTACGATGGTCATGCTCATCCGGAGGCTTTTCCTTACTATCACACCTGGTTCTTCAGATTCGACACCACCGATACCCAATACTCGGCGGGCGATGTCTATACCCTAGGCGGAGCTAAGCTCAACTCTCCTGACGACGAGTTCCTTTTCAGCTCGCCGGGCATAGATGACAAAAGAGCGGCAGCCGAGCTGGATCGAGTCAACATTGTGCCCAACCCCTATATCGCCAGCGCCGACTGGGAAACCACTGAGGGAGTGAGAAAGATACAGTTCACTCATCTGCCCAATGTCTGCACCATAAGGATTTATACTCTGGCTGGTGATCTGGTCCAGACCATTGAGCACGATAACGGTTCGGGAACAGAGGATTGGAATCTTCTGTCTGAGAATCAACAGGGGATAACCTCGGGAGTATATTTCTATCATGTATCGTCCGAATATGGAGAAAAGATAGGCAAGTTTGCCGTTATCAAATAACCTTCATGAAAGGGGAGAGAAAAAGATGTCTAAAAAAATCCTTTTGGCTCTGGTCATCTTCAGTCTGCTTGTGGCCGGCTCTGCTTTGGCCGAGGAATTCTCCAAGGTCGGCACCGTAGGCGCTCAGTTCTTGAAAATCGGAGTAGGTGCCAAGTATGTGGGGATGGGGGAAGCATCGGTGGCTTGCGTGAACGATGCCTATGCCATGTACTGGAACCCGGCCAGCTTGACCCAGCTTGAGGGTCATAACCTCCATTTCACCAACGTGGACTGGATAGATGACGTCCAGCTCAATTACGTGGCTTTCGCCAAACCCTGGGGCAACTCCTCCGCATGGGGAGTAAGCGCAACCGTCCTGTCAATGGGGGAGATGAAAGTTACCACCATCTACGAGCCGGAGGGTACAGGAGAAACCTTCTCCGCCTCTGATTATTCCTTTTGTTTCGGCTATGCCAGAAAGCTTACTGACAGGTTTTCCCTGGGGGGAAGTTTCAAGTACATATGGGAACGGATATCCGAGGAATCCGCCTCCGGATTCGCCTTCGATTTCGGGACCCTCTTCTTTACCGGTATCAGAGACTTGAGGATCGGAATGAACATCTCCAATTTGGGGCCGGAGATGAAATTCGACGGCCCGGAGCTGGACGTTTTCTATAACCCGGATCCTCAGAATGGCAACCGCGACCCGGTGAAGAGCAAGTTAGCTGTTGAGCCTTATGATCTGCCCCTGACCTTCAGAGTGGGGGTGGCGTACGATCTTTACCCCACGCCCGACTCCAGACTCACCCTGAGCTCTGAAGCCAAGCATCCCAATGATAACCTGCAGCAGGTTAGTCTTGGCGGCGAGTGGGTGTGGAAGGACATGGTCTGTTTGAGGAGCGGCTACAAGCTCAACTATGCAGAAGAGGGACTGACCTTCGGCGGCGGAGTCAGGTTACAAACCGGAGAGAGAACTACCCTGGAACTCAATTACGCCTGGGCCGATTTCAACCGGCTGCAGAGCGTTCATCGTTTTTCAGTTGGGTTCGAGTTCTAAGGTCTGATAGAGCATATACACTACTCAAAAAAGATGGCTCCCTTGCCAGGGTAAGAGACAGCGGGCATTTTGACAAGGGAGCTGTGGGGCTTTGTGAGGGCATTTCAACAGCAGTTGCAGCCCAATTTCCTGTCAAAAAAATAATTCGCACACGAGGTTCTTCAACGTCCACCATATCCCCCTTAAATCCAGTAGCGGCAGACTGCCTGTCCTGCTGTGCAACCAGGCTTTCAAGATTGCTTTTGGAACAAGAGAGCATAAAGAAGAAGATATAAAAAGAAGTGGCTCCCTTGCTAGGGTAGAGACGCGGGGCTTTTCGCAAGGGAGCCGGTTGGGGCTTTATGAAGGCAGTCCTATTATAATACTTCCCAAAATCTTGGCAATCGGGCAAACACTCTAATTATGACCCGAAACGCCCTTTTTTGTCCATAAATACGGTTTTTTTCTCATAGTACTGTAAGCTTTTTGAACAAGTGGGCTTTGAGGGCTTGAAATCATGGCTTTTTCGTCGGACCGGATCGGTTTCAGACTCCCCAATGGTCGTCTGGGCTAATCTCAAATAAGGTACGTGCCCCAGAATTCGGAGGACCGCAGTGTTTACGATCCACCGTGAACAGTTTTCCGTTAACCAAAAAAAGTGCCGCCCTCCTGAATCGAACAGGAGACACACGGATTTTCAGTCCGTTGCTCTACCTACTGAGCTAGGGCGGCAACTGTTTTACTTATCGACCGAATATTTTACTCCTGAAGAAGATATAAGATTTGAAAGCTGTGTCAAGAAAAAAGTATATTCTCCCCTTTCAACAAGTTCAGATTGTGAACGAGTTTATTGGCTGACATGCAGCGCACGTTCCCGCTGCGCATCTGGAAATTCAGAGCGCCCCGACCTTCTGCTGATACCTTGCGAAATTCTCATGATAAACACATTCTTGACCTTCACCGAGTGCCGCGTCTGAGTTTTCGACTCCTCTCAATGCTAATCTATTTTTGAAAACCCCACGCGTAAGCGTGGAGAAGTGTTGACGGCCTGGACTGAGACCATGTTTGCAGGATTTTTTGCAATTCGTCCCTCAGATGTAGAAAAGTCGACTTGAGCAAGGCCAAAGAATACTTGGTGTGGTGGATAGCGCCCGTTGAGTCATCTTTGTCGACACTAGTTCCGTGTCGAGTCAAAATCTCTTGCACCAAGACCTGACGGCTTGCCCCTGTTTTTCCCTACACATCGCAAATAAAAAAGCCACCCCGCGATGGGGTGGCTTTGGGATCTCTCTTTTTTTAGAATTTATTCGGGTTTTTTGATCTTGTGCTGCTTCATCTTGAAGCGCAATGACGACTCGGGTATGTGCAGAGCTTCGGCGGTGGTCTTCTTGACCCAGTTGTTCTCGATCAACGCCTTTATCAAGTACTGGCGCTCCCACAAGGCAATCCGATCGTAAAGCGACAGCTTCTCCGATTTCAAATCGGAAGGCATGGTGAACTTGTCCGAAAGCACGTCAAGACGTGGGGTGGAGGTGTCCCGATTGAAAGCCAATAGCCTTTTGACCTCGTTTTCCAGTTCCCTGACATTTCCGGGCCAGTTGTAACTGGCAAAAAGCTCCAGAATCAGCGGGATCAGATGGGTGAATCTGGTTGGCTCCTTGGCGTAGCTCTTGATGAAGTGGTCCACCAGAACGGGAATGTCCTCTCTCCTGTCCCTTAAGGGGGGAAGGGTTATGTGCAGCGCGTTGAGCCTGTAGAAGAGGTCCATCCTGAAGCCGCCATTTTCGACCTCTTCCTTCATATTCTTATTGGTGGCGGATATTATCCGGATGTCGATCTTTCTGGGCTTGGTCTCGCCCAGGCGGGTCAGCTCCTTGTCCTCCAGGGCTCTCAAGAGCTTTATCTGGGTCGAGGGATGCATGTCTCCGACCTCGTCCAGGTAAAGCGTGCCGCCATCCGCCTCCTCCAGAAGTCCCTTCTTGTCAAACGAAGCTCCAGTGTAGGCACCTTTTCTGTGGCCGAAAAGCTCAGATTCAAGGAGCGATTCAGGCAAGGCAGCGCAGTTCACCGGAACGAACTTGCCGCTTTTTCTATTGCTGGAGTAGTGGATGGCCTTGGCCAGAAGGTCCTTACCGGTTCCCGTCTCTCCTTCCAGCATAATGGAGATGGACGAATCCTTGACCTGCTTGAGCTTCCACAGAATCTTCAGCATGTCGCCATTTTGAGTGATGAAGTTGGGGAAACAATAGGTCAGCTGGAGCTGCTCCTTTAGCCTCAGGTTGTCTTCCTCCAGCTTCCTTTTCTCAACCTCCACCAGTTTCAAAGCAATGACGTCGGCAAAGGCCACTGCAAAGTTCAACTGGTTCTGGTTAAAGGCCGAACTCTGGTCTCCATTGGTAAACCGGTCCAGATAAAGATAGCCCTCTATTTCGTCGCCGGTCTTGAGCGGGACACAAATGATGCTCTGGACAGGCTGTCCGTTCTCCATCCTGACGTTGGTCTGAATAACGGGTCTTTCCAGTCTTTCCTTCTCGGCCGTGGAGAGCTCCGAGAAAATCTGACCGGCTTTGTCCTCATCGAAATTGTAAACCGAGCTTAACAAGAAAGCTTGGTCACCATTGTTCAATACTATGAATCCTCTATCAGCGCCAACCCTGTGAGCCAGGATCTCCAGGCTTTGCTTCAAGCTTCCGGATTGAAGTCCTCTATATTCCCCTTCGCTCAGATCTCTCCGGAACAACCTGTATTCGTTGTCAACTGAAAGGCTCCTCTCAGAGATGGCCTTTTCCACCTCGGCCCGCAGGGAGAATATCTGGTCAAGCCGGTCCTGATCCTCTAGGTCAGTGAAAAGTTTTTGTCCGTCATCCAGCGAAGAAATGGACTGATCGTAGCTCTGGTTAGCAAGCTGCAGTTCGGCCCGGTGGATCATGGTCAGTCCTTCCCAAAAAGGGATCTTGAGCTTTTTGAAGATTCTCTCGCACTCTCTCAGATAGTTCAGACTCTCCTGATAATCAAAGAGATGAGATTTGGCGGCTTCCAGCAAGGTTTTGGCCAGCTCGTATTTGGCTCCGATCTCCCTGAAAAGGTCGATCCCCTTGAGGAAATTCTGGATGGCTTCCGATTTTTGGTCTTCTTTCGTGTAGATCTGACCCAAGATTCTGTAGACCGCACCCTCCTCCAGCTTGCTATTTAGTGCCAGTGAAACCTCAAGAGCCCGGTCGCAGGATTTCGATGCCTCCCCGAGTTCGTCTGCCCTCAGCTGGAGCTCGGCCAAAAGCCTGCAGGACTGGTTGATTATGTCCCCCTCGGGAGCGATATTCTCTCCGATCTCAATCGCCTTCTGGTAGGATTCCTTCGCTTTTTCTAATTCTCCTTTTTCAAATGCCATCTCTCCTGAATACTCGTAGTATATGGCTAACTCTCTGATCAGCT